>Ga0247815_10004206_pt1 | contig 10147 bp, 9 predicted proteins | sample UWRJL194509B1_FD_181014 | JGI IMG/M metagenome (GOLD analysis project Ga0247815, IMG submission 181014) | Plant litter microbial communities from Arlington Agricultural Research Station in Wisconsin, United States - UWRJ-L194-509B-1 | ecosystem: Environmental > Terrestrial > Plant litter >... | reverse complement strand
GATCCGGAGCATAGGGCTCATACTTGATAGCAGGCAGGTTGCTAACCTTCCAGGTCTGACTGAAAAGTTTATCCGATTTGACCACATCTGGGTTTCCTTTGTAATTGTACTCCTTGATCCTGATTTTATCTTCGGGCTTGCAGATGAAGGTATAGGTGCTTTTTTCTACAGAAAGATCTGTATAACGGTTTGCATACCAGTCCGGGATGATCAGGTTTTGCTTATAACGGATTTCATATTCATAGATCACCGTATAAGGGTAGTTGATCATATTGGGTAAGTAGTGCTTCACGCGACTGTCTTCAAACAGCGAAAAACTGCTGACGGCACTTTCATCTATGAAATTGTTTAAAGTGAATTTTCCTGCAGGTGTACCTGATGCATCCAGTATTAGTCCTTTCACATACTTAATACTGGTACTTTTGTCGTATTGAATGGTCAGTGCCGCGCGGTCTGTACCGTTACTATTTAAAATGGTAACTGCCTTTCTAACCGTCAGGATCACATTCTCCGGTGCACGCATATCTACTGTAGTTGCCATGTCTCTGATCACTGCAGTTGCCCTGCTTTTCAGATTGGCAGGGATTAGATCTGCATTGTAATTGCCCTGCGCCTGGCAAAAGCCATTTAACGAGGAGAGCATGGTAATAAAGAGTACTATTCTTTTGAGCATTTCAATTTGTTTTTTTGAACACCACATCTGTTTTTTGCAACTGGATGATCCGGCTGTAGAATTCTTTCAGGGCGAGGTACTCCTCTGAGGTATATAGAGGTTTGCTCAACTGAAAAAGCTGGGAGAAGGTCAAAACATGGTCTTCTGTAGTCGTCATAAACAGATACTTTCCGCCATTTTCTGCCAAAGCCATAGAAAAATTTTTCGGGTTTTCAGTGACCGTGTAATTAGCTGGAAGCTTGATGCTTGCTGATATTCTTATGTCTTTCGAGGCTCCCAGATCTACCGGATAGGTTCTTTCATTGAGGTTAAATGGGTTTTTACTGATGCGATCGATGAAAAAGGGATTAAAAAACAATTTATCAAATTGGGTATTGTCCCACACCTTCATTTCGATTTCATAAACTTCTACGAGTGATTCAGTCAAGCTGTCGACATTTGAAATGTGGTGTTTTAGAATTTTTATACCGGGCATGGATTCATCCAGTTTTTCTACAAATTCATCTACAGAATTCGCTGCAGCAATCCGTTCACGCTTGTACAATGCAGCGTAACCCGAAGTTGCCGTGGTTAATGTCCCTTTGATTTTACCATCTGTAGTCAGTTCCGCATCCAGTGTATACATCGTAAAATCTTTCTGGCTGGCTTTCAGATTATACCAGTAGGATGGTTTTTTGAAATTGATTACCCGACCCTGACCGTTCATGGTGTTAAAGGGCAAAAGTCCGAATGGAAGGTAAGGTTGTGAAGCATCCAGCAGGTAACTTCTGTCACCAATATTCAATTTGGCCACCACATAATTAAAATCACTGATTACAGGGTACAGGCTATTTACTGTCCCGTTCTCCCTGGTGGAAAGTATGAGCGCATCTGCCTCCAGGCCAGCAGCGTTCAAACAGGCTATGAGGGACAGATTGATGTCGCCTATATTTCCCGAATGTGTTTCCAATGCTTTTTTAATAGTATTTTCACTATACATGCCACCCACGCGGTTGTGTTTAATGGTTTTTGCAATGAAATTGTATACGGCTTCTGCCTTGCTCAGCGAGTCTGTGGCCTGGGCTAAAATTCCTGGCAAAAGGTCTTTAAAAATGTCTTTTTTCTTGATCTGGCCACCAAAAGAATTGTCTCCCATTAACTCTGCATCCACATCCTTCCAGGTCTTAGTTACCGCTTTTTTTACACCGCTATCGTTGTAATACTCAGACAGCTCATAATAAATAGCTGATTTAAAATTACTGGCGGCGGTCATATATTCTTCTTCTACAAAAGCCGGTATATTCTTCATAGTGTAGGTTAGCTCGGAGCAGTCATACGGCCGCCCGTGCATTCTGAAGCATTCTCTGTTGATGACCGCTTTGTTAGCAGTCAGTTTTAAAAAACCCCTGATGGATGCATTGTAAGTATATAGCGCTGGAATAAGAGCCACATATTCGCTATAGAGTTTTGGAATGTCCGATTGGAAGTCCCATCCCTTAAAATTGAATATGGAATAAATCTTCATGCTATAACTGTATTCTACGATGCTACCTTCGGCAAGATTGGGCATGGTGAATTTGGTCAGCATGTAATACTTATTCCTTTTTTCATTAAATATGCTCTTTTTGTCGAGCTCATAAACGGCCAGTTTACCGTTAACGAAATTGCTGGTTGTGGCTTTTAACTCATTTACTTCATCCTCGTTGTCGCTATATATTCTCCTTGGGATAACTACATTTCCGCTTTCAAAACCATTTTTATTGAATATTTTAAGCTTAACATGGTATTTGTAGTACACATATAACCTGCCCTGATCTTCATCTACCTGTATGGTCGAAGTTCCAAATTCCCTGATCACCATGGCATTGGCATTGCTGTCCAGCACTGTGTTTTTTAAGTTCAGATCTCCCTGAATGACTTTTCCGTACTCAAAGTCTTGAGCATCAGTTGTTTTAAAACAGAGCAGGGACAATATTAAAAAGGCGTAAATCAATTTCATACAAGAGCAAGGTTTTTTAGCAGGTGCAAGATAAACCTACTCCAGGAAATATTGAAAAATATAATTAAAAGGACAAAGAGGGAATGGATAGATTATTAAATAAATATCGGATTAACGGATGATTTTTACGACTTTTGAAGCGCTTCAAACCGTAGAGATGAAATTAAATTTAAACCGTCCCCTTGCCTTTTTTGATTTAGAAACAACCGGAGTAAATGTCGGCTCAGACCGTATTGTAGAAATTGCAATTCTCAAAGCCATGCCTGACGGCACTGAACTCATCAAAACGATGCGGATCAATCCTGAGATGCCGATTCCTTTGAGTTCATCATTGATCCATGGCATTTACGATAAGGACATTGCCGATCAACCTACGTTTTCTTCAGTCGCGCAGGAAATCGCGGATTTTATTGGGGATGCGGATCTTGCAGGATACAACTCAAACAGGTTTGATATTCCGGTTCTGCTGGAAGAATTCCTTAGGGCAGGGGTAGATTTTGACATGAGTGACCGGAAGTTTGTTGATGTACAGAACATCTTTCACCAAATGGAGCAACGTACGCTTCGGGCTGCTTACAAGTTTTACTGTGATAAAGACATCATCAATGCACACTCTGCTGAAGCAGATATTTTAGCAACCTATCAGGTTTTACTGGCCCAGCTGGATAAATATCAGGATACTGAATTTGAAGACAAGCAGGGTAAAATCAGTAAACCCGTTCAAAATGACGTGGCGACCCTGCACACCTTCACCAATATGAACAAAACGGTTGATTTTGCAGGCCGTATGGTATTCAATGACAACGATGAAGAGACCTTTAATTTTGGTAAACACAAGGGTAAAACAGTAGAACAGGTCTTCGGCATGGAGCCTAGTTATTATGCCTGGATGCTACAGGGTGATTTCCCTTTATTTACCAAAAAGAAACTCACTGAAATCTGGACGCGCTTCAATAAGAAAAAAGACCAGGCCAGACAAGAAAAGCAACAGCAGCAGGCTGGTCAGCCTAAACCGGCACAACCAGCCAGACCTCAGCCGCAGGCTTCAGCGCCTAAGAAACCAGCCGTGGATGTGACCAATGACATGCTGGAACAACTAAAAATGAAATTTGGCAAGTAAGAGCTAAGCTTTCTTAATAAAATTAATATTCCGTGTCAGTCCTTTGAACTTGGTGCGTTTTACAGCAGAGTTTTTAAAGATTTGTTTAAAGACATCCTCGGTGATGTCCATCCAGTCCTCCTGTCTCATGGTCAGGAGTGCCTCATTGGGCTGAAATTTGGGTTCTGAATGTGGTACGGCAAACCGGTTCCAGGGACAAACGTCCTGGCAGACATCACAGCCAAACATCCAGTTGTCCATCTTATCGTTGAAATGATCCGGGATTTCGTCTCGCAGCTCTATAGTAAGGTAGGAAATACACTTTTTGGCATCGATGATGAAAGGCGATAAAATTGCTTCAGTGGGGCAGGCGTCTATACATTTGGTACAAGTACCGCAGTGGTCTGTTTCAAAGGGAATGTCGTAATCCAGATCCAGATCCACAATCAATTCTGCAAGAAAGAAAAAGGACCCACTTTTTTTACTGATCAGGTTGCTGTTCTTGCCAATCCAGCCAATACCGGCCTTTTTTGCCCAGGCGCGGTCGAGCACCGGGGCCGAATCTACAAAGGCCCTGCCGCTTACCTCCCCAATTTCTTCCCGGATGAAATTAAGCAATTCAAACAATTTGTCTTTGATCACCAGGTGGTAGTCGGCACCATAGGCATATTTTGAGATTTTTGGTGCCTCCGGGTCATTCTGGAGTTCACCTGGATAATAATTCAGTGTCAGGGAGATGACTGATTTGGAGTCGTCAACCAGTAATCTTGGATCCAGACGTTTGTCAAAGTGATTTTCCATATAGGCCATTTCCCCATGGAGGTTGTTATTTAGCCACTTTTCAAGTCGTGGCGCCTCTTCCTCCAGAAAGCCGGCTTTGGCAATACCACATTGCATAAAGCCCAGTCTCATGGCTTCATCCTTTATCAGTTTGCTGTATCTGGCTTTATCGCTTTGCATCAGCTACAAAGATAAACCTTTGCGCCTAAAAACATTTCGCTGATTTCGACTGTTATAACCATATATTAAAACCAGGCTTTCAATAAAATCTAAAACTATGGAAACTCCAGATTCAAGACATACCGAAGATCCCAATAAACCCTCGAAACCAATAGAACACGATTATGCCAAACATGAGGCAGATCCGGGGCCATCGCCACAAGCAGTGGAGGAATACAACGACAAGGGTGCCGGTCCGGCTATGAAATGGATTATTCCGATCATTGTGGTTGTGCTGCTGATTCTATGGTTTGTGTTCTTCAGAAACAATACCACACAATAGTTAATAACTACCTGAATAAAAAAGGCTCGATGCATTGCAAAGAGCCTTTTTATTTATAAAGCAGTTCTGTTAAAATAGCTTTCCGGTCTGTCCCGGGAAGTTTCTTTTCAAGTGTTTGTAAGCAGCTTCAGTAGCCTCACGTCCCCTTGAGGTACGCATTAAAAATCCTTCCTGGATCAGAAAAGGTTCGTACACCTCTTCAATAGTACCCTCATCGTCACCAACAGCCGTCGCTATGGTTTTCAGGCCAACAGGTCCCCCTTTAAACTTATCAATAATCGTAGTCAGGATTTTGTTGTCCATCTCGTCCAGTCCATGCTCATCCACGTTTAGTGCATTTAGCGCATAACGGGCTATTTCAGTATCAATCTGTCCATTACCCTTGATCTGTGCGAAATCCCTGGTCCTGCGCAGCAGCGCATTGGCGATACGAGGCGTTCCACGGCTTCTTCTGGCAATTTCATAAGCACCTTCTTCGGTGATGGGTGTTTTTAAAATATCCGATGAACGCAATACAATGGTGGTTAGTAGTTTTGCGTCATAGTAGGCCAGTCTGGAATTGATCCCGAACCTGGCCCTGAGCGGGGCGGTCAGCAAGCCTGAGCGTGTAGTTGCGCCTACCAGCGTAAAAGGGTTCAGGCTGATCTGTACGGAACGGGCATTTGGACCGCTTTCCAGCATGATGTCTATTTTGTAGTCCTCCATGGCAGAGTACAGGTATTCTTCCACCAGCGGACTTAGCCGGTGAATTTCGTCGATAAACAAAATGTCACCTGTTTCCAGATTGGTAAGGAGTCCGGCCAGATCACCAGGCTTGTCCAGTACAGGCCCGGAAGTGACCTTGATGCCAACCGCCATTTCATTGGCGATAATATAAGACAAGGTCGTCTTTCCAAGTCCCGGAGGGCCATGTAACAATACATGATCCAGCGGTTCTCCCCTTAGTTTGGCTGCCTTTACAAAGATCCTCAGGTTTTCCATTACCTTTTCCTGGCCAGTAAAATCTTCAAAAGCCTGCGGGCGCAATACCCTTTCAATGTCATGCTCTACAGGAGATAAACGCTCAGAAGAAGGATCTAGATTTTCGTTCATAAGGACAAAGTTAACTAAATTTTTTAGCTACCGGGGCATCTTTGAGCCCATTGGTATAGTCGTAAAATCCCATTCCTGACTTTAGCCCTTTGTTGCCAGCATTGACCATGTTGACCAGCAGCGGACAAGGTGCGTATTTCGGGTTTCCAAAACCGTTCTGTAAAACCCGCAATATCGCCAGGCAGACATCCAGTCCGATGAAATCAGCCAGTTGTAAGGGCCCCATGGGATGGGCCATGCCCAGTTTCATCACCGTATCAATCTCCTGAACGCCTCCCACGCCTTCATAAAGACTATAAATGGCTTCATTGATCATGGGCATGAGGATGCGGTTGGCCACAAAACCCGGATAGTCGTTCACTTCAACGGGAGATTTGTCCAGTTTTAATGAAAGTGCCATGATCAGAGCAGTTGTTTCCTGGCTGGTTGCATAACCGCGAATCACCTCTACCAGTTTCATCACCGGTACAGGATTCATAAAATGCATACCAATCACCTTATCGCCGCGATGGGTTGCAGAAGCGATCAGCGTGATAGAGATAGACGAAGTATTGCTGGCCAGTATTGCTTCCGGTTTGGTGAAGGTATCCAGGTCCCTGAAGATCTTTAATTTCAAATCCAGGTTTTCTGTTGCAGCCTCCACAACGAGATCTGCATCTGCAACGCCTTCCTGAAGATCGGTGATGACCGTGATATTGGCCAAGGTAGTAGTTTTTTCAGATTCGGAGAGCGTTCCTTTTGCTACTTGCCGGTCCAGATTTTTGGTGATGGTGCTCAATGCTTTGGAAAGGGCATCGTCACTAACGTCTATCAGGTTTACACGATAGCCAAATTGTGCAAAAGTGTGTGCTATGCCGTTGCCCATAGTGCCGGAACCAACGATTGAGATGTTTTTCATGAAGCTAGTTTATATTTAGGGTGCTAATCTATTGATTATCCATGAACCATCGACAAGCTCATATAAAATTCTGTCATGCAGTCTGCTGGATCTCCCTTGCCAAAACTCAATTTTTGAGGGCTCGACAAGATAGCCGCCCCAGTTTGATGGCCTCGGGATTTCCTGCCCTTCGTATTGATTTTTAAGCGCTTCTACTTTGTCTTCGAGCAAGGAACGGTCTGTGATCACTTTACTTTGGGGAGAGGCCATTGCGCCAATCTGGCTGCCGACCGGCCGGGAATGAAAATATGCAGTTGAAACATCTTCAGGTACTTTGCTCACGACACCTTCAATGCGGACCTGTCTTTCGAGTTCAGCCCAGAAAAAAACCAGCGCCGCCTGCGGATTTTCCACCAGGTGTTGTCCCTTGCTGCTTTCATAATTGGTAAAGAACACAAAGCCATCCTGATCTACCCCCTTCAGCAATACAATCCTTGCAGAAGGACGGCCAAACCGGTCGGATGTAGCCAACGTCATTACATTTGGCTCATATAACTGTGCATTGACCGCATCATTGAACCAATGCTGGAACTGAATAATCGGGTCTGGATCCACATCGGCTTCTGCCAGTTGTGCCGCCTTATAATCTTGGCGTAAGTTTTGTATATTTTGTTGTGATAGCTCCATGTACAAAAATAGGGTTACTTTATTTATCTTTTTAAAATTTTCCGAAATGTTAAGCCAAATAACGCCATCCTCAGGTAAATTATTAATATCCGAACCGTTCCTGAACGATCCAAATTTCAAACGTGCTGTAGTTTTACTGACCGAACATGGGGAGGAGGGCACCGTTGGTTTTATTCTGAACCATCCCAGCAGCCTGCTGCTCAAAGACCTGATCCCGGAAATGGAACAAGCGGATTTTCCGGTTTACATTGGCGGACCGGTAGCTACAGATACCATTCATTTTATACACCGTTGCCATGACAAACTCCATGATGGCGAAGAGATCGCCAAGGGCGTTTACTGGGGCGGTAATTTTGAAGCCTTACGGATACTGATCAAGGCAGGTCACATTGAACGGAATGAAATTAAGTTTTTCATTGGCTATTCCGGATGGGGCGAAGAGCAATTGCAGGAAGAACTTGCAGAAAATACATGGATCGTTTCCAATCAATACCATCCCGACGTGGTCTTTTCCGGTGACGAAGAGGAAGTCTGGCGGGAAGTTATTGTCAATTTAGGCCCGAAATATGCCCATGTCAGTAAGTTTCCGCAGAATCCGAATTTGAACTGATTGGGAATAAATGAATAGCTAAAACTTTCGGCAATGAAAGTGGTTGTATCGCTATGGAAATTTTAGCAGATAAGCCCGCAGGCACCGCCACAAAAAAGTTATACCATTATCAGGAGAACGATATCGCCACACTTTTTAGCAAACTGGAACAAAATCCGAACAACTACCGGCTTTTGTATCAGCTCCCTACTGGCGGTGGGAAGACCGTGATCTTCTCAGAGATTGCCGGAAGGTTTATCTGCAAGTATCAAAAAAAGGTGATTGTGTTGACACACCGTAAGGAGCTTTGCGCCCAAACCTCATCGGCCCTTAAAATGAGCGGGGTTAGCAACAAAGTCATCGACAGCACAGTTAGAAAGATTTCCAGAAAAGATGGGTACAGTTGCTATGTTGCAATGGTGGAGACCCTGAAGAACCGCATTAACGACGGGTTGATCCATCCGGATGAGGTCGGGTTGGTTATTGTAGATGAGGCGCACCACAATTCCTTCCATAAGCTGTTGGGAAAGTTTAAAAACGCTGCAGTGATCGGAGTCACTGCTACACCATTCAGTTCGGATATCAATTTGCCGATGCGCAGGAGTTATGATGAATTGGTGCTGGGTGTGGAGATTGGCGAGCTGATTGCCCAGGGTTTTCTTGCCCGTCCGACCACCTGGCGGTATGATGTGGAACTCAACACACTTAAGACGGGTCTGCACGGAGATTTCACCGTTAGCACTTCAGATGAACTATATAGCTCCCCGGCAATGCTGGAGCTTTTGGTAGATGCCTATAGGGCACATGCCGCAGGTAAGAAGACCCTGATCTTTAACAACGGGATATTTACCTCCAGGAAAGTGTTGGAGGTGTTTACCGATTTAGGCTACCCAATTCGTCACCTGGACAATAAAACCAGTCCGGCAGAACGGACAGCGATCCTAAAGTGGCTGAAGAAAACCAAAGGTGCCATCCTGACTTCGGTATCTATCCTGACTACAGGCTTTGACGAACCAACGGTACAGGCGGTCATCTTAAACCGCGCGACTACTTCACTTACCTTGTATCATCAGATGATTGGGCGGGGTTCCAGGCGGCTGCCGCAAAAGAAAACTTTCTCCATCGTCGATCTGGGCAATAATGCCGACCGTTTCGGTGAGTGGAATACACCCATTGACTGGAAGCATGTTTTTGAAAATCCCGAGATTTACCACGAAAGCTTAACCAGCAAGACCAGTTATGAAGCACACCATCTGCCCTCAGAGCTCCGGGGAAGGTTTCCAAACAGCAGGGAAATTTCATTTGATGTCCAGACTGCTCACAAGGCTGCTATTGATCGGGGAGATAAACCTAAGAATGTCATCCGGGATTCCATTCGTCAGCATGCTTTAATGTGCGTTGACAATAGTACTTCTGTTTCAGAAGCGCTATCGCTTGTCAATGATTTGGAGAAGGAAATCGATTGGCGAATCAAGCAGTATGGTAAGTGCCTGGGAAATGTGACTAAAAATTATACACAATGGTTGAAGGAAGATTATCATCACAAACTGGCCAAACTGATTCAGAAAATCATGTCCAGCAGGCTGGTGCTGAAATATACGGGCTAAGGCGATACTAATACTTTTCTAATACGTATTTCACGCTATTAAAACCAGTATTCTACACGTAAACATCAGCGCTGTTTTCTTGTTCTTCATTCAAAATCCTAAAGATTAGGAATGTGTTACACGAAATCAGTCCCGATTTGCTTTAAGGCATAGGGTCAGTAGTTTACTAAATAATTCTGGAAGCAATAGCTATGAAAAATGAAAGCGCATACGATTACCTCATCGTAGGTAGTGGCTTGTTTGGGTGTGTATTCGCCCGGGAA
>Ga0247815_10004205_pt1 | contig 10147 bp, 13 predicted proteins | sample UWRJL194509B1_FD_181014 | JGI IMG/M metagenome (GOLD analysis project Ga0247815, IMG submission 181014) | Plant litter microbial communities from Arlington Agricultural Research Station in Wisconsin, United States - UWRJ-L194-509B-1 | ecosystem: Environmental > Terrestrial > Plant litter >... | reverse complement strand
CCGGAACCCGTGACCCTGGGTAACCCCTGGGTAACCCTTGGGAGTACCCAGACCCAGTGCACCCGGGTTGGAATTTGCTGCACCCGGGTATGGGTTGGCCTCTCAGACCCAAGGGTTGACCCGGTGCAGGCACTACCTATGGTGCTGTGGTGCAATTATCCGAGAGGAAGAGTTTGCAGTCAGCACCATTTGTCCTCAACTGCCTACACTGTACTCATCAACTCTTTAGGACCGTGAATGCGAATTTTTCCACATGCTCTGTGACTAGTCTTATATCTTTCTTTGCAAGGAGCGGAATGTCACTCCATGGATGTATGATGGACGTCACAAGCCGGGGGAGCTTGCTGTATACTGCCCTGCATGTCCTCATCCAGGTATTAACATGGCACCTGACTGGCAGAAGTACCCTGTGGAGCTTGAGTAATTTGGTTTTATTGCTGTGTTATCAGTTATTGATATTATACCAATAGCTTCATACATGCCCGGTATTCCAATCACAATGGAAACTTCTCACTTGGCCAGAAAGCCAAGCGTATTGACCACCATGATGAGCCACATACCATACACAGCATGTGCTTCATTGACTATCAGTTGTACAAATCTCAAGTAGATGAACACCTCACTGTGAGTCGTCACGTCAGAGTAACGGCACAATATTGATTGTTATCTTGAGCCAACAAGCTGCAGCACATTTTGAGCAATGGAGTACCACTGCTTCAAGTCAGGCATCATGTCTCATTTCTCTTGTCACAGCTTCTTTGAGCCTGGAGGCACTACAGATCTTCTGAAGGGCGAGCAGTGAGCTTCCATTCTTTGTGGTCGCTCAGAAACAGGTCCCTAAATAAACACAGCTTTATTTTAGTTGATCTTGCATGCCTTAGCTCTCACTACCGTGATACTGGTGACCTTGGGCTGAAGAAGTTTTACAAGTTCTATGACATTGGTTGTTAGTGGTCGAGAAACTTTTTTGATTGCCTGCGCAAGAATCAGCCTGTATTTGACTCACTGTACCCGGGTGCAGTTAGTCGATGGCTGTGCATGTGGGACGGTGCTGGTGCTTTCCATATGCCAAACCATAATCTCCTCTGTCGAATGCTCTTCAACATCTGGTTCATCCCAGGTGCTGCACGCTCATATGGAGACCAAGCAGAAGGCATTAGGGCCCTAGAAAATTGTATTAGGCCAAAGTGTTGCAGAGATGGGCAGTGGCTCTTGTGAGAACAACATTGAGCTGCACTTTGACAATCAGAATAGCCAGCAACACATTGAGCTTGGTAAGCAATATTCTGTCCTTTCTCCTCCACATAGCTAACACAAAACTAAAGTCCAATCACTACATGCTCGGTTGTGGAACACCATCAAGCAGTGTGGTGCCACTACTGCCACAGCTGAGGAGCTTCAGACAGATCTTACACTTCATGCTCCACAAGATCTTGCAGCATGGAAGGATCAAGAGTGTCAGAGGCTTGCCCATGTTGCAACTCACAGAAGTCTACCTAGTGACATACCATCACCATACCACATGAGCGAGGATAATGGTTAGTGTTTGAAATATTCTTATGCTCCCTGCTAACTTGTGTAGCACCAACACTGCAGGAGATTGATGCTGAGCTCAAGTCCGCCCCATCCATAGTGGAAGTTGACACAGTTATTGGCACTGGAAAGAGTGTAATAGGAATGCTTCAAACAGGCTTGGATATTGAAACGGACCAGTATGTCTGTGCCATATCACTAGATGTGCACTGATTTATCTGGCAGGTGTCGTCTTCAATCTATGCGAGCTGCCAAAGCCAACCTAGTATCAGAGGCTATCGCAGATCTAGCAAATCGTCTCACTCAGCACATCACCTCATGGGTGAACTGGCACAACTCTGTGTACAGCACTGCCTTTCAAGCTGAAGTTGATCTGCCTGCAGCGATCAATCAAGGTTAACTCAACGATTATGAACTGGGCTTTCCATCAGCACTGACTGATCCACTCCTCCTCAACCACACCAGCATGGCTGTAAAGTTCAAGTCCATTGAGTTTTGCTTGCAACACAGTGTTGCTGAGGATGGTGTATGGGAGATTAGACACCAACTCTCAATTCATTCACTATTTGAGGGCAGAGAAGGTGATGCATCTGCATCTGCACGGATCAACACTCCGACTTGAAATGATTTACTTACAGCACAGGATTGGGTGAGCAGATCAAAGCTGTTCAGTTTGAGCTTTCACTTAGAGTTAACAGGTACAGACTATGATGCTTTGCTACAACTGAAACTTCACAGCCATGGAGGCTCTTTGGACTCTGGAGGACACAATTGTGGGGAGTCTGCTACTGCTTACTGAGCAGGACATGCAGAGTCCTCATTGCCATGGCCCTGTCATGGGTGACTCAGCTGTGCCTGTGTCATGGATCTGGGGCCATGGACAGGGAGCCAAAGGTCAGGCACGGAATGCAATTGACTTCTGGGTCAAAGAGGGTACATCCATCTATAAAGGTAAATCATATGTATTAAATGATGCTTCAGGACAGTGCGTTAAGTACCACCTTGCATCTGCAAATGCCACCAGGTGGAAAGAGGAAGTGCTACTTGTGTCAGAGGAGATGAAGCAAACAATCTGGTACTTTGGATACCATGTGAAACATTGGTAATGCTGGGCCGATTAGCAGAACATGAGCATGGACCGGGATATTGTGCACATTGCCTGATGTAGGCCAGTTCTTGTGTACTAGTAGCACCTACTGAATAATTTACAGACAGGCTGCAATTTTCACACAGCTCAAGATAGAAGCAGTATTGACTTTTGAGCCGGAACTGGGAGGTTGGTCATTCCAAACAGAATTAGAGGCAAATGAGGTGGAATAAGCTGCGGGAAATATATAACAATTGTAGCAGTATGCAATGTAAGAGGCCAATTTATGTTAACGTTTGGATCAAGGATCCAGTTAAGCAAAATAGGACATTTGCGATTGGAATCGTTCAGCCCTGGTACCATATCCAGATGGAAGAATCAATTATGACAGTTGATATGTGTCTTTTCATTGTCAGCATAGACAAGTCATGAGCAGGCTTGTCTGTGGTCACTATGGTCAGATATCTGGATATGGATACGGATAATGTAGTTTATTGTCCTAGCAGACAAGTCCTATGCATGATTATCTGTGACAATGATGGCCGGATATCTGGATATGGATAATGTATTTTACTCTCCTCACACAAATGTCCTGAACACATCTATCAGTTGCGAGTATGATTGGATATCTAGATATGGGTATTTGTTTTTTATTTTGATGGATCTAGTTCATGTTCTTTGCTTTTCTTTCTTTTATACCTGACTGTAGGTTTAGTGATGCTGCCAGGATACGGGTTCCCGTGACGGGATCCACCTGTGCCCCTGACAGGTATGGGTGCGGGAAGCTAGCCACTGCCCGTCAGCCCCCGTCACCACCCGCAGCACTAAGAGTTGCATTCACACACCGCGAGCATCTCCCTATTGCACAGACATGACATCATGGCCTGTGGGCACAGCATTGCCAGGAAATGCACACTTTACCATTGGACCGTAGTTACATTAAATGCTACAAGACGACAAGAGCAGTCTGCACAGCCCACCAAGCTTGCTTACCTTCACTCCTTGTCCATCTCATGCCGCCCAAGCGCAAAAATGCTCCCACTGTGGGCACCAACACAGACCAGAGCCCTGCAGACAAACAACGCCACACTAAGGAGAATACAGCACGTGTCAGCTCCACCCGCAATGGCTCAGTCACACTCAAGGAGATTGACGACGAACCTGAGCTTGTGCAGCCCAGCCATGAGGAGACCGCAGTGCCAACATCACCCCATCCCAATCCTTGGCTTAATATGACGCAGGACGAGCTAAATCAAGTCCGAGGTAAGTTCAAGGAATGTGCGAGACTAACAGCAAGTCTCACCCTGTGTTGCAGACACACTCATGACCAAGTACGATGCACTGGTCTATGCCCTTTACCACCAGCCAACAGTCTCACTGTGTGATGACGGACGACTAGCCCTCAAATTTACTTGTGTGCGGCCGGATTGCAAGCGTCGGGGCAAGCCACTCAATCGGTATGAGCACCATGCAACTGGCCCAGACAACGGGTCCACTGGGGGCCTCAGACATCATGTAATCAGCTGCTGGGGCAAGGCAAAGTTAGTCAAGGTCGATGCAACTAAGAGCAAAGGGGCAGCGGAGGAAAAGGTGAGGCGGACCAAGCAAGGAACACTCACATTCTTGTTCGGCAGTGGCAACAGCTCCAAGTTCACGTTCTCGTTCAAGAACCACACCCCTCACGAGATAAGGTTTGTGCTGGGTCATTTGGATATGGCTGATGCTGACATGTTCACGCAGGGCTCGATGTGTGTCGTGGTGTGCCCGTGCTGGCCGGCCGTACTCGATTGTCAAGGATCCCGAGTACGTTGAGCAGATGAAGACTGGACGCCCATCGCTCGAACTGCCAGACCGAAACAATGTAGCGGCGGACATATTGGCAGCGAGGAAGGGAGCATGGAATAAACTGCGGCGCAAGTTGAGGGTGAGTCCCAGTGCATACTTTGACGGACATGGCTCACCAATGTACAGAAGCTCAAGGGCCGTGTCAGCCTCACATGCGACACGTGGACCAGCCCAAATGGCTTACCTATATTTGCCATCGCAGTCCATTACAAGGAAGGCGGCAAGGCAGTCTCACATTGTCTGGACGCTTTTGAGGTTAGAGCGGTATGTGTCACAGACAGCATGCACCAAACTGCGGCTCACCTGTGTCTAGTCCCACACAGGTCTCTATCTCGCCCGCAGGCTCCTTGGTGTCCTGAAAGAATACAAGATCAGTCACAAGGTACATAATTCTGTGTGCCAGGGAGATGTCAGGCGAGCTGATAATGCTCCAGCTCAACATCACGATGGACAGCACATCGAACAACAATGCACTGGCCAATGAGCTTGCGAACATGCTGCCTGGAACCTTTCGAGGTCTCAGAGCCCGCATTCGGTGTATGGATCACATCGTCAACACAGCGGCGCGTCGCGCAATGCTCATGTTGGATGCAAGTCCCAAGGAGTTGGCCCATGCACTTGACGAGGCTACAGACGATCTCGAGCGCATGGGGGACGACATAACAGACTTGGGCGACGCACCTGCCCACGACGATGATGGTGATGGAGGCCTGGAGGAACCGGCTGGCAATAACCTTGGAGTTGAGCTGGGTGACGCGTTCGAGGCGATGAATGAGGAATGGAAGGAAGACCTGCGGCTGCAGCTTGAACCTGTGCGTGTGAGCATTTCGAAGGTGTGTACCTTGTTTCAAGCAGATGAATGCGTGCTCACGAACTGTTTCCTTGCTTCTTAATCCTGACGGCGGTGTCGGCGGCGGTCGGCGCGGCGTGAATGCGACTGCGGGTGTTTTGGAATCAGATCCGTAAACTGTCGTTTGCTGTCAAGAACTCACCAACAAAGGTGGCAGTCCTGTGATCTGATGCATGTGAGCGGCTGAAGATGAAGCACCTGTGACCAATATGCGACGTACGCACACGCTGGGGCTCGACAAAGTGTATGCTTGATCGCGCACTCGCCTACAAGACCATTGTCAATGAGGTCTGCAAGGACCGCCAACTCCGTCAGTACGAGATCGAGAAGACAGAATGGGATGCTCTCGAGAATCTACGGGATTTGTTAAAGGTACGTACCGTTTATTCGGGTCGTGTTTGTGTGGGAGTCTTGTACAGACACATGGTTGAGGCCGCAGGCCATCGTCGTGCATCGTCCGCGTGTCCTCAATGAGGTCTTGAAGAGCACCACGCGATCTTGAAGCAGGACAGCGGGTATGGAAGCGAAATAGAGTGACGAGGGAGGACAGGATGGGATGGGGACGGGACGGGATGAGCGTGCAGTGTGGAGAGGAAGAAGGGCAATTAGCGCACGGCGACTCCCGCTAATTGCTCTTCTTCCTCCACTCCTCCTCATCTGCCTCCCGCCCCCGTCCCCATTTCTCTCTTGTCTCCTCTCTTTTCCGTACCCGCTGTCCCGCACAAGATCGAGTGGCGCTCTTCAAGACTGCACCGAGGACGAACGGACGACGACAAGGCTTCATGCGTGAGTCGACCGCGCACTGCGATTGCTCCCTTTGCCATATCCCACTCGTCCCCGCCCTTGCCAATCTGCTGCCCCAACCCCCATTCTACATTCGTTCGTTGGTGCTTTGCCCTGCCTCGTGTTCGTTCGTCTCCACTCAGTCCAGTTTGTTTGCGCAGTGCATTTGCGCTCGCGTGTGCTGCTCGTTTTATCCATCCTCCGTTCTTGCGTTCCTATCGCTCGATCATGTCCATTCTGTTGACCCGATATCAGCCTATGGTACCCATCGCATTTGTTTGTCATTTCCTGTCCACGATCATCTGATCAGTGCTTGCATGCTTCATGCAGCAGCCACGCCACCATGCTCGCACCGTGCCATGCCATCCCGTTTGCTTCATGTGGTGTCATGTGGTGTCGTGTCGTGTCGTGCGCCATGCGGTGCAGCGCATCGTGTTTGTGTGCATCACATCGCACTGTGTCGTGTTGTGTTGGCCTCGTGCCATGCATGTTGTGCATGTCATGTCATACCGCGCACGTCGTGCGTGTTCCATCGTGTCAGCGTTGTATCGGCATCGTGTTCCATGTCGGGTCGGCATCGTGCTGGTTATCGCGGTGCATTGTGTTGCGTCATGTCCTGCTCGTACTTGTGCTCGTGCTCTTCTCGTACCGTGCTGAGTTGTGCGCATCCCATCTGTCGTACTTGCGTACCTCGTTGCTTCGTGTGAACCTGACATTGGCTGTGATGAACCCGATCTCCTTTCTCCCTTCTTCCATACCCGATCCTCCCTCACATCCACCATTTACCTTCCTCCTTTGTAACCCGTATTTTGGACTGTCACTTTCAGTCTGCTATTGCTGCTGCTCTCGTTGCTGCTCGCTAATCTTCTGCTTATTCACGCAGATATTCGACGATGCGACCCTCAAGTTCTCGCGCAAGACACCTCAGCTTGCCGAGGTCATTCCCGTAATGGACGAAATAGACGAACGCCTCACCGAGGCCAGCCGCAACCCCCGTTACCACCGTGCCGTCCGCACCGCTGCCAGCCAGGCCAAAACTACCATGAACAAATATTACGGGCTTACAGATGCAGCGGACGCGTATCGCATCGCCATCTGTGAGTCACTCGCCATTGTCTCAGTCTTGGTGTCTGCTAGCTGGTCATGTGCTAACTGTAAATCATGCAGTGCTTCACCCTTGCCTCAAGCGCAAGTATATGCGACAGCTGAACTGGCTCCTGATCTGGCAGGAAGAGGCCCTCCATATCACGTGCGATATATGGGAGACAACCTACGCACCGGGATCAGTTGGCGTGCAGGAGGCTGCCACAACGAGAACTATTGTACGCTCCCCTTTGTTTGTGTGTTGAATGCTGCTGACATGCGCACAGCATGAGTGTCAGAATCAGTTCGACGACATTCTAGCTGGCCTTGCAGACGATGAGAACAACCCTCAGCAATTGGACAACGAGTTGTCCAAGTACCTTGAGGCTCCACGGCACACTGTCAAGCCCAGAGAAGCCTTCAGCCCGATTTGATGGTGGCACGAGCACGCAAACACGTACCCACGACTGTCGCAGATGGCCCTAGACTATCTCGTCACACCAGGTGAGTATTCCAGCCCGTTTCTGTTGTGCAACAGCCACTGATCGTTCGCTCAGCAAGCTCGACAGACATTGAGCCGGTGTTTAGCCGCGGTCGGGACCTGCAAGACTACTGCCACAATCGACTCTCTGCGGAGTCAATGCAAGCCCTGCTCTGTCTTGGTGACTGGATTTGTCAAGGTGTTGTCACGATGACTGATATAACCGGCTCTCTTGCCACTGCAAACAGCGACGACAGCTTGGACTCGGGAGACGACAAGGACATGTAGATAGTCACCCTCGCTGAACTTCTGTAGCTATCCCTCTCCCCAGTCTGTATTTCAGAGCATCCCATTGATTGTCTTCCTATATACGTCATATTTAGTATAGTCTTTGCTGGAGTTTCGAGTACAGATGCCCCATGGGCCTTGATCAATAACACGGGTACCCGTGACCCGGTCACCCGCCAGCCACCTGTGAAAACCCCGTCTCCCGTGGCATCCTGTGGACCATGCGGGTGCGGGATGTCCTGTGGCCACCCCCGGGAACCACCCGTGGCATCACTATGTAGGTTTGCAGTTATCTTTTGAATTTTACTTACCCATTGATATGTCATTGAGTCTCTCCAGCTTATCCATCACTATGGTCCCATAAGGTGCCTTAGCGGACTATTGTACATATCCATTCGGATAATAGTTCTTAGAGACCTTTAGCATATCCTCTTGTACTGAGGGTACTGTGCAATCAGCTGTGAGCTGCTGATTGTAAAAGCAGATGCCCAGTTGTGCAGCCCGGGAAGCAGTGCTAGACCATCAATGGCCACCACAATGAAGGGAAAGTCACTCAATCCCACCCAAAATGCAAATCACACAAATTTCAGCCACAAAACCTACCCTGTACATGTTGTCCTTCCCCCAGCTGTCTCTATGCCCAAAGATAAGACGAAACTTGTGTCTGTTGCACCCAATCTTACCACCGTAAAGGTTTGCAAGCCTCAGCCTGCCACAGGGCCAACCGGTCCCCAGACTGCAAAGATATTGCTGGCAGTGTTGTGCTCACATAGGTAGTCGTCCTAGATACTGTTTTCCCACATGTACAATGTATCCTAGCGGCTAGGGGCCAGTCCTATTTGGTAGCCAGCTTGGTCCAGACCTGTCCTGATTCGGCTGCCCAACTTCCTGATATGGCCCATCCCCTTCCATGCCTTCTCCTCTTCCCAGGCTTCTCCCCCATCACGTCTTGGTCATCCGCAGTCACTTCTCACCTGGGTATTGCCCTATCAGTTCAGTACCGCATGACTCAGTCAGGTTCCAGAAGTGTATATAAACCACCCCATCCCTCACCCTTCTTCCTTAGATTTGAGCTGGTTGAATACTTTGCCACAGTAGCTTCTCATCCACCTCTCCTCCTCCTCCTCCTCCTCCTCTCTTCAATCAAGACCTTTACCCTTTGAGAGTGTCACTATTGTTTTTGGAGACTCTTTTGGCGTTGCCACAACAGGCAGGGCATAATAAGACCTCCAACACTTTGGAAAGTGGGAAGCAGCTTACACTTGGCAAATGGATCATTCTTATTGACTGGCATGAGGCTCAACTCAGGAAGAATTCCAAGTGGGAGAAGAAGCGGACCATCAACCATTTTCGTGCTCTTGGTTGGAAAGTCAGTGCTGCCAACTTCAGTCAACACTACACATATCATGAAAGAATTTGAGAGGGAATTGCCGGAATTTCGTATGTGGCTCATTCAGAGTTGTCAGCCACCCAGGGATCATTTGGTCTTTGTATGCATTCCAGACTTCCATGGAGACCCGAGGTGAAGTTGTCACCAGAGCCATGCTGTTGGCCAAGTGTGCATTGCTGGAGGCAGCTCTAGAAGTCCAGCAAGGACAGCGGCTGAGCTGAGGCTGGCTTGATTCCTTCAAGAACGTGTAAGCATGCAATTTCTGTCTGATTCGCACGTGACTACAGTTGTCATCGTGATGGATTGAAGGAATATTGTTGACATGGCAAGGCTGGTGCAGTTTCTGAGAGTTCAGTCACGGCACAGCAAGCTTGTCCCTTCCAATTTCAGACAAATACATGCCTGAAGATCGCTTCAATGCTGACGAGGCAGCACTCTTCTGGAAAGCACAACCCAATTGTGGCCTGTCGTCTCGGAAGGCTTCAGGAAAGAAGATCCTGAAGGATGGCATCATGCTCCTCTTCATTTGCAATGCTACCTGAACAGACAAGCAGACAGTGATGTTTATTGGGAAGGCCATGACCCCTTGCTGCTTCAAGAAGAAGTCACCTGAGGCCTGCAGTTTCTATTATTGCAACAATAAGACAGCTTGAATGATGGGTGGATTATTCGAGGAGTAAGTCTGGCACCCATAATCCAGTCAAGATTGCTCACATTCCCATCAGGTGGCTGAGGAAATTCAATCAGAAGATGAGACTTGCAGGACGCAAGGTCCTTCTGCTTATTGATAACTTTGCTGGCCATGCA
>Ga0247815_10004204_pt1 | contig 10149 bp, 9 predicted proteins | sample UWRJL194509B1_FD_181014 | JGI IMG/M metagenome (GOLD analysis project Ga0247815, IMG submission 181014) | Plant litter microbial communities from Arlington Agricultural Research Station in Wisconsin, United States - UWRJ-L194-509B-1 | ecosystem: Environmental > Terrestrial > Plant litter >... | reverse complement strand
TTGGTATTGCTACGTTATTGCACAGCAGGATGGAGGAATGCCGATTGAAGGCGACTAGAAACCAAATATGCTGGTCTGTTTCCTCGTTCCGAACGAGTAGACAACCAGAGCGCTTGTGAAGAGACCAATTGTCACACCAATAGCCTGCAGACATATCAGACGTAAGGCGAGAAAAACTGGGTTATTAACTCACGATTTGAACCATGCGCAGACCCAGCATGATACCCTCGGTGAAGAGGTCGCCGGTGAATGACATGCCGCCGCCTGCACCCAAACTCGACTTGTAGCTGGGTGAGCAACTCAAGTTGTGGTAACGGTGTATGCACGTACAGGAACGAGAAAAACAACACCGGTGATCATGGCTGTGAACGCGGTTCCTTGAAAGATGCGGGAGTACATGTTGCCGAGAATGCCTAGAATGAACGCGCCAATAAAGCTCGTGACATCGCCTCTACAGACGCAGTCAGTAGGATTATAGTTCTTCGAAGAGTGAAGACTGTACAAACCGGTCGAGGATCCACTGCTTCGCGACTCGATTGGCGGTATAGCTATTGTAAATACGTCAGTTTCTGACCTCACAGGACGAGGCAGATGAGAGCACCCACCTAATGCAAGCGAAAAGGACCATCACTGGAAGATGCTTGCTGAATAAAGGTTGACCCTTCCATAAAGATGCGAATGTGCAGTACACTGGGACGAGGAAGAACAGCGTCCAGAATGGAAACGGTTGCATGTACCACGGCGCCGTCGGCATTCGTGTGCAGCCCTTCAATTTGACAGACGCCGCAGCGGCCTGTGTGAAGCTAAAAACGCCATTAAGGTCGTAGCTCGGGTAGTTATCGGGGGTGAAACTGCCGTTGATGGGGACTGGTTGAAGGAGAGCGATGGTATCGCGCTGCTGCCGGCGAGCTCGTGGGTCGACCAAGTAATAGAAGTCGCTCCCGATGGTTAGACCAAAGCCCTGCGAGATGTCGGTCAAGTAATGAGAGGAGGAGCAAGACTCACAAGGAACAAAGCGTACACGATGGCGTACACCATTCGTACACTCCCGCAGACCATGCTCTTAGATCCGAGCTCCAGCGCGCTGCATACTAGCAAGACGTCAGATTAGCCTGTTTGCAATTTCCATGGAACAAGCTCACGGATGATATACCCGGGCAAAATCAATACGACACCGGCGGACGAGACGGCAGAGTAACAGAAGAGGTGTCCTGGAATAGTCGAGAGTGCTCGAGCTACGAACGCCACTACCACAGCGACCGACAGCCTGAGCAAAAGCACGTGAGAATGTGCAATGAGCAAGCTCAAGAAACTTACTCGAAGACGTTCGAGTACATTGGGTACTTGATGATGACAAAGTTCTGGAAAAAGGCAAGGAACAAGCCACCGAGCCCTGCTGCCCACATATCGACGAAGCTGCCGCCAAAAGACATCACACAGATGAGAGCCGAGCATATGTATGCCAAGGCAAGCCGAGTGTGCGCGCTGTACTGCGGCGGCGCTTTGAGAAGTTCGTCGATGGCCGCAGACCCGATGTCCACCCCGACGACGTCGTGCATCACGTCACGGTAGACATTGTGCAATCTGTGCAACTTGCCGAGCGCGAGTTTGGCGGGCATGCGAACTGTGACGATCTCGGACGACTTGTTGTCTTCGTTGCCAAATGAGATGAGTATCATCGATGGGACTGAGGCAGGCTGTCAGCGAAAGCACTCGGACTAAAGACGGCGGCCAGCAATTACGATGTACAAACTGCGCTGGCACGGAGAGCATTTGCGCAGCTGATTGTAGCTGGCCCTCGATACGATGGGTTGGCGCACCGAATCCAAGTAGCGCTTTGGCATACTTGATCACGAATGTCTTGCGGTCACTCAGAGCTGTTGATTGACAGTCAGTCGTCGTAGCCACCGGAGTGAAGATGCCAACCTACATGCAATGTTGTCAACAATTGCCTCAGTCCGCTTACGCCGGCTCTTGAATCGGCTCTTGTCCTTGCGATGGAGAGGTGGGCGCTTGCGACCTTCATCGGATTCATTGTCGCCGTTCCCAAAGTCGCGAGCATCTTTCTCGTCGTCCTCATGCTCGTGACGCAACACAGTTAGTGGCTGCTCGCGACCGAACTCTGAGACGAAGTGCCCAAAGCGCGACAGGGCGGTGGTGAAGCGAGTCTGTGTCTGAGCCAGATGAATGCCGGTGCCTTCCTCCAGTGCGCGGGTGCGACTCGAGGCCATAGGAGGGCCGTCCTCTTCGCGAGATCTTTCGTTCTCGTCGCGTGTCCGCTTCAGCGATGCAACTAGAGTTACGCTTGAGGCCGGGTCAGGGGCTGGGGGTGCTACCCTCTCCCGCCGACGCTGAACATCCAGTGGCTGGATAGGAGGCTGGAACGTCGGGTCTTCCAAGTGCGTTCTGTTCCTCGACGGCTGCCGCAGGAGCGTTGCGGGCAGCTCGTGTCCATGTCCGACAGACACCGTCACGTTGTCCTGGTTGCGCACAACCTTGCGGTCGCCCCAACGCGAACGAGCGCGATTGTGCAGAGTCTCAGTCCGCTCGAGCTGCAGGTCAATTGGCTCGCGGTAAGTAAAGTAGCTGCGCATATGGTCACGCGGATTGCGTATCGCTTGGGCGCGTGCGGCGGCTTCGTCGTCGTCAAGTGCAAGCTCTTCCTCATCGTCCGTTTGTCTGTGGTACACCAGAGCGCTCGATGTGGCGTCCTCGGCTGCAGTGCCGTGTTTGTTCGCTACCTGCGAGGTTGGCGCGCGGGCAGGCGGCCAGAAGTCGCTCGAACGTCGGGCAGACATGAAGAATGGAGGAAAGCGAGGTGGGGCGATTGGTCGCGCTGGTTGGAAGCACGTAGCCCAACCTCGACGATCGCGGGACTAGAAGAAGCTGGAGGATCTTGGGGCCGGTCTTTACGATCATTCTCGGATGTTCGTTGGAACCAACAAACTGCGATTAGGTCGAATGTAGGTTCAAACAGAAACTTACTACGTCTCAGCGTAGTCTACATTTCGATGCCAACGAGAACGTATGCCTTGTCGACTGGGAAGGGCGGCTGGGTGACGATAGTTCCCGACACATACATGAGGGAGTGCACCAGGTCGCCTGGGAAGCAAGCCGATGTTAGTTCCCAATTTGCCTGCAATTTTCGAAGGGGCGGGGGGGGGGCTCACCAAGCGCAGGAGAAGATCTGTCAAGCGCGATAACAAAGGCCGAGCAGCCAAACTGCTCGTCGGCAAGGTCCAGAAGAGCAACGATGCTGGAGGCAAACGTCGGCACGTGAGCACGGCGCGGAGGGGAGCCAGGCACATGAGAGGGAAGTGGCACACGCACCTTTCACGGAGCTGGATGTGTTCGGCGCCTTTGCCGTTCACGTAGAGGGTCTTCTTGCCATTAAGCTCGAGCACAACACCGTCCCAAACAGTACCAAGACCGGGCGAACTGATCTTGACACTGCGAGCATAGGGGAGAGCGCGCATGGCGTCGTGCGGGAAGAGTAGGCGCAGAAGGTCGAGAGCGGCGGCATTCTGGGCGTGTTTGGCAGTGAGTTGGGCCATACTGCCTGTGCTCGCGGGGCCATTGTCTGGAGTGAGAGGAGGAGTGGCTGGAATGGAGGACGAGGCGAAAGTGCGCGAGGCGTTGTTCTTGCCAGTGGGGATCGGCGTAAAGCTAGGAGTAGATCCGATGGCGGCAGTGGTAAGTGGGAGCGAGTCAGTAGATGAGTTGGGCGTCGAGCCGGGAGTGATCGGGAGGGTTGGTGAATTGGAGAAAGCGGAGGAGGAGGTAGTATTCGTGAGCTTGAGGGAGTTGAAGGACGCCCGAGTGCCTGTCACACACTCGAACGACCCTCCGGAGAACGGATCCGGAGGGCATTTATCTTTGGGGATGTCAAAAATGCCACTGGAAGCGAGAAACAGTCAGATGTGGGTGGTGGGGGATACGTGAGACAAAGGCATGGCGCACCTGTGGACCGCCAGGCCTCGCGGTAGACGAATAGTAGAAGAGATCGTCCATGCCCTGCGCGTGGCAGATGGCAAGGACGGTCGCATCTGCAGTGAAGGAGACAGCCCCATCCCCTCCAACGGCTGCGCTGAAGCCGTTGCTGCAAGGTCGCGTCAGTCGGGCCACGAGCGCGTAGATAGCACAAGCAGGGCAAAAATTCAAACTCACGAGGTGGGGCGCATACTAAGATTGCGTTTGGTTAAATTCGACATGGAATTGAACGACATGGATGTCCGCCAATTCGATGAGTTGCGGGTGCGAGAGGGTGAGAACGTGAGTGCAAGAGCTCAAGTCAGTGACACAGCCCGGACCTCGCCGCTCCACGCCACTTGACAGCCTCCGACGCCGACGCCGAGCTCAGCGGCCCCAAAGACACGGCAGGCGCGATCTACATCGGTTGAATGTCATGCAGGGAATAAAATTAAGAAGGGTCCCTGAGCACTCTCACCCGCCAGTCACCATCCAACACCTCGCCTCGCCTCCTCGCTTCGCACTTACTAATACAATGACACAATTGCTATCTAAGCAGGTCTCAAGGCCATTGTGATTCGCGCATTGATTCTCTAGTTACTACTACCACGCACTACGACCAATTTGAACTTGCACAAACCTTGAATGACATGGTATTCACTTTTTCGTTTCCAGCAAGCGCTCATATCGGCTTGCAAGCCATTATGAATTGCACAAGGAACGACTTGGATGTCTGTGTTTCGACCAATGCATCGGTTGCCAGGCAAGAACTCGATAAGAATTAATCGTGCAGAGTGCTCCCCACAGCGAGCAGGAGCATGTGAACAGCGAACAGAGATGGATTGAGGCTTTTAAGTGGGGGACAGGGTTACAGGGGAGGGAGAGGCGTGGTGGACGCGATGTTGGCGCGCGTGGCGACTTGGTTAGGTTACAGCGGGAAGTCGCGAGGCAGGTTACACTGACCCATCGTGCTTGCCATGCGACATCCGGCACGACGACCAGCCGCGCTGCTGGCGGCCCTCGCAGCTGCATACGTCGTCGATGCCGCACTTCCCAGCGTCGACTTTGAGCGGATGGGCAAGGTCGGACTGGCCGGCTCGTTCGCTGGACTCGACTTGCTGGTCCAGGACGCGGCCGAGTCTCCTTTCGCAGGCGTTCCTCTCGATCCCTCTACATCCACTCTCTTTTCACGTTCACTAGAAGGCGGTCTTACTCGTCTCGGTTCTACAAACCAGGGCGGGGCCATTCGCGCAGGTTGCGCTCTTGACAATACCTTCTTCTTCGCCGGCACCTTCGACTCCTTCCAAGGCACACAAGCTAAGAACATCGCTTCATATTCCCCTTCAACAGGCCTGTTCAATGCTCTTGGTGGCAGCGGTGCAGGCGTTGATGGCCCCGTCAACGCCCTGTACTGTGACGAAAAGAACAAGCTCGTCTGGGTCGGTGGCAGCTTTGATGCGCCAACAACAGGGGGCGACTACGTTGGTGCGGTCGCCGTATTCTCTCCAAGTTCGAACTCGTGGTCTGCGCCTGCATTTGGTGGCCTTCAGGGTGGCAGTGGTGCGGTCTGGTCCATCAGCGCAAACTCTGCAGCTTCCAGCCTTTACTTCACTGGATCTTTCCTCGCCGCCTTCGAAGGCAACGGCACACAGATCAACGTCAACGGCACTGGCAATCCTTCTGTACCCATCTCATCTGGCGCAACAACTTTCTCCAGGTCACTTGTGCCCATCGACATTTCTGGCGCAAACATCACCGCAGGGCCCAGTTCTCCTCGTGAAGCCTTCAGCGACATCTTCAACATCCTCTGCCCGAAGGGAGATGATGGGCCGAACAACACCTGGTTGGCCCGTGACGGTGCTGGTGCTCAGATCACAGTTCGCAGCTTCAAGTTCATGTCGACACACGGTCTGCGCCTTGGTCAGACTTCCGTTGAAGGCCGTGGCACGAACACCTTCTGGTATGTAATCTTCCACTTCCCGTGGCATGGCAACTAATCCACGGCACCACAGCGTGCGCTCCATTCCGGACAACGAGGATCTCACAATGCGTTACATTGACCCGGCGACGGGTGAGGAGCAGACCTGCAAAGAGGCATGCCCACTTGCATCCGGCTCGGGCGTCCCATACCAAGACTACTTGTACGCAGACGGGCCTCGCGACGTGACCGGTGTTCAAGTGACCCTGCGCGGCTACACTGGTGACGGACCAGGTCTTCATTTGCTGCAATTATTGTCTGATGGTGCGGAGTTTATGCTGCGTACCTCCGAGCGCCACTGACCTCGAACTTCAGGAGCCTATGCTTCCGCCGTTCCGGGCGAGAACGCCGCGTCGTGTTATGCGCCTGGTTCCTCTGGAGTCAACGTATCTGGAGAGTGGGAGACACAGGACGTACCAACCGACATCCCTGGCACCACCCAAGAGGTCCGCACACAGAGCGTTCGCGTTGGCACGCCCTCTGCCCAGGCCCCTTCTGTCACCTGGAATGTCTACGTCTCGGCGCCAGGAAACTACGATGTCTTCGTACTCGTCCCTGGATGCACTCAGATGCAAGACTGTGCCAGCCGCACATCCGTCAAGGTCACTGTCTCGCCAGGCGAGGGTTTGGAAGACCACGTCGAGACCGTCTCACAGCAGAACCCAGACGATGCCCGCCTGAAGGTGTACGGTGGTCCGATTCTGCCCGTTGGCCCCGACTACTTGATCAAGGTCACAATGACACTGGCCGATCAACCCGAAGGTTCCGGCTCAGCTGGCCAATACCACCTTGTCGCAGATCGCGTTCAGTTCCTCCTCACATCTGACATCAACGGTGGTAATGGCTCGTCTGGTGGTATCACTGTTCCTGGCAAGTCGCAGCAGAGCTTTGGCTTCTTTGAATGGCCGCTGTCGTCCACCCAAGCAGTTCCTACTGAGGACGGTCTTCTGCCCAACTCGACCATCACCGCCCAGGACTACGCCGGGTTCAACCTCACCGCTGCTCTTGGTGCCTCTGCAGGTACCGCTGCTGTCCGTGCCTCTGCTCAGCACTCATCGGGACGCCAGTTCCTCGCTGGTAACTTTACACTCACGAATGGCGCGACGAACGTTGTTGCCTTTGATGGTACTGCTCTGGTTCCGCTCAGCGGCAATGGTGTCAACGGCGGCGTCGCCGCGTTGGCCATCGACAAGGACACGCTCTTCCTCGGCGGCGCGTTCACCGACACGACGACGGCGAGCGGTGGCAGCACATACAGCAACATCATCAAGTTCAACGTCGCCAGCAACGAGTGGCAACCACTTGGCTCTGGTCTCGACGGCGCTGTTCACTCGCTCATGCTCCTGAACGGCAAGCTCTACGTCACGGGCCAGTTCTCGCATATCCTTGGTACCAACCAGCCTGTCGGCGGACTCGCCGTCTGGGATGTCGCGAAGAATGCCTGGGTTCCATCAGGCGGTCTTCTCGTTGGATCGATGTCCGTCGTTGCACCTGGTACATCTGATGTTCCCACTTTCGTGGCAGGCAACGCGATTCGCTCTGCACAGTTCGGCGCGGACGGCTTTGTGATGCTGCAGAACGGCAAGGACGGTCAGCCGGTGCTCAAGCCGCTTGGCGTGTCTCTCGACCAGCCTGCACCCGCACCCTCGCCAGCACCTTCGCCATCCCCAGAGACTACCGCTCCAACGCGCCGCGCTTGGATGTCCATGATCCCTACCATCTTCGCGCGCCAGAGCCAGCCACTTGCCGCTCTGCCAGGCTCCCCTGCCACTCCTGCACCAGCTGTCCTCGCCGGCGCGTTCTGGACAAACAGCTCGAGCTCGACCCAGCTTGCCATCTTCGGCGGTAACTTCACATACCCTGGTGGCGCCGGTGTCGCACTGTACGATGCAGAGAAGGCTACGCTGAGCTCGCTGCAAGGTGCTGCGGTTGACGGCACGGTCCTGTCGCTCCTCGTAGCTGGTGACTTGCTGTTCATTGGAGGTGAATTCGCCGTCGACGGCGCCAACGGCTTTGCTATCTACGATCTCTCGGCTCAGACGTGGCAAACCAACGTCCCAGCACTCCAAGGTACGTCGTTCGGAAACGATAGCTCCGTCCCATTGACAAACCCATTCTTCCAACAGGCTCTTCCGTCCTCGTGCGTTCGCTCACTCAGATCCCGTCTCAAGATGATCTGGTCGTCGTGGCTGGCTCGTTCGCCTCGGCAGGCTCTCTGCCGTGCCAAAGTGTTTGCACGTGGAACATCAAGACCAAGCAGTGGAGTGCGCTCGGCAGTGGTATCCGTGGCGAGGTCTCGACCGTCGTCTATGCCGGTAACAAGCTCGACACAATGCTCGTCGGAGGTTCGATCCAGCTTGCTGACAACACCGCGTCGAACGTCGCTGCATACAGCGTCTCCAATTCAACCTGGTCTGCAGTTGGCGGTGGCCAGAACATCCCTGGACCTGTGACGGCACTGGAGGTCAACAACGGTAATGCAAGCAGTGTTTTCGCAGCCGGAAAGAGCACCGATGGCGCCTCGACCTTCTTGATCCGCTACGATGGCGCGGCGTGGCAGCCCATCGACTTGCCGCTCTCGGCGGACTCGTCTGTTGCCCAGCTTGCCATGGTGCCGTTGACGGACGAGCACGCGGAGAACAGCTTCATCCAGAAGGATCGCATGCTTTGGCTCTCGGGCGCTTTCTCATCGACTCAGTTTGGCAACGCTTCGTCCGTCCTGTATGATGGCACGTCGTTCTACCCCTACCTCGCTGCGACCAGGGCAGACGGCAGCCCGGGTTACGTTGCGTCGATGTTCCGCTCGTTCAAGACGTTCAGCTTCAATCAGCGGAGTGAGTCCGGTCTCTTTTTTGCACCGGCTAAGTCAGATTTGCATGATGATTAACACGTTTCCACGCTTATCTTAGAATTCCTTGCCACCGGTATTGTCATTCTTATCTCGATCGCCATCGCCGCAGGTATCGTGTTCTTGCTGGCACTCATCGGCATCCTGTGGACATTGTTCGCACGCCGGGACGACAACCTTAACGGGTACCCTGTCGATGATGACGACTCTAGCAGCATGCATCATCCGTCATCGCTCTTGGCACACATCAACGAGGCGACCCGTAAGACTATCCTCGGCGGCGACCACGACGATCCGTTCCACGGCGGTGAAAAGGCTGTCGCCGCGGGTATGGCAGCAGGGGCGTTGCACGGCAGCGATGATTACCACGACGACGATGGGTACCGTCGGGCAGAGACACCTGCCGTGGGCGGAGTGTATGCGGACGATTCCAACCGACCCGCGCACGCACGCTATAGCTTTGAGGGCTCCGGGCCTGGCGAGTTGGCTGTATCTGCTGGGGCAGAATTGATCGTCTTGGATGATAGGGACCCTGCGTGAGTCGCGTTGTTCTTGTTCGCTTTGCACATGAGGCTGACTTTGATTTGATTTCGCAGATGGTGGTTTGTCCGCGACGTTATTACAGGGCGCGAAGGCGTCGTACCCGCCGCGTACATAATCTGATTCCCGCTGTCGACATTGTTCTGTGTGTTTGTGTGTTCTTGCTGTTCCGGTCTCCGTCCGCTTCTTCTTGTTAATGACCTTTCCGTGGTCCTCTCTGCTCTCTTACATGCGACTTGCATCATCATCATCCCTCGGAATCGATAGATAGTACGCACTCTATCTTATACTCTCTCTCCACACCATCACCACACTCGCTTTCCACATGCCCGGGGTGCGATATGAACGCACCGCCCACCCACCACTCTTTCGCCACCGCCACTCATTTTTTTCGCTCGTTTTTGTTTGGTTATATCGTATGCATTAAGCAAGCGCGGAACCGTGTACTCTCTGCTGCAACGGCAGCCAAGGGTGTGCCGGGACGTGACCAAGCGAAGCCTTGGACCGGGTCGGAGATGGACGATCGGGGTCGCCGCGCCCAGGGAACGTGCTGCCAGGCTTGGCGTTGGCTCAAATCAAAACCCGCGCAAGATGGACAAGCGCACGTCGACACCCAGCAAATGTCCCGCTGCCGGACACCCAGACCGTCTGCCCTTGCCCTCCTCGCCATTGCGCTGCTGCCTGCTGTTGCTGCTGCGCCTTCGGGCTCTGTAGCTGCTGCACCAGTTGTCCCGCGAGTCATGCAGATCCCTCTTGTCCGTGGCCTCTCTTCACGTGATGCGCACATGCACCCTGTCTCTCGAAGGCAAGCTGG
>Ga0247815_10004203_pt1 | contig 10151 bp, 10 predicted proteins | sample UWRJL194509B1_FD_181014 | JGI IMG/M metagenome (GOLD analysis project Ga0247815, IMG submission 181014) | Plant litter microbial communities from Arlington Agricultural Research Station in Wisconsin, United States - UWRJ-L194-509B-1 | ecosystem: Environmental > Terrestrial > Plant litter >... | reverse complement strand
CCGCGGCAGTGAAGCGTGCCCCGCGGTTGTTCGCCGCGGCGACAGGCACCTCGGGCTGTGTTGCGGTTGAGACGGTCATGAACGCTCCCAGAAACTCGGGCCGACGGGCTCGTGGAAATCACTGCGCGCAACGAGGTAGCCCTCGCTGTCGACGGTGATCGGCAGCTGCGGCAGTGCGCGCGCGGCCGGTCCGAAGATGACCTCGCACTCGTTGGTCACGTCGAACGTGGAGGAGTGGCACGGGCACAGCAGGTGGTGGGTCTGCTGCTCGTACAGTGCCACCGGGCATCCGACGTGCGTGCAGATCTTCGAATAGGCGACGATTCCGTCGTAGTTCCAGTTCTCGCGGCCCTTGGAGACGTTGAGGTCTTCGGGCTTCAGACGCATGAGGAGCACTGCGGCCTTCGCCTTCTGCTCCAGCATGTCCTCCTTCTCGAGCAATCCCTCGGGGATGACGTGGAACGCCGAACCCAGCGTCACATCGGAGGCCTTGATCGGGGCGCCGCTGGGGTCGCGCGTCAGGCGCGTGCCCTTCGCCCACAGGGTGTGCTCGAGCGCCGGGACCGGGTCGTGATCCGGGGCCAGGCCGCGGAACAGGACGATGCCCGGCAGCGGGAAGGCGAGCAGAGCGCCGATGAGGCTGTTGCGGATGAGCGACCGACGTCCGAAACCGGACTCCTGGTTGCCCTCTTTGAAGATCTCGACGGCACGCTCGCGCGTCGCCGTACGCTCGCTGATGAAGTGGCGAGGCTCGCTGATCTCGTCGCCCCGCATGAGGTTCTTGGCCCAGTAGATGGCACCGATTCCGAGTGCGAGCAGGCCGAGGGCGATGCCCAGGCCGAGGAAGAGATTGTTGAGGCGCGTGGAGCTCGGGTCGCCCGGCACGATCGGGAACGCGGCGTAGGCCGCGACCGCGAACACGCTGCCGATGATCGACACGTAGAACAGCGTGTAGACACGGCGCTCCGCGGTCTTCTCCGCTTTCGGGTCGATATCGGTGACGCGAAGCCGGTGCGGCGGGAGGCCCGGGTTCTGCACGGCGTCTGGCAAGATCACGGCCGTACCGGCCGAGACCGTGGACGTACCGATCTTCTCGACGTCCGAGCCGGCAGCGGCGGTTGTGCCGCCGTCGTCGTGTGCCATTGGCTTCCCTTCGGTTGGTGCTGGTGCTTCTGAAGCAGTAAGTGCTGAAGTTGTGGGGTGGTGCGGTGGAGCGGGGGCTAGCTCGCCTTGGCGGCGATCCAGATCGTGACGCCGACAACCGCGCCGAGCCCGAAGATCCAGATGAACAGACCCTCGGCGACGGGGCCGAGGTTGCCGAGCTCGAAGCCACCGGGCGACGGGTTCTTGTCCAGGTACTTCAGGTAGCTGATGATGTCGGCCTTCTGAGCGGGCGTGATGTTCTTGTCGTTGAACACCGGCATGTTCTGCGGGCCGGTCACCATCGCCTCGTAGATGTGCTCTCCGGTGACACCGGTGAGAGCGGGGGCGAACTTGCCCTGGGTGAGCGCGCCGCCCGCGCCGGCCACGTTGTGGCACATGGCGCAGTTGATGCGGAACAGCTCGGCACCGGTGGAGGCATCGCCCTTGCCGGAGGTGTACTTCGACGACGGGATGCCGGGGCCGGGAGCGAGGCTGGCGATGTAGTCCGCGAGAGCGGTGGTCTGCTCGGCGGTGAACTGCACCGGCTTCTGCTCGGCCTGGGGGCCCTGGTTGGCGAGCGGCATGCGCCCGGTGCCGACCTGGAAGCTGACGGCGGCCGCTCCGACGCCGTACAGGCTCGGACCGACGCTGGTGACGCCCTGGGCGTTCAGGCCGTGGCAGGTGGCGCAGTTGGAGGCGAAGAGCTTCTTGCCCTCCTCGATGCTGGCCTGCTTCGAGACCGCCGTCGTCTGCTGCGTCTCGGCGTTGGCGGTTCCGGTGAACAGCGCGTAGGCACCGCCGGTCGAGACCAGCCCGATCACGATGAGAGCAACCGTAGCGAGCGGGTGACGGCGGCCTTTCGACCGGGTGCGAGAAGTCGCTGTGCTGGAATTCGCCATGCTGTGGTGCGTCCTTGGAGTTAGAAGACCGGGGGTATTCAGGATGTAGGTGCCGACTATTTCAAGATGTAGATGACGAGGAACAGACCGATCCACACGACATCGACGAAGTGCCAGTAGTACGACACGACGATGGTGGAGGTCGCTTCCTTGTGACCGAAGTTCTTGACGGCGTACGCGCGGCCGATGATCAGCAGCATGGCGATCAGACCACCGGTCACGTGCAGGGCGTGGAAACCCGTGGTGAGGTAGAAGGCCGAACCGTAGGCGTTGGACTGCAGCGTGATGCCCTCGCTGACGAGGTTGGCGTACTCGAACACCTGGCCGGTGACGAAGATCGCGCCGAGCACGTAGGTGGCGAAGAACCACTCGACCATGCCCCAGTGCGCCGGATTCCAGCTGGTGCGCTTCTTCTGCAGGCGCTCCGCGGCGAACACACCGAACTGCGCGGTGAACGACGAAGACACCAGGATCAGGGTGTTCACGAGCGCGTATGGCACGTTGAGTCCGGCGGCCTCGGCGTTCCACAATCCGGGCGACGTCGAACGCAGCGTGAAGTAGATCGCGAAGAGGCCGGCGAAGAACATGACTTCGCTTCCGAGCCAGACGATGGTTCCGACCGCGACAACGCTCGGTCGGTTAACGACGGGGGCCCCTAGGGAGGCGGAGACAGAGGTGCTGGTCACTCGTCCATTATGGCCGATTTCGTTCGCTCTGTTTCGCATCGGCCCGCCCGGATCGGCCAAATCAGTAGGATCGCAAGCATGGTTTCCGACCCCACCTGGCCTTCACTGCTCAGCGCGCTCCTAGGCGGTGAGGACCTGTCGATCAGCGAAGCCTCATGGGCCATGCAGCAAGTGATGGCGGGAGAGGCGACTCCGGCGCAGCTCTCGGGTTTTCTCGTCGCACTGCGGGCGAAGGGGGAGACCGTCGATGAGATCGTCGGCTTCCGAGACGCGATCCTCGAATATTCCCTGCCGCTGAACGTGGATCCGATGGCGCTCGACATCGTGGGTACGGGCGGGGATCGGTTCGGAACGGTCAACGTCTCCACCATGGCGAGCGTCGTGGCCGCGGCATCCGGGGTCCCCATCATCAAGCACGGCAACAAGGCGGCGAGTTCCGCCTCCGGGTCGTCGGACGTGCTCGGCGCGCTCGGCGTCGATCTGGATCTTCCGCCCGAGCGTGTCGCCGAAGTGCTCACCGAGACCGGCATCACCTTTGCCTACGCGGCGATGTTCCACCCCGGGTTCCGGCATGCCGGCGCGGTGCGGTCGGAACTCGGCATCCCCACCGTCTTCAACTTCCTCGGCCCGCTCTGCAACCCGGCGCGTTGTGAGGCGAACGCGGTCGGCGTGGCACATCTCGACAAGGTGCCGCTCATCGTCGGCGTCTTCCGCACCCGCGGTGCGACGGCGCTGGTCTTCCGCGGCGACGACGGACTGGATGAGCTCACCACGACCGGGCACAGCCACATCTGGGAGGTCTCCCGCGGCTCGGTGACGGAGCACGACATCGATCCCCTGGAGCTCGGTATCCCACGGGCGAAGATCGCCGACCTGCTCGGCGGCGATGCTGTGCACAATGCCGCCGTCGCGCGGGCGGTGTTCGGCGGAGAGCGGGGAGCCGTGCGCGACATCGTGCTGCTCAATGCGGCCGCAGGTCTGGTCGCGTTCGATCTGGCGAAGGATCCCGCGCAGCTGCAGATCCCGATCCTCAGCCGATTCCGCGACAAGATGGCGGTCGCCGCCGAGGTCGTGGACTCCGGCGCGGCCGCCGCCAAACTCGATCAGTGGGTCGCCGCAACCAACGCCTAGCCGGGGGTCTCGAGACCCTTGCTCGCGCGCCGCTCGGACGACGCCGACGTCATTCTGTGTCGTCGTCGACCCAGTCGAGGGTCTTGCTGACCGCCTTCTTCCACTGGCGCAACCGACGCGCGCGTTCGGCCTCCTCCATGGTGGGCACCCAGCGTGCGTCTTCGAGCCAGTTGGCTCGGAGTTCGTCGAGTCCCTGCCAGAAGCCGACGGCGAGGCCGGCCGCGTAGGCGGCGCCGAGGGCCGTGGTCTCCGCCACGACCGGACGGATGACGGGCAGCCCCAGAATGTCCGCCTGGAACTGCATCAGCGTGCCGTTCGCCGTCATGCCCCCGTCGACCTTGAGCTCGGTGAGGTCGAGACCGGTGTCGGCGATCGCCGCGTCCAGCACCTCGCGGGTCTGGAATGCCGTGGCCTCGAGTGCGGCTCGCGCCAGGTGCGCCCGGTTGGCGAACCTGGTCAGCCCGAGGATGGCGCCGCGGGCATCCGCTCGCCAGTACGGCGCGAACAGGCCCGAGAACGCGGGGACGAAGTACACGCCGCCGTTGTCGTCGACGCTGCAGGCGAGCTGCTCTATCTCGGCTGCCGAGCTCACGATGCCGAGGTTGTCCCGCAGCCACTGCACCAGCGAGCCGGTGACGGCGATCGAGCCCTCGAGCGCATAGCGTGCCGGTGCGTCGCCGAGGCGGTACGCCACGGTGGTGATGAGACCGTGGCTGGACTGGATGATCTCTTCGCCCGTGTTGACGATGAGGAAGTTGCCGGTGCCGTAGGTGTTCTTCGTCTCGCCGGAGTCGAACGCGGCCTGCCCGAACGTCGCGGCCTGCTGGTCGCCCAGGATGCCGGCGACCGGCACCTCCCGCAGCAGGCTGGACGAGGAGATCGTGCCGAATACCTCGGACGAGCTTCGGATCTCGGGCAGCATCGACCGCGGCACCCCGAAGTCGGCCAGGATCTCGTCGTCCCAGTCGAGCGACTCGAGACGCATGAACAGGGTGCGCGAGGCGTTGGTGACATCGGTGGCGTGCACCCCGCCCTTCGGGCCACCGGTGAGGTTCCACAGCAGCCAGCTGTCGGTGGTGCCGAAGAGTAGATCGCCGGCGTCGGCGGCCTCGCGTGCGCCGTCGACGTTCTCGAGGATCCAGACGATCTTGCTGCCGGCGAAATAGGTCGCGAGCGGCAGGCCTGTACGGGCCTTGTACCGATCGGTGTCGCCCTTCGCCAGCCGGTCGATGATCGGCTGCGTACGGGTGTCCTGCCAGACGATGGCGTTGTAGACGGGCGTGCCGGTGTGTCGGTTCCAGACCACCGTGGTCTCGCGCTGGTTGGTGATTCCGACGGCACTGATGTCGTGCCGGGTGAAGTTGGCCTTCGAGAGTGCCTGCCCGATCACTTCGCGCGTGTTGTCCCAGATCTGCTTCGGGTCGTGCTCGACCCAGCCGGCTCGAGGGAAGATCTGCTTGTGCTCGAGCTGCCCCACCGCGACCACGGAACCGGCGTGATCGAAGATGATCGCGCGGGTGCTGGTGGTGCCCTGATCGATGGACAGGATGTGCTCGGCCATGGGTTACCTCCGCGTAACGACGTTCTTTCGACCGTAGCGGAGTAGACAGGGAGCATGACAACCGAGGAGCAGGCCGAACTCGCCGCGCTGCTCGACGAACGCCTGCTCGCGGCAGAGGAGCGGGCCATGGCTGCGGGAGTCGAACTCGCCCAGGTGCGCGGCGCGCGGGCGGACTCCGTCGACGACGAGCACGATCCAGAGGGCTCGACGCTGTCGTCGGACTGGTCGCGACTAGACGGGCTCGCTCGGGCGGCGACGGTACAGCGCGCGGCGATCGAGGACGCGCTGGACCGGATGGAAGCCGGCACGTATGGCGCGTGCATCCGCTGCGGCCTGCCGATCGGGTTGGATCGGCTGCGCGCCCGCCCGGAGGCGGTGCACTGCATCGACTGCGCGCGGGAGCTCGAGCGCTAGATCCGCACCACGGCATCGCGCGGAATCGCGTCGGCGCGGTCGTGCCCCGAGAGGCCGAGCGCGATGTCGAATTCAGCGATCAGGTTGCGCAGCACCTCGGCAGCACCCTGCTCGCCGGCGATGGCGAGACCGTAGGTGTAGGCGCGACCGACGCAGACCGCCGACGCCCCGAGTGCCATGGCCACGAAGACATCCGCCCCCGACCGCACTCCGCTGTCGAACAGCACCGGGATGGCGCCGTCGACGCGCTCGACGATGCCGGGAAGGGTGTCGAGCGCGCCCACCGCCCCGTCGATCTGACGACCGGCGTGATTGGACACGATGACGCCGTCGACTCCCTCCGCGACCGCGCGGGCCGCGTCGTCCGGGTGCTGAACGCCCTTGAGCAGGATCGGGAGTCTCGTGCGTTCGCGCAGAAACGCCAGGTCGTCCCACGTGAGGCTCGAGCGGGAGAACACGTCGAGGAACGTGTCGACGGATGCCCGCGGCCGCGGCGAGCGCAGGTTCGCCCAGAATGCGCCGGGGTGGTTTCTCGTCATGTGCAGCAGCGTGCCGATGGTTTCGGGCGTGATGCGCGGGCGCGGCGCCGCGGGGGCAGCGGTCATCCGTTCGTCGACGAGTCGGGCGAACACCGGGTCGCTGGTGTACTGGGCGATGCCCTCGCCGTGCGCGAACGGGAGGTAGCCGAGGTCGAGGTCGCGCGGCCGCCAGCCCAGCAGATGGGTGTCGAGGGTGACCACGATGGCCTGGGCCCCGGATGCCTCGGCCCGGGCGATCAACGATTCGACCAGGTCGTCGGAGCTCGACCAGTACAGCTGATACCAGTGCGGCGCCTCGCCCATCGCCGCGGCCACCCGTTCCATCGGTACCGACGCCTGAGTCGAGAGGATGTACGGCACGCCCAGCCCGGCGGCGGCACGGGCGATGTCGAGATCGCCGTCCGGGCGGACGAGGCCGAGCACGCCGACGGGCGCTGCGAGCAGCGGAGTCGGATAACGGCGACCGAAGAGCTCGACCGACAGGTCGCGAGACTCGACGTCTCTGAGCACCCGCGGCACGATGCGCCAGCGATCGAAGGCGGTCCGGTTCGCGGCCGAGGTCGACTCGTTGCCGGCGGAACCGGCAACGTATGCCCACGCTCGACGCGACATCGCCTGCTCGGCCTTCTGCTCGAGTTCGAGCCACGCGGTCGGTACGTGCGGGAGCCGACCCGTCGCGCCGTCCCGATAGATCACGGACTGGGTATTCCTGCCAACGGCCACGTCATACTTCTTCCTCGAACGGACGCCACCATTGTGCCCGCCCTAGGGTCGAACCATGCTCGCGCGCCGGATCGATCTCGGATTTCTCTCCTTCATCCCCAACCCGTACGGCCCGGAGCACGCGGCCCGGGCGCTCGAGGATGGAATCGGCCTGTTCGAGTGGGCCGAGCAGCTCGGCTACGACATCGGTTGGATCCGGGTGCGGCATTTCGAGCAGTTCCCGTCCAGCCCCCTGACATTCCTGTCGGCGGTCGGGCAGCGGACGTCGCGCATCCGGCTCGGCACGGGGGTGATCCCACTGCGCTACGAGGATCCGATCCGGCTCGCCGAGGACGCGGCGACCGTCGATCTGCTCTCGGACGGGCGGCTCGAACTCGGCCTGAGCTCGGGTATCCCGCAGTTCGCGTCGATCCTCGACCCGGTGTTCGGTGAGTCGGAGCGCTCGTTCGGCGCGGAGTCGCAGCACCGGTTGGAGCGGCTGCGCTCGGCTCTGGCCGGGGTGCCGCTGGCGCACAGCGGCAAGGGGTTCATGAGCATCCCGGCGGACACGGAGCTCACCGTGACGCCGGCCGCTCCCGGGCTGGCCGATCGACTCTGGTACGGGCCCGGCAGCCTCGCCAGCGCGGTGCGGACCGGCGAGCAGGGGCTCGACATCCACGTGTCCACACTCAATGCAGAGGAGACGGGAGACAGTTTCTCTGTCGGCCAGGCCAAGCAGCTCCGTGCCTACCGTGCGGCGTTCGCGACGACGGATGCCGCGGCCACCCGCAGCCCGCGGGTGGCGGCGGGTCGCATCATCCTGCCCGCCGTCGCTCCCGGCGATCTCGAACCGTACGCGGAGTTCATGCGCGGCTACGAGGACCGGATGGATGCCGTCGGTCGCCCGAAAGACGGCGCGGCTCCGATGCGCTTCGACATCGTGCACGCGGGGGAGCCCGACCGCATCATCGACGAGCTGATGGCCGACGACGCGTTGGAGGAGATCACCGAACTGACGCTGACCCTGCCCGCACCCGGCGGCATCGACGCACACCGGCGAACGCTCGAACTCGTCGCGGAGCACATCGCTCCGGCGCTGGGCTGGTCTGCTACTCGATGACGCCCTACTCGATGACGCCGTCGACGTAGTACCAGCGCTTCCCCTCGCGGGTGAAGCGGCTGGTCTCGCGCAACTCGCCACGTTCCGCGCCGTCGCGGAAGGTGGCTCGGAACTCGACGGTGCCGCGAGTGTCGAAGGGGCCACCGTTCTGTGTGCGCAGGATGTCGAGCAACTGCCAGCGCAGACCGGTGTCGAGGACGAGGTCGGCCGGCCGTGTCGACGGATGCCAGGACTCCAGCAGATAGTCGGGCAGCCCCAGCGCGAAGGCGGAGAAGCGCGAACGCATCAGGCGCTCCGCGGTCGGGGCGGGCGTGTCTCCCCGGTGGATCGGGCCACAACAGTCCCCGTACCTGTTGCCGCTGAGGCAGGGGCAGCGAGCGGCATCGTCGGGCGCGGGGGAGTCGTGCGGCACTATGCCATTCTCTCGCGTGGCCCGCAGTGCTATTCGCTCCACAGCTATTCGCTCCACACTTTTGCAACAGGTCGTTTTCGTACACTGAACAGCCGGGACACAGGCCCCCGGGAAGGTGGAAAGACGTGCGCGTGCTGATCGTCGAGGACGAAGAAGTGATGGCCGACGCCCTGCAGGAGGGGCTCGGCTATCAGGGCATCGCCGCCGACACCGCCTACGACGGCGACCAGGCGCTGCGGCAGATCGAGGTGAACGACTACGACGTGGTCGTTCTCGACCGTGACCTTCCCGGCACCCACGGCGACGACGTCTGTCGAACTATCGTGCGCGATCATCCGGGCGTCCGCGTGATCATGCTGACGGCCGCGACCCGCCTGGCCGACAAAGTGGGCGGGTTCGGATTGGGGGCGGATGACTACCTCACCAAGCCTTTCGCGCTGCAGGAGCTCGTCGCCCGTCTGCGTGCGCTGGGCCGGCGGCCGGAGGCACAGACTCCGCCCGTGCTGCAGTTCGGAGAGTTGCGGCTCGACGTGTTCCGCCGCGAGGTGCACCGGGGCGACACCTTCATCCGACTGAACCGCAAACAGTTCGGCGTGCTCGAGCTGCTGATGCGGGCGGGCGGCGGCGTGGTCAGCGCTGAGACGATGCTCGAGAAGGTGTGGGACGAGAACATCGATCCCTTCACCACCGCCCCGCGGGTGACGGTATCGACGCTCCGCAAGGCTCTGGGTGCCCCCGACATCATCGGAACCATCGCCGGGACGGGCTACCACCTCAAACGGGTGGACGATCCCCGTGGCTGAGCGCTCGCGAGGCCCGCGTCGCGCGAGTGCGCGGCTGCGGCTGGCGCTCAGCTACGCGGTCTTCCTCGTCGCCGCCGGAGGTGTCGTGCTGTTCGGCGTGTATGTCGTGCTGCGCTACGTGCCCAACTACCCGCTGACGGCGGCGAACCCATCCGACGTCGACGTGCCGCTGCCCACCCGCGAAGAGATCTTGAACACCGTGGTGCAGGCGTCGTCGGTCATCCTGGCGCTGCTGGCGGTCATCGGTTTCAGCGGAGGATGGGTGCTCGCCGGGTGGGTGCTGCGACCACTGCGCCGCATCAACGAGGCCACGCGGCGCGCAGCGAAGGGCGAGCTGGACTACCGCATCCGGTTGACCGGCCGCAATGACGAGTTCCGGCAGCTGGCGGATGCTTTCGACCACATGCTCGACCAGGTGAGCGAGTCCTACTCCACTCAGGAGAGGTTCGCAGCCAACGCATCGCACGAGCTGCGCACCCCGCTCGCGATCACCGAAACGTTGCTGGATGTGGCACGCAGTCATCCGGGCGGACAGGACTACCCCGCCCTCCTCGACAAGCTCTCGAACACCAATGCGCGAGCGATCGCACTGACCGAGGCGCTCCTGCGGTTGGCCGACGCCAATGAGGTGTCTGCCGTCGCCATGCCTGTGGATCTCAGCGAGGTCGTAGAGGTGGTGATCGGCGAGAACCGCGCGGCGCTGGACGATCGCGGGCTTGAGCTGCGCGCTTCCCTCGAGGT
>Ga0247815_10004200_pt1 | contig 10157 bp, 10 predicted proteins | sample UWRJL194509B1_FD_181014 | JGI IMG/M metagenome (GOLD analysis project Ga0247815, IMG submission 181014) | Plant litter microbial communities from Arlington Agricultural Research Station in Wisconsin, United States - UWRJ-L194-509B-1 | ecosystem: Environmental > Terrestrial > Plant litter >... | reverse complement strand
TGAAAGGAGTGATATGTCCATGAGAATCATCCCAAACACTCCTTAGCCTTCTTGTTCGGTTCCATACCGAGCTGAACAAAGACTATGCGCTGGCACTAGCAACATGTCACGGCGATTGTTGCGGTGCCCTGCAGCGCTTCCGATCCATAAACGTCCATACGCCGGCACTAACCTCTCGGACGGGAGTTGTTAGTTTTCACACGTCGAATGAATCGCCGGGCTGGCATGCCCGGCTTTTTTGCTGAGGAAGAGGTATTCATCCGACGGCCTCACGACGGACGCGTGCATACATTCTTTCCTTCCTCTCACTCTCAAGTTCCCGATTCGTATCTCTAATGGGTGTCCGAGGTGCACGCGCTCCAAAGCCAATCCGCAAGCCTGCACAGAAGGTGCGGCCTGCTGGTTCCAGTCGCGTTGGCAGCAGCAGCAGCACCAGCGTCCCACATCCGACTCCGACCCTGAGTGGTCCAGTCTTACCAGCAGGACTCGAACATACCGTCCGCTTGCTAGGTAGCTCCACGTTCCCGTCCAATGAAGACGTCACTGGACTCCCAGTAACCGTTGATGTGTAAGCGACTGCGGTCGAGCCTCCGACGATCTGCTGATCATACCTACCAGGCATCAAGAGAGCATGTTCCTCGGTCTTGTCTCCCACGATGGCGGCATGCAGCCTTGCAAAGTCGTCAAAGAATTCCACGTCCGTACCGCGCGTTGTCGTCCTCGCCGCATCTGACTCACGCCTCTACTTTCAGCCACCAGTCCGCTTCGGCTACGGCGGCGCGGAGCACATTCACGCTGACGAGTACTTCCTGGTCCCGTTTGACGGTGCACGTATGGAGTGGGTGAGCACGTCGCATGGGAGGACGCCTTTGGGCAAACGCCCCGTGGGTGGTGGACGCGAGGCGAATGGTGCTCCGTTACTGCATGCCATTGCCGAGCTTCCTAACTACAGGGTGCGGACGGTCGGAAAGGCGGGAGAGCATTTGGGTGGTGCACATTTTCCGTTTGCAGGGGCGGAGATTTTTGTGGAGTATTATGAGGTTTTGTGAGTGTGGCGAGTGTGTGGCTAGGTCAAATGCTGACCGTTCGAACAGGTGCTGGCGATAGGTCCATGCACGAGCATTAGGGATATACATGGCGCGACTTTAATTTACGATCAAAGCTCAGGAGAGAGATCTCCGAGAGGCGTGGACTTGTTACAATAATCAAAAATGAGCTACAGAAGCACAAGTGACACGCAGACGACATGTGAAGTACACGCGCAAACAAACTGGTCCGTGCCAAAAAAAAAATACAACATACACAGACATTACAACCGTAGGAATCGAATCGAAGTACATAACAATAAAGCTTGAAGGTCCGTTAGTGGCCCTGCTGTGAAGCGTACTGGGGAGGTGTGGCGAGCTGCACGACAATCTCGCGCAGCTGCCGCACTTCGTCTCGTAGATCATCACCTGAAAGCCGAGCTGATTCAGCTGCTGAAACCCCTCGTGCACTAGAGGCCTCCGAAGAAGGCGCGTGCGGCTTGGGTCCATGCAGAATGGCCGCGCGTCGTCGCTTTTCCGAGACCAAACCATCTCGTGGAGGAGTGTCCTCGGCGTCATGCTGATATGGACTAACAAACTGTGGCGTAAATGTTATAGCTGGCTGTCTTCTGGCGCGGCGGCGGCAGATGAACCAAAGAGTGCCTGATACGAGCAGGGCGAACAGGATCACGCCGGCTACCACGGATCCAGCGACGACGCCAACAGAAGGAGCAGACGTCGACAGCGCTGTAGATGGAATAAGATGTATGGAACTTGATGATTTAAAGTACTTCATGCCATTATTAGAGCTAGGAGCCGCTGTAGAACTCGTGGCATTGGTTCCAATGGATGCGGTGTCGGATCTGCTGGGCGGTGTCGAGCCGCCAGTCGACAATGTCGGCGTGGACGAAAAAGTTGTTGAGATGTTAGGCTCGATCAGTACATCGCCTGTGACGTAGCTACGGAGCTCAGGTGAGCCCATCTCGGATCGCGGTATTATCTGAACAACACACCTCAAAGATGCGATGTTCATCCACGCCCCGCCACTACCTGTCGTTCCACCAGTGGGACCCATGTTTGTCAAGCGAACCGAGTGCTTCTTGTCTTCAAGGGTCGAAAGACATAGAGCACATGTAGTGTACACGCGGTCCTTGCTGGAACCCTGATAAGCCGCAGCCTGGAGTGAACGTGAGAACGCACCTATACGTGTCTACCATCGTGACTTGTTCGTCAAGCTCGATCGCTACAAGGCCATAGGTATAAAACGTGCGCAACATGATCTTCAAGCCGGTTCCTGCGTGTACGAAAGTTTGAGTGACGGCATTGGAAGACTCGGCGGCCGTAGCGCACCGTTGAACTCGAAGGACATCGTCGCGTTGCCGTTTTGACTTCGTTCTGGACGCTGGCCCCAGTTGTATGAGCGAGTGAGCCCAGGGTCTTCCATACTGTCGACGTCGAAGAAAATCTCGTGAGGGGCGGCCAGGCATGAAACAAACGACTGGAGGAGCAAGACGAGCCAGATCGTAGAAAGCATACTAAAGTCCGGATTGAAATTGAACAGTTGAAGTTGAACGTAATCACCCTAGGGCTAGAAAGAGAGATAAAAGAGCCGGACGCGACGAACGCGGGTGTGAGAGGGCAAGGGAGCGCGGTGTCAGCTGTCCTAGCTATATCGCTGGTGATTTCCAACACCTGTCAATCAGCTTGTCACTGTTGTCAGCACAGCTGAAAGCAAACACTTCAACGTGTGGAGTGCGCTCCGGCACAATCAGCATACAGATGACGACATGTTTTGGCCAATGTTGTTTGCTCCAACAAGAAGCCTGCAGCAGTACAAGTGCTCCTTGCCAGTAGTTTCCCACATACCGGCATCTAACCGGGGCACTCCGGCATTCATGTTGTCGATCGAGCGATCCCGCCGATCTCGGATCTAAACGGAGCAGGCACAGCTGTTCACCGAACGAAGCTCGTCGTCGAGTACCCCGCATATAAACGCAAGTCGTCCAAACGCAGCAAGAATTTATTCCTGTCTTGTAGTCCTTGCATACATTACGATCAGAACTCAGCAAATGGACTTGCACATCTGAACAGTTGACTACAATGATTCGTCCGGGGCAAAGAGGGTTGGGCTTGCAAGATTATGTGGAGACGACAAATCACCCGGATGGGCTTGATCCAGCGAGTAGAGAGAGGACATGGTGATAGTTGCGCGGGCCCGCAGGGAATGAGCCCTGAGGTCCTATTTCTTGACGCCTGAGTCTGGCAGCTGGCGTCTCGACGCCAGAGACCATGCTGTTAGGATACCAAGCCATACACTTCTCATCCTCGTCCAGAACTTCATTGGCCTTCGGTGGTACATTGAACCTGACGCTTGAAATTGCTTGCGTGCATGAGGATCTACTACGCCCCGTAGTATCTGCAATCTACCACAGCTCATCAGATGCTCTCGGAGGTCAATGTTCCGAAAGGCCGTCAATTCTGTGCGTGGCCCTCACAACCTGCATCGATTGTTTGTCGTCGTGCCTGGGCAAGCATCGGAGTGGGCTTCGAGCGGCGACAAACACGGACGATCACCTGTGCCAGCTTGCACTCACCCTTTGTCTTCGTCTCACGCGCATTCAAACCTTTGAACCCGCAATTCGTCTCAACGATGAAGAAAGCCGTGAAGAAAGTAAAGGAGAAGACTGGATGCTTCGTCGATAGGCTGCGCATAAGATCGCGCTCGCAGTCACCGGCACCTGTGGACCGCCATCTTAGTCCTGTTTCTTCAGCCCCACCTCCACCTAAGCTGCACGCGGAGAATCTGCCCCAGTTTTCACAGAGGGCTGTTGCCGAATCAACAGCGATTCAGCCACATTCGCCGCTGACTGACGACCCGATGTCTCCAGCACAGTCAACGAATGAACCAGGCCACAACAGCCTGCGAGTGGAACCATGTACTCCCTTGCATCCCGACCCATCCGCTCATACGCTCTCCAAAGTGGCACACCTATCGTCGAATATCTCGCTGAACCAGATGCCGGTGCGCATGTCGCGTGTTTAGTCCTTCTCTTGCAGTACTCAGATACATGAAGATCATCTTCAACAACAACCAGAACACAACGTACAATTTTGGTCGCGACGTAATCAACAACAATTGGATCACCAACAACATATACCTCACTCAAGAAGAGGTTCGTTGATCGAGATCTTTTTATTCCAGAGTCAAGACTAACACACCACCACCCAGGAAAATGCTTTGAAAGCAATCAAAACAGGTATTTCTTTCAAGGTCCTTAATCCACATCGATCCTGATGCTGCATAGCGATCGGCAATCGATTCGTTCCTGCCGCTCTGCACGATGCACAGCCAGAGGACGCTGGCTGCATGCCAGGAACCCGACTGCGCGTCCTCTCAAGGTTGATGGATTGGGCTAAGAGCGACTCAATGCGCATCTTCTGGCTCGCCGGTTTAGCAGGAACTGGAAAAACATCTATCGCCATCACGTTGTGCCGCATGCTGCAAGACGAGCCCAGTCTCGTGCTTGGCGGCACGTTCTTCTGCTCTCGCACTGCCAACATAATCGAGCTGACGGATGTACGCTGCGTCTTGCCCACCCTTGCAGCGTCTCTTGCCGAAAAATCATCCAGTTTCGGGGATGCGCTCGCGAAGCAGCTCAACAACGACTCGCGCGCTGCTCTCAAACCGATCAGTTCCCAGATCGTTAGCTTACTAGAGGAACCACTTGCTGTGCTCGCCTCCTCAAGTTATCCGATTGTTTTTGTTGTCGATGCTCTCGACGAGTGCAGCGACGAGACAGAAGTGAAAAAGTTCCTCCAGGCTATTTCGACTCTCAAATGTAGCGCGATTGTCAAATTCGTTCTCACATCGCGGCATCCTCGGCACCGGATCACCAAAGTGGCGAAAGGCGCGGTTGCAGAAGACTTTGTCGGCTGTAAGCACCGCAGCGGCGATTGGAACACTCGACGCGATGTACGACTTGGTATTGACTCGGGCATCCAATACTCGCCAGACAGACACCGAGGAACTCGAGGAGACAAAACAGGTGTTAGCCTGCATCCTGGTGGCACGTGTTCCGTTGTCTGTCCGCGCTCTCGCCGAGTTGCTTCATTGCGAGGCCATCGACCTTCACGAGTCACTGAAACGACTTCAAGCAGTTGTTCACGTGCCAGATGAATATGATCAGCCAGGTCTGCGGACCCTCCATGCATCATTCGGCGATTTTTTGCTCGAGCGAGCGGCCAGCCGGATCCGCATCTCGCCGTTGCATGGAGACGACGGTCTGGCGCGAGGCTGCTTGCGACTTCTGCGAAAGCGGCTTCACTTCAACATTTCACAGACGTCTTCTTCGTACGAGCCGAACCTGCCAGCCACGCTCGATAGCATCTCACTCTCGCTGAAGTATGCGTGCATGCAGTGGGTTTACCACGTAGCTAAGCTCCCACGATCACCAATACTTGACGACGAGATCTATGATATACTACGGCCGCAGTTCATGTTCTGGCTGGAGGTTATGAGCGTTCTGGGCCAGGTCCAGCGGGCCGCCGCAATGCTCCTCATTGCAGGCGCAACTGTACGTCGCACAGTACTCTAGCGACACGCTTACTCACACGCTTCAAAGGCTCGCCTAACCGAGCTCTGTCGCTTTCTGCGCGATGCCAGCACTTTCGTGGCTTCATTTCGCGACGCAATCGAACGAAGCTCAGCGCACATATACCTATCGGCGCTTCCGTTTGTGGCAAAGAACTCGATGATTTATACGACGTATGCTCCGCTATGCATCGGCCTCGTCTCTGTCGAGACATTTGGTACCGAGTGCCATGGGGAACGTGTCGTTTTGACGCTCACGGGCCACGAAAATGAGGTGAACTCTGTCGCATATTCTCCCGATGGGCATGTCATTGCGTCAGGATCAACAGATGGTACCGTGCGCATTTGGGACACTCGATCTGGCGAAGAGTTGATATCCCCACTGGGAAGCAACGCCAGCCCAGTCAATTCCGTAGCCTTCTCTCCCAATGGTAGAAGCCTCGCTGTAGGCGCTGAATCGAAGGACGTACTGATTTGGGATATCTTAGTCCCACAGAAGAGTCCACGGCGGTTATGTGGCCACTCTATGAATATCTCCAGCGTCACATTCTCTCCAGATGGTCTCTTTCTCGCGTCAGCTTCGACTGACCAAACGATACGTTTCTGGAGAACCGAGACGGGTCAACAGATAAATGTGATGCAGGGACACGTCCGTCTTATTAACACAGTTGTATTCTCACCGGCTGGTGACATACTGGCCTCAGGGTCCGACGATCGGACGATTCGATCGTGGCGTTCTATCACTGGAGAATCCGTTGGTCTGCCGCTTAGCGGCCACAATGGTGGTATCCTCAGCCTCTCCTTTTCTTCAGACGACGCGACACTCGCATCTGGCTCTGAAGACTGTGATATTAGACTCTGGAAATTGCAGGATGGGGAGTGCATTGCAATATTGCGCGGTCATTCTGGTCGAGTCTTATCTGTACAGTTCTCTCCAGACGGCATGACACTGGCATCTGCAGCACAAGATCGCAGCGTACGCATCTGGAGTCTGCAGCAGGATGCTGAGGAGCCGCCTTCGATAGTTCTGGAAGGCGCGAGTCCCGTTTACTCAGTCACGTTCTCGCCGAATGGTCTGTACGTTGCCTCCGGTGCACAGGACAGCACCGTTCGAATCTGGGATGTCGCGAGTCATCAACATGCAGCTCAGCCTACTCAGACTTACGGTAGCAAAGTGTGGGCAGTGGATGTCTCGGCCGATGGCGGTTTCATTGTCTCTGGTTCTGACGAGTGTTCGGTCCGCATCTGGAGCACATCAACTGGCGGTCAAATGCTTCCCCCACTGCTGGGACATACCGTGTGCGTGTTCTCCGTGGCAACATCTACAGATGGGCGCTTGATTGCGTCAGCTTCGGGAGACCGGACTGTGAGGCTTTGGAACGCACAAACGGGAGATGCCATAGGCGAGCCATTGCAAGGACACGAGGAGGAGATCCGGACAATTGCGTTCTCGTCCAACTCCCAGTGGCTTGTATCAGGATCAGATGACAGAACCGTGCGCCTCTGGAACGTAGCAACAAACTCATCCGCCAGTATTGGCCCTCTGAGTTGCAATGGATGGGTCCTTGCAGTCGCCTTCTCTCCTGATAATCGGCTCGTTGCCGCGGGTGATTATGACGGAATGATTTATCTCTGGGACAGAGGTTCTGGACAGCTTGCTCATGATCCTTTATATGCGAATGAACAGTTCATCCAGTCTATTGCGTTCTCTACTGCCGGGACGCACCTGGTGTCTGGCGGAAAAGACAGGATTGGACGAGTCTGGGATATCAGCAAAGGACGACAGACCCTCGCTCTTGAAGGCCACAATGACTCAATCTGTTCCATAAGATGGTCACCCATCAATCAGCTCATTGGCACCGGCTCAGATGATTGCACTGTGAGATTGTGGAACGCAGTAACTGGAGCGCAACTTGCCATACTACACGGACATAGCGACGCCGTGATATCTGTAGCATTTACACCAAATGGGCAGTCTATCGTCTCGGGCTCCTGGGACTCTACGATTCGTGTTTGGGATGTGAATGAGGCTCTCTTACAGCTACCGGACAACGGTGACGACATTGCTACGGCCTTAAAATTCGCCAGACTAGAGAATGGGTGGTTGCTGAGTCGATCAGGGGCTCTGCTCTTGTGGGTGCCACCAAAATACCGGGCCTACCTCGACCTACCGAGTTGCACAGTGCTGGTAGCTGAGCGCCGGGTCGTTATAACCTCCGGCAAAAATTTGCACTGCGGCGACAATTGGAAGGCCTGCTGGCGCGAGAAATTGGTTACATAGTCTTCATTCAAGTTGTTCCATAGCTTACAGATTCAAAGAGTTCAAGCATTTGAAGAATGGTTAGCTGGCATCATCAACATGGCCTGCTATAAATTTGAGACAACGTGGTCTTCTATGGGCCGCGTCAGTTGATGGCGGCACGTCTGTAGCGGGTAGCCAGTGAGGTTTTCCATAAGAATTAGGAGTGGAAGTGTCGGTTGCACTAGCGTCAAAGGAGGCACGGTGTGCAATCCAGTAGCACAATCCCCATTGAACACGCGATTGGGAAAGCCGTGAGAGGTAAGAACCTGTGAAGAGGACGTTGGAATTGTGTAGTATAAATTAGCAAAGACAAGCAAAGGGCTGTCGTCAGTTCTCCATGCAACCCTGCCAGTGCGCCAGGTGAAATGCGATAGGGGAGAACAATGCGGTAATCAACTGACATATTTCTAGCTGATTAGCTTGTTGCGTCGATCTAATCACTGGCGCAGGATGGTCTTTGAGCCGGGTGGCTAATTCGGCTTGGTCCAAAGATGACTCACAACCTGTCCTTCTCCCGCTCACCCCGATTTGCGATGTGCGCAACTACCTTTGCCACGCTACCGGACGAGCTGTGGTACTTTGTTCTTGAGAATCTTCTGCTGTCTTACACCGACGGCGCGCAGTATGCTCGGGTGTGCAAGCAACTGCGTCGAGTCACTCAGGACCAGCCCGCATACTGGCGCAGGCACAATCTGCGTCCCTGTACACTAGTTGAACTTGAAAGTCTAGGTCATCGCCTGCGCTCTGCCCGTGGTCGACTGGTTGAAATTCTTCTTGACCTGCCGAGCGAGTGGTCTCAGCAGCAAATTGGCGCCGCTCTGACGCTCGTCCGACAGCATCTGCATCATACTCGCCTATTGGACCTCAAGCTAAACATCTGGCACGCTCCTGCTCTGTGGTACTGTCTGCATAGTGCAGAAACCGTAGATGCTTTGGAGCACTTGAGTCTTGGTCTGGGTGATGGCTCAGCATACGCCAGGCCGTCGCCGGTCGTCCCGTCGTTCGTCTTGACGCAAATGTCACATCTGGTCAGTCTATCACTGAAGAACCTCCAGTTAGATGCAGCATCAGGCACCATTTTACTTCCGCAGCTGCGGGAGTTTCGGTACGGCTACGACCCTACAGTCATCCCTGAAATGATTGACGTGCGTGCATTCGCCCCCGGACCGAAACATCTCACACTCGAGACTGTGGAACGCACCCTCGTGACCAGCCCGCTCGCTATTGACCCTGCTTCATGGGCCAATCTTCATCATCTCCAACTCAGCGCCCTCGGACCGTTCTTTGCTGATGAACTCACCGCATTCTTTGCGGCCATCGAAGAGGTTCCCGAAGTGCACATTCTGCGCCCCATCGGCCGCGGCTTTGACTCAATTTGGAATCACCTCAAAGGCGAACTTAATCTTGAGCTCCGAGCAGACATGTTTCACGGCCCGATGACGGCGACATGGTCAGAACAGAGCCAGGTTGCCGCACTACAAGCACTACCAAGACGCCCGCGGCTTCGGTCGTTCTTCGGCCCAACATGTGCATGGCGATTACTACCTGGCCGGAGAGCCACCTCTCTGCTGCGTTGGGAAGAAGCGGTAAACCGTGTTGCAGTTCTCCGAGCGCCAATTGGTTTGATCGAGGATATGGCCAGGGAGTTCGAAAGAGGTCGACTGACCAGGCAATTGAAGGTTATTGAAGTTGTGTGGGGAGATGTTTACACACCAACCATAGATCGTGAGCGGTTAGCAGCGCGACAATCCGCTCGGTGCGATGCGTTGCAAGAGCTGAGAGTTGTGGGCTGTCCGGGACGCGGGGGAAGTGCGGTTACGCCTGGAGCCATTGTGAACATAGCACAGCGGCTAGCCGCCATCCTGGATGTTTCAGCGAGAATCCCGCTTCTGATGACAATGGGCCATGACATCGTGATGGACGACTCCGACGGGTACCCGGATCAGTGGACTCTTTTTTTCCGATGAGAAGTATCGGCTCCGCGGCCTTCGTTATTGTAGTTGCAAAAACAGATGAGCTTTTTCACTGCTCGTAAAAGAGACGCTTCCCCTGCATGGACCCAAATACGTGTGGAGACTGACAATCCCAAGGATTCGCCGCGCCTACCACGGTGCTCGCCGCGAAACCCTGTGCCGCCTCGTGTTCGCATGTCCCAGACGCGTGCGGGCCGCGACCACCCTTCAATTTGCCGATTTTGACTACACATCGGCTCTTCCTCTTCCTCTTCCCTTCGGCCTTC
>Ga0247815_10004199_pt1 | contig 10157 bp, 6 predicted proteins | sample UWRJL194509B1_FD_181014 | JGI IMG/M metagenome (GOLD analysis project Ga0247815, IMG submission 181014) | Plant litter microbial communities from Arlington Agricultural Research Station in Wisconsin, United States - UWRJ-L194-509B-1 | ecosystem: Environmental > Terrestrial > Plant litter >... | reverse complement strand
ACCTGGTAAAGGTGGTGCATTCTACCTTGGCAAATTTCGTAACATTAAAACCGGCAAAATTGTGGAAGCCCGTTTAGGAACTGATGAGCAAATTGAAATTTGCCGTGTAGAAACGAATGATTTCCAGTACTTATATGAAGAAGGCGATTATTTCGTGGTAATGGATAATGTTACTTTCGATCAGTTTAATGTACCTAAAGCCCTTTTTGGCCCATCTGCAAAATTTTTAAAGGAAGGTATGGACGTTATTGTTTCTTTTGAAAGTGAAGAACCAATAATGGCACAAGCCCCAAATTTTGTTGAATTGGAAATAACTTATGCTGAGCCTGCTGTAAAAGGAGATACCTCTTCAGGAGCACAGAAGTATGCTACAACAGAAAACGGTATAGAATTGAAAGTGCCTTTGTTTGTTAATCAGGGCGACAAAGTTAAGGTAGATACCCGTACAGGCGACTATATTGAGCGTGTAAAATAACCTACAATTTTATTAAAAAAGGTAAAAAGAAAGGGCGCCAAAAGCGCCCTTTCTTTTTACCTTACAAGCTGGTCGTGATCATCAACTGCATCACATGGGTGGTCTCATCACCCGTATATTCACGCTGAAGCCAGCGGGTATAACCCAACTCTATATCCATGCCTTTACCGATTCGGTATCCAGCCGAAATATACGGCCTGTTCTGGTCCAGAAAACTTCCATTGACAAGATCTTTATGTTGTACATTTACAAACACTTCGTTTTGTAGATTGGCATAAATCCCTCTGCTAAAATCTTTGTTTGCCACCAGCGGAATCTGCGCACTCAGCAACAGTCTGGCCCGTTGTGAAAAATTGTATTTTTCCTCTTTAACCATTCTTTGTTCCAACCTGCCCCTTAACATAAACTCTATACGCTCAAGCTTAAAATTCTGGAGGAACTGCTCATATACCCTGTGCTCTGGAAAATATGTTTTATTTCCCTCCTCCTTTTCGCAGTCCCCCTTGTGCGCATAACCAAGTGCAATTGATTGCTTTTTATTTATGTTGTAACTCAAAGCAGTACGCAGCAATATAGCCGAAAGAACTGAAATGTGGTCACTGCTCCGTAGCTGTACATCAGCGAGAACGTCGAATTTGGGAGTCAGTTTCTGTGTATGTGAAAGAAAAATCCATGCCTGATTTCCACTACCCTGGGCAAAGGCCGACGTTGTAAATAAAAGCAATACAAGAACTATCTTCATTCAACCATAACAGAAGTTACAGTGGAATGTTCATCAAATGTGTATTGTGGCACTACATGCATGAAAAATAGATGCCGGTAATTTATTATACAATATGTTTTTTACTTAAGCCCAACTTCTTTATTTTAGAGTTGAGGGTCGTTGCAGGCACGCCCAGCAATTTGGCTGCACCGTATCTTCCGGATATTTTCCCGTTACAGAGTTTCAGCACGGCAAATATATGGTCGCGTTCATTCTCGGCAATTGTTTTAACCGGAGCAAATTCAGTATTTTCTGGCATAATGGATTTATCTTGTGCTGGAATTTCAAGTTCCCTGATTAATGGCCCATTGGTGAGTAACACCTGACGTTCAATGAGATGTTCCAGCTCCCTTACATTTCCAGGCCAATGATATTTCATCATCCCCGCCAGTGCAGCCTGTGTAAAACCCTCTATTTTATTGCCCGATTTGTTTGCAAAGCGCTTTAAAAAATGATCTGCCAGCAAGGGTATATCCACCTTCCTCTCCCTCAGTGAGGGTAAAACGACAGGAAATACATTTAACCTGTAATACAGATCCTGCCTGAACCTGCCCGCGGCAACTTCCTCCTGCAGGTTGCGGTTGGTAGCGGAGATAATTCTTACGTCAGTCTTGATGGTTGTCTTCCCGCCTACACGCTCAATTTCCTTTTCCTGTAAAACACGCAGCAACTTCACTTGCAATTCTAATGAAAGCTCTCCGATTTCGTCGAGGAATAAGGTGCTGTTGTTTGCCAGTTCAAATTTACCTACCCGTCTCTCCGTAGCTCCTGTAAAACTTCCGCGTTCATGGCCAAAAAGCTCAGATTCAATTAGATTTGGCGGAATGGCTGCACAATTTACTTTAACCATCACATTTGCTTTTCTTGGGGAATCATGATGGATAGCCCTGGCAATCAATTCCTTGCCTGTACCGGTTTCACCAAGTATAAGAACAGTTGTTTCGCCATCAGCTACTCTGTTTAACCGGCTAAAAACTTCCTGCATTGCGGCGCTCCCACCAACCAATTCATTGTATTTGTTGACAGGCGCAACCTCTTTTTGCTGGTACAATTGTTCACTTTGAAGCTGCTGCCTGTAGGCGTCGATTTCAACCGACTGGGATCTTATACGATCGAAAGCAATCATATTTGCCAGCGCTACAGAAATCTGTGCAGCAACAGCCTTCAATAAGGTCTGCTCTCTTGCGGACAAGCCATTTTCAGCGGCATAAATAAATAATATCCCCATTACCTGATCTGCATGTCTCAAAGCGATTCCTACCATCGTTTTTATATCCCGGTTATCAGGCCCGAATAGACTATCCGGAACAGATTCATTTGTTAAAAGATCTTTAATATTTACTGTAACAGGCAGTTGTGAAGAGAGTATTAAATCGAAAATCTCATCTTGCAAAGGGGCATCAGAGTCCCAATAGGCCGAAAAAGCAGGGTTGGCTTCAATTGACCCGGTACTGGTGCAAATGATTACGTTAGTATCCTGTTGTTCATGACCACAACTTACCACCGCATAATGCTCCATGAAAGGAAATCTTTTAAAATTAGCCGCTATATAACTGGTGAAGCTCTTCCTGTCGTCGATCGATGAAATCGCGTCCGCAAGCTCCAGCAACGACTGATAATCTCCGGCCATGTTTTCCTGGTTACTGGTACGGGGAGTATTATCAGTTTGGACCGTCTTATTGGCCACTACCTTTTCTGGGGAACAATTCAAAGCGTGCACGAGGTCCGCCAAAAGGTCGGCAATGGTACAGCAAAATTTAAGTCCCTCGGCGCTCAGGTTACTTTCAACATTGTGCAACTCAAGTGTTCCTAGAATGGTGTTCCCTATCTCCAGTGGAATATAACAATGAAAACGATAATTTTTCCCTCCCTGATGTACTTCATGGTTCGCGCCAATTTCGTCTGCCCAATCTTCATCAGTTTTGAGAATTGGATATTGATAACCTGCAATTTCCTTTTGAATAGTTGAAAGTGCGACCGGCTTTTTAATGGTCTGACTACTGCCTGCGATGGTGGCAACATAATTTGCAGTAATCATTGACAGCTTTTCATCGTAAATGACCAATGCACCGCAGTCAATAGAAAATAATGGCTGCAGCTTTTTACAAATTGTATCAAATAAAAGGCCCAGCCCAAAATGCCTGCTAATGCCAGGATAGGAATTGCTGCGGATTCCTGCCATTGATTTGATAGCTCCAAGCGTTAAAAATGATTCGTCCTGCAGTGGAAAAGTGGCACCTGATAGCTGATCTTTCATATCCCGATTTTAGAACCGCACAACCAAAGGCTATGCCACAAGATAAAACCGCCTGTTATACAGCTATTTACATAGCACCCATACTCGTACCGTTCACTATATTTCGCCAATCAGCGATTTTTTTCAACGAGATGCAGTCAGAAAAAACATAACAATAACGTACTTAATGGAGATAATACTTAGCTCACAAAACGAAACCATTATAAGCATAATCGTGATATGCTTATAATGGTTTTAAACTACTAATCTCCAAAAATGATCTTGTTTACCTGCGCTATTTCTGCATGACTGATAGTGTGTCCTCTATCCTTGTAAATAATTTCTGTAACGCTGGCTCCCATTTCCTCCAGCAATATCGTACTTTCTTTCACTCTGTTTACCGGCACATGCGCATCCGGATCGCTGCTACCGATAAATATGGGTGTTTCGTCAAAGTCGCCTTTATAATTCCTATGATCAAGCTGTTCACCAATCAGCCCGCCAGTAAACGCCACGATACCACCATAACGTGCAGCATCTGATGCAGCAAAGTCGAGGACAAGGCAGGCTCCCTGAGAAAAGCCTAGCAAATAAAGTTGTGACTTTGAAAAGCCTTTTGCTTCCAGAACTTCTACTAATGATTTTAACACCTTAAGCGAGGCAGAAAGGGAGGGCTCATTTTCTTCCCTCGGTGAAAGGAAAGAGAACGGGTACCAGCTATTTCCTTTAGCCTGCGGAGCCATCAAAGCGAAGTCTGCAACGTTAAGATTAGCGGCCAGTGATAACATATCCTCTGCATCACCTCCCCTTCCATGAACCATAATCAGTACCTTTTCAGCCTGGCTTAGATCCCTGCCAGCAGTAATTGTGTTTGTCATAACTTTATATTTTCTGTACTACTATTCGTTTTTTTAATCAGTTTTACCTCAGCAACTAATTCAGCTTGGGTAAAATCTTTTCCAGTTCACCGCGCAAATGCGAATGCTGACCAGGAAGCATCAAATGTGTACCAAGTTCGCTGAGCGGCTCGTCAACTGCAAACCCAGGGTTCTCCGTTGCAATTTCGAAAAGCACCCCGCCCGGTTCGCGGAAGTAAAGTGAGAAGAAATAATCACGATCTATTTGCGGTGTAATTTGCAGGTCTTTGCTTAGAATCATTTCCCTCAGATTCATTTGAACTTCTTCATCTTTTACACGGAATGCAACATGATGATTGGTTCCTGCTGCATTTCTGCCCCTGCTTCCTGCCGGCGTTTCCAAAAGATCAACTACTGCAGCTGTATCAACTGTATCTGTAATGAACCTGTACCTGTTCCCTTCCTGTGAAAGCAAACGGTATCCAAATATATCAGTTAGTACTTTGGCTGTCTCGTCAATTTTTTGAAGCGTAAGCGTGGTACTGTGAAAACCTCTTGTCGCATTTTCATTTCCTACCTGCCCGGTGACCCAGGGAGTTCTGCTATCTGTATTTTTTGGGACGATCAGGCTAAGGGACAAACCATCGGGATCTTTAAATGGAAGGATTTTTTCACCAAACCGTTCAGATATTTCACCTGTAACAACATGGTGTTCCTTAAAACGGTCCATCCAAAAAGCAAGACTATCCGCCGGAACAGCATAACCTATTTCAGTGGCCATTCCAACGCCTTCAGTACCTGCGCCTATACCTTCCCAGGGAAAAAATGTTAGTATCGTTCCAGCTGATCCGCTCTCATCCCCATAATAGAGATGGTACGTTCCCGGATCATCAAAATTAACCGTTTTCTTAACCAATCTGAGTCCCAGTACGCCTGTATAAAAATCGAAATTATCTTTCGCACTACCTGCAATAGCAGTAATGTGGTGCAATCCTAAAATGCTGTTATTCATTTAAATATATTTTAACTATTGTGATGATGTGATAAATTGTGCCCTTTGTTGCCAGCTAATAAGATTCCGTTTTTTTCAGAATCTTTGCTGGCAATAACAATTGTCTACGACAAATGGGCCCTTAACATCCATGCCATCGTTTCATGTTTTTCCATCAATCCTGTAATATAATCGCTGGTGCCCAGATCCCTGAGTGCATCTGCATAGGCAGTTATATTTCCCCTTAGGTGGATCAGTATAGTCTGATGGTCTTCTAGAAGAGCTTTGATATAACTTAAACTATCGTTTTTCTCAGGGCCAACCTCAGATAAGTGCGTAAGCTCCAGATATTGTTTTAAAGTTGCTGGCGCAAAATGACCAAGTTTACGGATCCGTTCCGCTACGTCGTCTACGATTTCTTCCAGCTGTCCATACTGTTCCTCAAAAAACTTATGTTTGTTGTAAAAGTCCGGACCTTCTACGTTCCAGTGCGCGTTGCGTGTTTTAGTATAAAGTACAAATTCATCCGCCAGTATCTGACTTAGAGAATGCGCTACATCTGCAAGGTTTTGTGGTTTAATTCCAATTTGAGTTTCCATATCTTGTCTGTTTTATTTTGTACTGGACTAGCCAAGAAATATACCAATCTCTAAAAACCTTTATACCAAACACTTAATCTTAGAACCCCGATTTTTCTTTTGCTTTATATCGTGAATTCACGATCTGATGACGCCTACAGGTTTAAGATTACCCATTTGAATTCAATTGATAATTTCAGTGGAGGGTCCGCTTATTACCCTTTTGTTTCAAGTGATGGCAACTGAATGATAACGCAAAAAAATATTAGGACCAATTCAGTTTATATCAATTATAATTATTTAATAATCAATGTACAAGCAGAACATGGTAACGAAATATCGCTAATTTAAATTATATTATTTCGTAACTATTTTACATAATATTTATACCTTTATTCTCATGGAGAACGCGACGGAGACTGCAATACTACTGGAGCTTAGCAATGCAATTGCCGCTATCCGAAACAAAACGGAGCTGGAGCATCTGCTCAGGGATAAAATGCGTAAGTTTTTTTCTTTTGATGAGATCACCATCAGTATTATTGGCCCCGAAGGAAAGAACACCTGTTATCTTCTTATCAGGGACACATTGCGCAATGAAGCAGACGCAGCAGCACAAAACGCTATAGACGATCATTGTTTATCTGGCCTGATGCCAATGCCGCTGGTTCCTTTAACGATCGCCCGGGGAGATAAAAATAAAGATTTGCCATCGGCTCTTTATCAGCTCATCTTCGAAAAATCGCTGGTTCAGGAGTGTATTGCCATCGGACTCCGCAATGGCAATATGGTGTTTGGAGGTTTATCCATATTTTCCTATCGGCAGCACACATTGCTCCAGAAAAGCACAGGAATGATTCGTGGGATCGCCGATCAGCTCTCTATTGCTATCGCAAACATACTCGCGAATGAACAAATACTCAAAAAAGAGCGGGAGAATTCCTTGTTGCTCTCCTTAAGTAATTCGATTGCCACCATCAGAAACAAGTCGGATTTGTTTGATGTGATAGACCTGAAACTAAAAAAGCTTTTTCACTTTGAAGATTTTGTGATCTGCCTGATCAATGACGACCAGCAAACACACAGTGCCTTTCTCTATAATCAGAAAGAAGATTTTCAGCAGAATGCCGGAGTCGCTCCTGCGGCCTCAGAGCGTTATTCTCTTGATGACGGCCTTTGCGCCGTAATGATGGCCACGGAGGTTCCGGTAGTTTTTAATGTGGAGGAGGTTCTACAGTGGCCAAATCCACCTGCGTGGTTAGGATTCTGGCATAATCTGGGTATCAGAGAAATGATAGGGCTTACCATATCAGACCGCGACCAGTGTATTGGCTTTTTTTATCTGTATGCAAAAGAAACCAATGCTGTTGCTAACGAATATTATAACCTTTTACATAGCATTTCGTTGCAAATATCTGTTGCTGTATCTAATATCAAAGCAAATGAAAAGATAGAAGAACAGCTTCAACAAATCAATCTATATAAACAGCAACTTGAAGAGGAAAAGTTTTACCTGCAGGAACAGATTGAAAAAAACTATAATCATGCTGAAATTATCGGGCAAAGTCCAGGTATACAAAAGATCTTTCACCTGGTAGAACTGGTGTCGCCATCAGATAGTACGGTGTTGATACTTGGTGAAACCGGTACTGGAAAAGAACTGATCGCACGTGGCATCCATCGTCTTTCACCCAGAAAAGATAAGCTCATGATCAAACTCAACTGTGCCGCACTACCAGCAAGCCTGATAGAAAGCGAACTTTTTGGGCATGAAAAAGGCAGCTTTACAGGGGCTACCGAACGACGTATAGGTAAGTTTGAGCTTGCCCATAACGGGACTCTTTTTCTGGATGAAATAGGCGAACTTTCATTAGAACTTCAGGTTAAACTCCTCAGGGCTATTCAGGAAAAAGAAATTGAACGCGTTGGCGGTAAAGGGATAATTAAAACCAATGTCAGGATTCTCGCTGCTACAAACCGAAACCTGGCTAAAGAGGTGGAAAACGGAAACTTTCGCAGTGACCTTTTTTACCGCTTAAATGTTTTTCCAATTACCGTTCCTCCTTTAAGAGAACGTAAAGAAGACATAACCGCACTGGCGCATCACTTTATGAACCGTTTTGCCAGAAAATCCGGTAAAGAAGTAAAGGCGCTTTCCAAACATGTTTCGAAACTGTTGACCGACTACCCATGGCCTGGTAATATCCGTGAGCTTGAACACCTGATTGAGAGAACTGTACTGTTATGCCAGGGTAACATTATCAAAGAAATCCATCTGCCCAAAATTGAACGGTTTAAAGAGGACGAAGCAAGCGGCAGCGGCCAGCGTATCAAGTCAATATTTGAAAACGAAAGGGACCATATTCTGTCTATCCTAAAGATATGCAAGGGAAAAATCTCAGGCAGTGGTGGAGCGGCGGAAATATTAGGGCTTCCAGCTACTACGCTGAATTCCAAAATTAAAAAGTTTAACATCAAACGCGAGCATATACAAGGCTGATAGCAATTTTTATTATGACAGAACGTATTCTTATTGTTGAGGACGAATTTATTGTCGCACATGATCTCCAGATGATTCTTACCCAGGCAGGTTATCATGTTGCCGGCACTGTTGATTCTGTGAAAAACGCATTGGTTGTCATTGAAAATGAGAAGGTTGACCTGGTGCTTCTGGATATATTTCTGAAAGGGAAACAGACGGGCATTGACCTGGCGAAGATCCTGATGAAAAAAGAAATCGCATTTATTTATGTTTCAGCCAATTCTAATGAGAAGGTACTTGAAGCAGCAAAATCTACTCTTCCTTATGGCTTTATTGTCAAGCCCTACCGGGAAAATGATGTACTGCTCAGCATAGACATTGCAAGGTACCGCAAGGCACACAGCGAGCATTTAAAAATCAGCAGCAAGTTATTTATAGAGGATTTTGTGGTTGACATTTCGATGAAACCCCTCGACGGGAAGAAAAAATTACTACTCATAGCAGGTGCCTTTCAGCCATATATACCCTTTGATTTCATCGCGATAATTGGCAGGGGAAAGGGCAATGTCAGGTATGCGGAAATTGGTGTTAGCAGGAAACAATTTAATGAATACGACATTGTATCACTGGACGATTTCATAGTTTCATCTGGAGTAACCTCCCAACACCTCTCTTCCATCGCAATGGTTGACGAAGAAATGACAGCAGACGCAATCTATATAGGTGCTGAATATGATCAAATGTTAGGCGAAATCCCTATAAAAAAACTAATTTCAGACACCTATTCACTGCGTTCAAATCTGATAAAATCAGTCCTGCTTGATAATGGCGACAGGATTACTTTCTCTTTCTATAGCAAGCTGGAAAACATATTCAGACAGGAACACCTGGACCTGCTCAATATACTCGATCCTACTCTGGCTAAAAACCTTGGTCATATCCTTGAAATGGAACGGGCAACGTCTCCAAAATCAGCTGGAGCCACAACGGAAAAAACGCAGCCATCCGTTGCGTTGCCCCGCTCAAAATTCAACAATATTACTGGCCACAGCCCGGCACTTCTGAACCTGCTGGATAAAATTCTTATTGTAGCCCCTACCGACACCTCAGTTCTGATCACAGGCGAAAGTGGAACGGGCAAAGAAATGATCGCGCAGAGCGTGCATCAACTCTCATCCCGAAGTAGTAAACCTATGATCGCGGTTAACTGCGCGGCGCTACCTGCAGACCTGATCGAATCTATTCTTTTCGGACACGAAAAAGGTGCATTCACTGGTGCCATCAGCCAAAGAATAGGTAAATTCGAAGAAGCCAGTGGCGGCACCATTTTTCTCGATGAAATCGGCGAAATGCCTGTTGAACTTCAGGCAAAACTACTACGGGTACTGCAGGAAAAAGAAATCGAAAGAATCGGCGGGTCTGCACCAGTTAATGTAGATCTAAGGATTATTGCCGCTACAAATCTTGACCTGGCTAAAGAAATCGCCAAAGGTAAATTCAGGCTCGACCTGTTTTTCCGCCTGAACGTTTTTCCACTGGAAGTTCCTTCACTGCGGGCCAGAAAAGACGATATTCCCAACCTTGTGCTACATTTTTTAAATAAAAATGGTCAGGCATTGGGTAAAAATATCACCGGCTCTTCAACAAAGTTCATGGATACCCTTCTACGTTATCATTGGCCCGGAAATATCAGGGAACTGGAGCATGTCATCGTGAGAAGCATGCTTTTGACTAAAAGTACGGTCTTGCAGGAAGATGTACTTGACCTTGAGGTA
>Ga0247815_10004198_pt1 | contig 10159 bp, 10 predicted proteins | sample UWRJL194509B1_FD_181014 | JGI IMG/M metagenome (GOLD analysis project Ga0247815, IMG submission 181014) | Plant litter microbial communities from Arlington Agricultural Research Station in Wisconsin, United States - UWRJ-L194-509B-1 | ecosystem: Environmental > Terrestrial > Plant litter >... | reverse complement strand
CGTGGTACTTTAAAGAGAGACGACGAAGTCTGGGTGAACGTAGCGGAGGAGATGGAGTATATCCAACTCTATCTGGATATTGAGAAAGTAAGGTTCAGCCACAGGCTGAACATCGATGTTGCCATCGAAGAGGAAAGTTTGGGTATGAGCTTACCTGGTACGCTGTTGCAGCCCATTGTGGAAAATGCCATTAAGTTTGGCCTGTACAACACATCGGCGGCAATCACAATCACGATACGTGTAAAATTAGAGGATAACGTTCTGGTTTTCTGCGTTCAAAACCCTTTCGATCCGGAGATGAAGGCAGCAGGAGGTACTGGATTTGGTTTATCGGCTATAAAAAGAAGATTATATTTGCTGTTTGCAGATGAAAGCCTGTTGCAGGCACATGCAATAGAAGAGAATTTGTTTAGAACAACGCTTAAAATACCACAAGGAAATGATTAGGACGATATTAATAGATGATGAATCGCTTGCACGGGATATTGTAAAACACTATTTAAATGATTTTCCTGATATAGAGGTAGTAGCTGAATGCAGTGACGGTTTTGAAGGCATCAAGGCAATTACCCAGCACCAGCCTGATTTCATTTTCCTGGATATACAGATGCCAAAGATCAACGGCTTTGAAATGCTCGAACTGGTAGAGAAACCACCTGCAGTGATTTTTACTACTGCGTTTGATGAATATGCGATTAAAGCGTTTGAAGTAAATGCGATCGACTACTTGCTGAAGCCGATAGAAAAAGGCAGGTTTGATCAGGCTGTTCAAAAAATTGCCGCCAAACTAAGCAGCTTAGATGCTGCGGCAACACAAGAGTTACTGGAGTCGGCCGCAATGAGCCCCGCCCAGCACAATAGAGTGGTGGTTAAAAAGAACGGAGTCATCAAGATTATCGCCGTTGCCGATATCCACTATCTGGAAGCAGACGATGACTATGTGAAACTGAGTACAACAGAAGGTGTCTTTCATAAGAATAAGACGATGAGTTTTTTTGAACGGACGCTGGATACCTCGCAATTCATCAGGATTCACCGGTCTTACATGATTAACCTTGCTCAGGTTACCAGGATTGAACTCAAAGAAAAAGACAGTTATATTGTCCTTTTAAAATCAGATATTTGGCTCCCGGTGAGCAAAACAGGATATGTGAAATTAAAGGCAGCTCTTGGTATGTAGGAAAATTCCAAATCTATTTGCAATTAGAAAAAAATCCAACTATATTTGCACCTCTTATTTAAAAAAATAGTCTAAGATATAATACAGTTATGAAAAGAACATTCCAACCTTCGCAAAGAAAGAGAAGAAACAAACATGGCTTCCGCGAAAGAATGGCTACAGCAAACGGTAGAAGGGTATTAGCTTCCCGCCGTGCAAAAGGAAGAAAAAGATTATCAGTTTCTGACGAGCGTCGTCATAAAGCATAATTTTTGATTGCAGCACTTCCGGGTGTTAGCAGATCAGGACAATCTGCAAATTTGCGATCAAAGATGAACACATTTAATAAAGAAGAACGGTTATGTAGCAAGAAGTTGATCGACTTGCTATTTAAAGACGGTTCTTCTTTTTTATTATACCCCTTTCGGCTCTCCTATCTACAGATAGATCTCCCCGCTAAGTTTCCTGCCCAGGTCGTTATTAATGTCTCTAAAAGGAGGTATAAGCGCGCTGTAGATCGTAATCTGATCAAACGCAGGACTAGAGAAGCCTATCGTATTCAAAAGAGCCTGGAGCTCTATGCCGCGCTTTCCCATTCCGATCAGCACTTATTGCTTTCTATTCAGTTCGTGGGCAAGAAAATCTACGACTATTCTTTTTTTGAAAAGAAGCTGGTAGCTGCGCTAAAAAAACTGACATTGGCGCTTGCGGCAAATTCACAAGGACTACCAGAGACCGGAACGCTGATCATTGAGACAAAAACCAATGACCTAAAAAGTGGGGGAGAAGATGCTCATCATTAATTCCTTCTTTAAATGGATTTTCCTGGCCCTGATTAAACTTTATCAATGGCTGCTTTCACCCTTATTGGGGGCAAGCTGCCGTTTTACCCCCACCTGTTCACAATATGGGATCGAAGCGATTAAGAAACACGGACCATTTAAAGGTGGCTGGTTAACATTAAAACGCATTGGCCGTTGTCACCCATGGGGTGCCCATGGTCACGATCCTGTTCCCTGATATTAATTTTCAACAATGGCTATTATACTTCAAATCGAAACCGCTACACAAGTTTGTTCTGCCGCAATTGCAAAGGATGGAAAAACCATTGCCTTGAAAGAACTTATGGGTAGTAACATTCATGCAAGCAGTCTGACTTTATTTATTCAAGAGGTTATGGATGCTGCAGGTCTAAAATTTACCGATCTGGATGCCGTAGCGGTCAGCAAAGGTCCTGGCTCTTACACAGGGCTCCGAATCGGCGTATCTAGCGCAAAAGGCCTTTGTTACGCGCTCGATAAGCCCTTAATTGGCATTGATACTTTACAAATGATGGCCGCAGGTTACATGTCCGGCAATCCCAGTTACAGAGGTCTGATTTGTCCTATGATTGACGCAAGGAGAATGGAAGTATTCACGGCTATGTTTGACGCTGAGCTCCGTTACTCGGCCCCAACCACGGCTACTATAATAGATGAAGAAACTTATCGGGACATGCTGTCTTCTAAGAACGTTGTTTTTATAGGCGATGGTGCTGCTAAGTGTGCTGAAGTGATATCTGGCGATCACGCACAGTTCTCAAATTTAAATTACAATTCTGCTGCCCACATGAGCCGGTTGTCAGCTGAGGCATTTGCAAATTCCAAATTTGAAGATCTGGCCTATTTCGAGCCTTTTTACCTTAAGGATTTTGTGCCAACTACACCTAAAAAGAAATAATTTACTTTCCTTTTTTAAAGATACTGAACAGGCGTTTGAAAAAACCAGGTTGGTCATCGCCCACTCCGGGCATATAGCTGCTGTTTAGCGGATGTTCTACCACATAGCCAAACTTAATGCTTGCCCCAAGGTAGACAGATGCAGTGTTGTATTTAGTGGATACATTGGTCGCATCGTTATTGGCTGTCAGCAGGGACGTTGTTCTAAACAGGTTATCTGATCCTATAAATACTTCAAAATTTGGCGTCTGGTACATGCCCTGTACACCCATCATTAAAAATTTGTGGAGGTTGTAAGTCGGTATTGCGCTCACTGAAAAACCGTTGTTGTAAAACTTGTTGACCAGCGCAACATCACCACCCTGGTGAAAGAGGTCTTTCGAAACAATAAAGCTGGGACGATAAAAACCAAAAGTCTTAGCGATCAGAAAATCAGCTTTTGCATTGGTGGGACTGTAGAATCCTGCCCTGCCCGCATTGTCACTGATAATGTCACTTACCTTACTGGTAATAGCAGAGGCACGGTTGTCCAGCAGGTTGTCCAATACCAAAGGATCATTGGTATTGTCAAAATCATTCACATATGAATTCTTACTCCATTTGATAAAACCAAGATCTTTGATATTTCCCATGATAAATACGCCGCTTTTGGAAGTATAAGTGGTACCAAAACTGATAGAGGCACCAGGGTTTTTAAAAAAGGGTGCTGCAGTTTTTTTTCCAAGTTCCTTACCGTTGAGAAAGCTGGCCCTGTAAGTTCCCCTCAGTGAGGCAACCAACGGACCGTCCGGAGATTCCAGTGCAAAATAAGACTTATTGATGTTGTATTCGTTATAGGTTATTCCGCTCAACAAACTCAGTTTGACACCGAAGGCCAGCTTCTTGTCGTAATTCTCACGGTACGTAAAACTAAACTGATGGTAGCTTTGCGCATAGCCCGTACCATTAAAAGCATCTTTAAATATCGGGTTTACATCATTTACAAACCTGAGGTAATTGTCTACGATCGCCAATGTCTCGTTGGTGTAATGCACTTGTGCATCAGCACGTACCTGCCAGGAAAGACCAATCTCCTGGTGGTACTTGTAAGACTTAAACAATTTGAAATTGAGTATATAAATGTTTGAGTTTAAAAACAGATTGTTTTTTTGTCCTGTGTTCAATGCCACGTCCGCTGTGCTATAAATACCTTCCTTAGCAAGTGTGCGCAACACATTCTCATTTCCTTTCATGCCCACATGAAAACCAAAATTAGGCAAGAAAAAACTAGATGCAAATTGCCTGGAAGAATCGAGTACAAAAGTTTTTTGGGCCGGATTTTCAAATCCGTCAAATAAGGTCTTGGTATTGAACAGGCCATATTGCTGGGCGCTAACCTTACTAAAGCAAAATAACAAAAGATAAAATAAGAGGTATTTCCGTATCATGGCGCGCATTTAAGCCCTTAAAGCTAGTCATTTAAATTTATTGTGACGGCAGTATGCTTAGAGAATCCGGCCCTGTGGACAAAGAATTCTGGGGCAACGCGTCTGCTTTTTTATTCAGCAAGATATTGGTCTGAAATTTATCCCGCTCTCCGCTCAGCTGACAAATAAATGAACTGTAAGCTCCCAAACCATCTTTGGACGTAAGGTACCTGTAATAGGGCAGGTAGACATTTCGTAATAAAATACTTTGCGCATTCCTCAGGTCCACGTAAAATGTAATAGCAGAGCTATTAGGAAGCTGGTTAATTGATCTGGTATAATCTGGGTTGTTGATCAGCAGGTCGTCTCTTTTATAGCTGTTCAGGAAAGATTGCAGAGTGCTTGCATTGTTGGCCATGATCAGGTAGTTATCCATGATTACATAAAATGGCCGTTTAAAATTTCTAAGGGGTTCACCAAAGTAGGAGTACAAAAGCTCGGCATCTTTAAATACCTTAATATCGTCATTGTAAGAAACACTCAGATCAATCAGCAACTGCGCCAGTTTTTCCCCGTTACTCAAGTCAATAGCTGCCAGCTTTTCTCCGGTGCTAAGTTGAAAAGTAAGCAGTTGGTTCTTAAAATACTTTGGGAAAAGCTGTTCCGGATCCAAACGGTACTTGTTACTGATGTTTTGGGTAACAGCAGCTGTTTTAGAGGTTTCACCTCTATCTTTAAACCATTGATCCAGTGCCTTTTTCCATAGCGGGTAGTTCGAAATCGTGTAGGCCGTGTAACTGGCCGTATTTTCGGGAAGGATATTGCTGATCGTTACCTTTTGTGCCTCAAATGTGGCGTACAACTGGAAATAACTCTTTTGGTCATTGATTTTCGTCGCTCCGTTAAACAGTATTTTCTCAGTGCTGTAGTTGTAAACCAGGATAGCAAAAGCATCCTTGTCGCTAAACACACCAAGTTCTCCATTCAGTTTACCTGGTATGGCTGCTTTTAGCAATTCCGGCAGTGTCTGATAATTGATGTATATTTCAGCCAGGCTGCTTTTGCTCAGCCGGCTCGAAGACAGAATATATTCTGCAAACTTGCCGCTCTTTTCAGGGTTCCTAAGCAGGGCCTGTTCGATTGTTGTCGCAGTGCCGGATAAGAAGACCACCTGGTCTCTGACGGCCAAAAAGAATGTGCTGCTGTCCGGAAGACCAAGCTTGACTATGTTTTTCAAGGTATCCCTGCTGCTGATGCCTGATGATTTTAATGCACTTAGCAATAAGGTGCGGTCGGCCCCGGCACTGAGCTCCGTTGTATATAGAAAATCAATTGTCTTGTCCGCTGCCGGCACCAGTCCGATATAGATGTTTTGTTTGTCGGTCAACTGGTTCAGAGCGACTTTCCCCAACAAAAAAGTATGAAGACTTTGCAGTTCTGCAGATTTTTTCACCCCGATCAGGTCTTTGAGTAATGACTTGCCCCCCAAAATGTCCAGTACACTTTTGTCATTTTCAAAAGCAAAGATAAAAGCTGAATTTACAGCAGCACTGTAAAGGGCATAATCATTATTTTTTTTATCGGCATTAAGACCAGTAAAATATAGGTAAGCCATTGAGACAATGGCAGTAAGCAATACAATAATTAAGACAAGAATCCTTTTCATTTGATGTCCTTACAAACTTAGATAAAACTGGCGGTGCATTCACGCTTAGCAGTAAAAAAAATGTTAATTTTGTTTCATTAAAAGCGGGTTTATTATGAATAAACGGATATTGATCACTGCATCGTTGCTCGGGGCCCTGGCCGTGATTTTAGGTGCCTTTGGAGCACACGGATTGAAAAAAGTGATTTCAGGAGCTGAACTGGAGATCTGGGCTAAAGGTGTGGAATACCAGTTTTACCATGTTTTTGCCCTGTTATTTGTGTCTCAGGTTAAAACGCCGGGCGAAACAGGTACACCAAAGCTGCTCAATCTGTCTTATATCTTTTTCAGCCTCGGAATCCTGATGTTTTCCGGCTCCCTGTATTTGCTGGCTACACGTAGTATACTGAATATTGGTTTTGTAAATTATATCGGCCCCATTACACCTATAGGAGGATTGTTCCTGATCCTTGGCTGGTTTTGCTTGTTTCTTCAGGCATTAAGAAATAAATAATGCTGGATTTTCACTCTGTTGACTTTGAAGAGCGTGAAACCCTTTTTATCGAGGTAGTACTGCCGCTTTCCCTGGCTATAAATTATACCTACCGTGTGCCTTTTGAACTGAATGAACAGATCGCAGTAGGCAAGCGGGTGGTCGTGCAGTTCGGCAAGAATAAAATCTATACTGCCCTCATCAAGCGCGTCAGCAACCAGGCTCCCGATGTGTACGAAGCCAAATACATCATTGACGTCGTTGATGTACATCCCATTATTACGCCGCAGCAGTTGCAGCTTTGGGAATGGATGACGGGATACTACCTCTGCAATGAAGGTGATGTCATGGCGGCGGCATTACCTGCCGGATTAAAACTGGCCAGCGAGACGATTATCGTGCTGCGCGAGGACGTCGGTGAATCAGAGGAAGTATTCACTGAAAAAGAACAGACCCTGCTTTTAGCACTTAGAAGCCGGCCAAGACTTACCGTAGATGAGGTATCTGCGCTTTTGGGACAAAAAACAGTTTATCCGATTATCAATTCATTACTCGGAAAGGGTGTGGTATACATTGCCGAAGAAGTGATCGAAAAATACAAACCACTGTTAAGATCCTTCATTGGACTGAACCCTTTTTACCAGGATGAAGAAAATCTAAGACAGCTTTTTGGTATTTTAGAGAAAGCTCCCAGACAACTGAATGCTTTTATGGCCTATCTAAAGTTGTCCAGATTACAAAAGCAGGTGTCCAAACAAGAATTACTGGAAGAAAGCGCCTGCGGTACCGGGGCACTGAAAGCGCTCATAGATAAAGGCATATTTACAGTTTCCAAAAAGCCGGTCAGCCGCCTGCAAGATCATACAGATGAGTTCATACTCAATTTTGAATTGAGTGCAGGCCAAGACCATGCATTGAAACAGATCCAGTCGGCGCTGGCAGAAAAAGAGGTCGCCTTGCTTCATGGTGTTACCGCTTCCGGCAAAACCCAGATTTATATCAAGCTTATCGAACAAGCGATCGCTCAGGGCGGACAGGTCTTGTTTCTGTTGCCCGAAATTGCCCTGACCACCCAGATCGTCACCCGTATCCAACGTTATTTTGGTGATGCCATCGGCGTTTACCATTCCAAATTCAACAACAATGAACGGGTTGAGATCTGGAATAAAGTGCTCACCGGAAAGTACAGGGTGGTTCTGGGCGCCAGATCGGCCGTATTCCTGCCCTTCAAAGAGTTAAAACTGATCGTGGTGGATGAAGAGCATGAGTCTTCTTATAAACAACAGGAACCTGCCCCAAGATACCAGGCCAGGGATGCAGCAATCTACCTGGCTCACCTGCACCAGGCCAAAGTTGTGCTGGGATCTGCTACGCCATCCATAGAGAGCTATTTCAATGCAACAACGGGTGGCAAATACGGACTGGTTACACTCAATGAACGGTTTGGTGGTGTGGCGCTTCCTTTGCAGGAAGTGATCAGCATATCCGAAGAAACCAAACGGAAAAAAATGGTAGCTTATTTCTCCAGCAAACTGGTGGACGAAATTACGCTGACGCTGGAAAGCAAGGAACAGGTGATCCTTTTTCAGAACAGGAGGGGCTATGCGACGATCCTGATCTGTGGCACCTGTGGTTATGCACCAAAATGTGTCAACTGTGACGTATCGCTGACCTATCATAAAACCAGCGGGAAACTGCACTGCCATTATTGTGGCTACCACCAGAGCAGCATCAACATCTGTCCGGCATGCGGGTCGGTACACATCGAACAAAAGGGCTTTGGTACGGAACGGGTAGAAGAGGAGTTGAAATTGATCTTTCCGGAGGCCAGCATTGCCCGGCTTGATGTCGATAGTACCCGAACCCGAAACGGTCTGCAACAGATCATTTCGGATTTTCAGGAGAAGAAAACCGACATCCTCATTGGTACTCAGATGGTAGCCAAGGGACTGGATTTTGACAACGTTACCCTGATCGGGGTCATTAATGCAGATACATTACTCAACTATCCTGATTTCAGGGCTTTTGAAAGAAGTTACCAGTTGCTTGCCCAGGTCGCAGGCCGTGCCGGACGGCGCGACAAGCAGGGCAAGGTGATCATACAGGCTTATGACGACAACCACAGGATCATCAGTCAGGTGATTGAAAATAAATACCTGGAGATGTATACCGAGGAATTGGCGGAACGCCGTCAGTTTCATTACCCGCCTTTTACGCGGTTGATTTTCATCAACATCAAGCATAAAGATGCGGATGTGCTGAATGTTGCCGCTCAGCGCTTTGCAATTATGCTCAGGACGCAATTGGGCAGCAGGGTATTGGGACCGGAGCAGCCATTGGTCTCGCGTGTGCGCAACTATTACATTAAACAGGTCATGGTCAAAAGTGATAAGAGTACTTCCATTGTTAAAGTAAAATCTATCTTAAAAGAAGTGATTCTGGAGTTTCAAACCGAAAAGGAATTCAGAAGTGTGACGTTGCAGATCGATGTGGATCCTTATTAATCTATTGCAATTGATTCTGTGTGGCTTAGGTTTTTTTTCAGTTTTAGCTGCCGATTTCTTCACCGTATTAGGATTCAAAAAGCTATTTTTGGAATGGTATGGCATATAAGTTTGTTGACAATTATAGGGAACAGGGCGCAAGAAAGAAACTGGTCGTTCATTTGGAGTCCAGGGGTATCGCTGATAAAAACGTACTCAAGGCCATAGGAAAAGTTCCCCGTCATTTCTTTTTTGATGAGACTTTCTGGAACCAGGCCTATAAGGACATTGCTTTTCCGATTGGAGACGGACAAACCATTTCACAGCCCTATACCGTAGCTTACCAAAGCGAACTGCTTCACATTAAAAAAGGCGATAAAGTACTGGAAATCGGAACCGGGTCAGGATACCAGACCTGTATTTTGATGGAGCTTGGCGCCAATGTTTATACCATAGAAAGGCAGGAGAGCATTTACCGGCACACGATCAGAGTCTTGCCTGGAATGGGTTATAATGCACATTTCTTCTTCGGTGACGGCTCTAAGGGCATTGCAGTCCATGCGCCCTACGACAAAATCATCGTCACTGCCGGCGCTCCATTTGTCCCTGAAGTTTTGCTAAAGCAATTGAAAATAGGTGGAATACTCGTTATTCCAGTCGGAGATGAGCATTCGCAAAAGATGATTACGGTGATCCGGGCCAGCGAAACTGACTTTGAAAGAATAGAACTCGATACCTTCCGTTTTGTGCCCCTTGTTGGTGATCAGGCCTGGTAAAAAGCTATCAAAAAGATTTAAACCTTCATCGCGCGGTCCATTTCACGCTTGGACTCCCGGTCTTTAATGCTGTCCCTTTTGTCAAACTCCTTTTTACCCTGGGCCAGTGCAATTTCTATTTTGGCAAAACCTCTTTCATTCGTGAAAATCCGCAAGGGAACAATCGTGTATCCCTTCTCCTCACTTTTTGTTTTTAGTTTTTTGAGCTCCTTTTTATGCAAAAGCAGAGCCCGGTCACGTTTGATGTCGTGGTGGTAAAAAGAACTGTTGCTGTATTCCGAAATGTGCAGGTTTCGAACGTAAAGGATATTGCCAATGAATGTGCAAAAAGCATCGGACATGTTCGCCTTACCTTGTCGGATAGCTTTGATCTCAGTGCCCAGTAAAGCGATACCGGCATTGAAATTCTCCACAACGTGGTAATCAAAGTAGGCTCTTTTATTTTTAATCTGGATGTCGTTCTTCATAAGAATCGGCTA
>Ga0247815_10004196_pt1 | contig 10160 bp, 15 predicted proteins | sample UWRJL194509B1_FD_181014 | JGI IMG/M metagenome (GOLD analysis project Ga0247815, IMG submission 181014) | Plant litter microbial communities from Arlington Agricultural Research Station in Wisconsin, United States - UWRJ-L194-509B-1 | ecosystem: Environmental > Terrestrial > Plant litter >... | reverse complement strand
GCGGCCATTGAGCCTGACATACGGGGTATCGTCGTTCGGACGCGGGATCACAAGTGATTGGAAGTGGGCGTCGAGCAACTCGAGCGAGGAAGCGAGCGAGGAGTGTGCCTCGACGCCAGCATCCGACCAGTCTCCGGACAATTCTGTTTCGCAGAGTCCGTCCTGGACCACTGGATTTTCTATTCTCGGATCACGTCCTCGCAGCATCAGTCCCCCTCCGCTCGAACCAGAGCCCCAGTCATCACGGCCCACAAGCCCACGCATCCACACGTACATCACAGACGATCATACCTCCATATTCTCTGCAACTTCGTCCCAGCAAGGCTCACGGCCTTCCAGCCCACGGCCACGCAGGAGAGACAGCGCCCAGCGCGTGTCCCTTGTGGCCGGCCGGCTCTCTATGGTCTCGATTCACCCACCGCCATCTCCTCCTCCTCATCCGACCCGCTCTCGCGTCAGTTCAAGTCTTAGCATTGTCAGCGTTGGACCTCCTACTCCTGCCGCTGTTGCAACCAGCACCTCTTCCAACGGCCGCAGCATAGACCAGTTCCAGATCGACGGCGAGGCCGGACGCGGCGCGTACGGTGTAGTCAAGCGGGCACGCGAGCTCCTGCCAGACGGATCCCTTGGCGAGCCAGTCATCCTTAAGCAAGTTGTCAAGTCCCGCATCCTCGCCGACTGCTGGAAGAAGCATCCGCGCCTCGGCACGATCCCCATTGAGATCTACGTAATGAGCGCCATCTCCAACTCGCCCTACACCTTGCCCTACCCACGCCGGCCGTGGGACCCACAACGCGTCTTCGTAACCGGCGTAGAACCCCCGCCACGCGGCCCAGACGAGTCTGTCATGGGTCATCCAAACATCTGTCATCTCATCGAGTTTTGGGAAGACGCCCACTTCTACTATCTGGTTTTGCCCAATGCCCATCCCAACCGCACAAAGGGTGCACCGGGCGACCTCTTCGACCTCGTCGAGACCTACCCCAACGGTCTTCCGGTTCACCTCATTCGTTCTTATCTCGGCCAGCTGGCCGACGCCACCGCTTTCCTCCACGCAAAGGGAATCGGTGAGGTCATTCGCGTTTTCGGTCAAACAGCGATACTCACCTTCGATTTCCACCAGTCCATCGTGACATCAAGGATGAGAACGTAGTGCTCGCCGAACCGAATGGCTCTTGTGTTCTCATCGACTTTGGCTCCTCGGGTGTCGTCCGTCGCGCAGGCTGGGACACTTTTAGCGGAACGTAAGCTTCTCGCGCGTCTCGGTCTCCTTGTCACCCCCCACGTGCTTACATAACCCGGCTAGTCTCGATTATGCAGCGCCCGAGATTCTCGAGGGCAGCCGTTACATGGGCAAAGAGCAGGACGTGTGGGCGTTCGGCGTCGTCGCATTTGTGCTCCTAGTCGGGGAATGCCCATTCGGCTCTAAGGGTGAAGCCCACGCAGGTCTTGGTCCGCCTACAGCTTCCCCTTCGCCAGAAGAGCGCGACCCGATGGATGCATTCCTCGACCCGCCCAATGCTGGCACACAGCATACCAAGGCCGGTCGCGCGCTGGCTGGGCGATGTGCTGGTGTCGACCCTGCAACGGGTCTGACGCGTGCATTCCTCGGCTTGGAACCCGACGGTGGAGGCGCGCTGGGCGATGCAGCTGGCCTCGTGCGCGCGTGTCTGCAGGTTGAGCCAGCACACCGACCGACGTTTGATGAGCTCATGCAGTCTAAATTCCTCGGCGGCGGCGATGGCTGGACCGAGTGGGTTCCAGGCTGGCCGTTCGAAGATGTCGAGGGGCTCGGCGTCGAAACCGATGGTACGCCAACATATTCCGAGACGTCGACGGTGTCGGTCAATGGGTCGCCGTTCCAAGCATCGACATAGACTCTCCGTATCAAGTGAATTGCGTGGGCGGACCAGAGTAGGTCCCGCTCGCAGTTTTTGTTCTTTTCTCATGCACTGTTTCGTTTTCGATTTGTTCGTTCGTGCAACATCCAACCTGCTTCTGCCACACCCCTGGTCTGTGTCGACTAATGTAGCACCAACCACCCTCTCCATCGCCCTCTCACTTGTTTCACTTTTGTTGAATCTCTGGCTGCTCGTACCTGTCTTCTTATTCTCTCGGTTTGTCTCCTGCCGCTGCCCTTGTTGCGCACGATTTGACCTTTCCCGTCTCGTTGTTCTTCTGGCTCTTGCTCTCACATCCAACCTGTCTGGCTCATCCTCGCATCAACTGATAACCTCTGAAAACGCCTCGGAATCCTGTCTGCAACCCCGCATGTGTCATCAGGCTCGTCTCGGTCTCTGTTCCACTACAACCTGCTCGCGGCGCGTTCGTCCGATATCCGCAGAAGCGCCCCCCAATGCAATAATAGCCATACATTTTCTGACTATTTTATCACTTGCCGGAATGTTTGAGTCTGAGTTGGGATTTTTTGACCCGCGCGTCGGCTTTCGCGCGCCAAGTCCGACATTTGCTCAAGTTTGAGCTCATACCGTTGCGTGTCACCATTCGAGCTCGCGCGCACGCCTCGGGTTTGGCCGCGAAAGCATAGTATTATATGCTGCGTCACGTGCGCAGTTTTGGAGCCGTCGTCGCACGACCGCGTCTTGCACGCTCGTTCGGTTTCCATGCAGCGCGTCCGGTCGCGCCGGTTCCCGCTCGAAGCGGCCAGCCACTACTCATCCGGTCGCATCTCCTCTCTTCTTCCTCTTCCTCCTCCCGTCCTTCACTCGGCATCCGCTCACTCGCACAACTCGCACACGACTCGCTCGCACCAGTCTCGCCGTTCTCGCACACCATGGCAGCCGCACCCACTCTACCCCAGTCCGTCGGAAACTTTGACCTACTCAAGCGCGTCAAGGTCAAGTACGGAGATGTCGTGATTTCGCGCTGGCAGAGTCGCGTTAGCGGTCTCACGCTCGTACATATCGACTACCAAGGTGCGTCTCGTGAGGAGCGAGTTCAGAGACATGTGCGCTGACTTTTGGCGATTGCGCATCGACAGCTCCGATCGTTAGCGGATACTTTGTCGTTCGCTCTGAAAGTGCGTCATGATTGGATGCAAATTATCGTACACTGACTTTTGCTCGCGCGTCTTGTCCGGTCGGCTTTGGCTCTCGTCGTGTCCGTGCGTTGATCTGTGCCACAGTCTTCAACGACTCGGGATGCCCTCACACGCTCGAACATCTCGTCTTCATGGGTTCAGAGAAGTACCCGTACAAGGTATGTGTGATCTTATATTCTCTCCTGGCGCGCGTTCCAGGTGGCTGAACGTTGGGTTGGGTTGTGGCGTAGGGTGTGCTGGACAATCTCGCGACGCGCGGCTTTGCGGACGGTACGAACGCTTGGACAGCCAATGATCACACGTGCTACACGATCTCGACGGCTGGAGGTCAAGGCTTCCTACAGCTGCTGCCAGTCTATGTCGATCACATCCTTGTGCGTCTCAGACGGTTTTGCATCGGGTTGTTGCTCACCACCCATCGTCGCCACAGTATCCCACAATGACGAAGAGTAGCTTTGTAACCGAGGTCCGTCTTTTGCGCTTCTGGCGGATGAGATCGCATTGCCTGATCACTTCCCTTGTTAGGTTCACCACGTCGATCCGGAAGGTCGCGATGCGGGTGTCGTCTACTCTGAGATGCAGGCTCGCGAGAACACGCCGGGCGATCTGTCAACTCTGCAGCTTCAACGGCTGTCTAACCCCGAAGGCAGCGCATACCGCAGCGAGACTGGTGGCCTCATGGAGGCGTTGAGGGTCCTTACTGTCGACGACAGTGCGTGTGATTCTCGGTCATACATTCTTTACTCATTTTCATCGTGCAGTCCGCAAGTACCACAGCGAGTACTACGTCCCGCACAACCTTTCGCTCATCGTCTCCGGCAAGGTCGACACTCGCGCCCTACTCGATGCGCTTCAAACCCACGTCGAGCCTTCGGCTATCGCCCATGGTCAGACACACGGCCCTCGCGGCCCACCCGGTTTTGCGCGTCCATTCGTAGGCACACCCAGTGCGAACCGACCGCCGCATACGGAGACGGTAAAACACACGACCGAGTTCCCGGAGCGCGACGAGAGCATGGGCGAGGTGTACATCTCATTCCGCGGCTCCAAGTGCGGCGACTTTATCACAAACGGCGCACTGGACATCATTGGGAGCTACTTGACGTCGACGGCGACGTCTCCGTTGAACCGTGACCTCGTGGAAATCCCGTCCCCGCTCTGGTACGTTCGCAAAGCACACGTTCAAGATTATTTGATACTGATAGAGACGTTGCAGCGCACAAATTTGGATGTACGAGACGGACAGGGCAGCTGTGAATGATTACGACCTCGGTGCTGCGTCCGTGCCGACTGAAGAATTGGAGAACTTCGACGAAAAGGTCATCGAGAGCCTCAAGAAGGTCGTTGCAGATGGCATCGACATGACGCGTCTTTCCCAAATCATCGAACGCGACCGCCGCAAGGTCAGACTACAATCAACTCGCGTTCAAAAACAACGAGCTAACTTGTGGCTCCGAACAGCTGCTTGCCTCGCTCGAGTCCAAGGGCGGTGAAATCTTTGCCGACACACTCATTGCGGACTTCCTCTACTTCGACGAGAAAGGCGCAGATCTCGAGGAGCAAGTCAATGACCTCGAGCAGTACGATGCCCTGGCCAAGTGGACCGAGCAACAGTGGAAAGACCTCATCCAAACGTACGTCGCTCGTAGGCTACCCAACAGGCTTGACTAACCAATACCCTGCAGTTACTTCATCGACTCTCATCGCATTGTCGTCCGTGCCAAGCCTTCTTCCACGCTCCAAGAAAAGTTGGAAAGCGACGAGAGTACACGCGTCGCCGCGCAGGTCGAGAAGCTTGGCGCAGACGGTCTCAAGCGTCTCGCCGAGGAACTTGAGCAGGCCAAGACCGAGAACGACAAGCCGGTGCCTCAGGAAATGCTCACTTGCTTCCCTGTGCCGGACGTCAAGACCATCAGCTGGATTCCGGTGACGAGTGCGCAGAATGTCGGGAAGGGCAAAGTCGTTCCGGCACCCGGAGGTGAGGGCCTGGCGAAGCACATCGCTGCCGATGGATGCAACCTGCCAGTCTTCCTGTCGTTCCACCAGATCCCGGTCAGTCTTTGTTACTTGCTTGCCCTTGTGTTCTTGAGAAGGGGAACTGACAGTACCGTCTTCCAGTCCAAGTTCTTCTCGATCGATGCCTACATCTCCCTCGCCCGGTTACCCGATGAACTTCGTCCCCTGCTCGCGATCTACGCTGCTTCGTTCCTCTCATTGCCGGTCACCCGCTCGGACGGAACACACATGACGTACGACCAGGTTGTCAACGCGCTCGACAATGAGACTGTTGTGGGCGAGGCCAGCGTTGGTTTGGACGGCTCGTTCCCGCAGATGTTTATCCCAGGCTTCAAGGTCGAGGCAGACAGGTACGAAAGCCAGATCGTCTGGTTGAAAGACCTTCTGTTCAGCAGCCACTTTGATGTCGACCGGTCAGTTCTCTTATTCTCTCGATAGTTGCACGTAGCTGACGCATGACCTTCGTCCAGGCTACGTGTCGTCACGGCGAAGATCCTGCAAGGTCTCCCGGAGCTGAAGCGCGATGGCAGCAAGGTCGCGTCTTCGGTTCTCAACAGCTTGCTTCAGGGCCCGGCATCCAACACTCGCGCGCTGCACCTCGAAGCGCAGATGGAGCACATTCCGCGGATCGCACAGCAGCTCCAAGACGATCCCGAGGCTGTTGTTCGCGACCTCGAGACTATTCGCAAGTACGGTACGTTACAATCAATGCCATTCATAGTGGCAAGATACGAGCTGAACATACCATGCAGTGACGGACCCGGCAGCGCTTCGCTTCGTCGTCTGGGGTGACATCGCGAGCTTGCCCAAGCCTCGCGAGATCTGGCACAAGACTTTCGGCGAGAGCAAGGACATCGAACTGTTGCCAGTGCCTCTGCGCAAAGACACGCTCAGTGATTTGGGTAAGAACCCGGCGCGCAAGGCACGTGCATACTCTATTAGAACCCTGCCCTCATGCGGTGGCTAACATGTGAGGTTGAACTACAGGCGGTTGTTATCACTATGCCGACTATCGAGAGCACTTTCTCGACATTTGTGACAAAGACGGTCAACACGTACGATCATGCTGATATCCCGGCACTGGCGGTCGCGATTGAGGTCATGAACGCGCTTGAGAGCTTCCTCTGGGTACGTCTCTTTCTCTATGACTGGAGTACCGCAGGCCGCTGACTGTTCATGTAGAAAGCGATTCGCGGCTCTGGTCTGGCCTATGGCGCATCACTCTCGCTCGATGTCGAGCAGGGCGTGCTCAAGTTCTCCTTGTACAGGGCAAGTCAATTCAATAACTAAACAAGCTCAGCTGCTAACCAGGACCGTAGTCACCGAACAGCTTCCTGGCATATTCCACCGGTGCTGAGGTTGTGCGGAATGTGGTGAACGGCACGGTGTGTTACATTACCACGATCCAACTGGGACACTTTTCTGACTTGTTCTCTATAGACCCCCATTGAGCAGACGACGATCGACTCTGCGAAGAGCAGTTTGGTCTACTCGGTGGCGCGCAGCGTGTCCAGCCCAGGCAAAGCGGTATGCCCAGCCCAGTAGCTGGCGTTGCAGCTTCTGACATATATTTACAGGCCTTGATGTCCTTCACGAACCAAGTCCTCAAGAGCTCCACACAAGACCGTCATCTCAAGATGCTGCAACGGTACCAGGAGATTACTCGTGAGCAGGTCCTTGACGCCCTGCGCAAGTACGTGCTGCCGGTCTTCGACCCAGCGACATCTATTGTCGTGTCGTCCTGTGGACCCGCGGTGGCGGATAAGGTTGCCGAAGGACTTAAGAGTGTTGGCTACGATGTCGAGTCCAGGCTGTGGGATGCTGGAGCGGACGAGGGAGGCGAGGATGGTCACAGCGATTGTGATACCTGTGAGAGCGGTAGCTCAGCGTAGAGGACGCTACGACGTCCTGGAAACTAAATCACCTCTTTGACTGCAACTCAATTCTGTCCATGATGCGTCTTCGGTCTCCAGAACGCGTGAAACCGCAACGAAGTCTACCGTTCGCGCTGGAACGGCAGCAGCCGCATACTTCCTGCTCTCTCTCTCACCATGGCGTCTACACCACCTGGTCCAAAAAAGCTGTCAAATGCTACGCTTGGCTTGCGTTTCATGCAAAAGTCCAAACAGATGCAACAACAACGAGATGAACCGGCTGCTCCAAAGATTCAGAACGATGCTGAATGGTCTGTACCTGGTTGGCGAGCGCAAGCATCCAGTGCCGCGAGGTGTGTCCAGAACATCTCGTCTGCTTGCGCATCAATCCCGGCAGCTTACGTGGCTCATCAGCACCAGCGTCACGTACGAGCAGTCGCTATTACCATTCCTATACCCTGCGCGACAAGATTTGGACGATGAGCCGCCGGTCCGCAACTCGGGGAGAAGGACCTTCAAGAACGGGAAAGAAGTTGATGCGCGTACTTTCACTCTCGCTCAGCAGCTGTTCTAACACGTGTACAGAAATCCAAGCAGGCTGAGGCTGTCGATGCTGAGGACGACGCGAACCAATCATCCGCACATTCCGACAGCGATGATAGCCTGCATGAACCCAAGCCCCGCTCGTCTCAGCGTAAAGGGAAACCTTCTCTTCCTGGTCTTTCGAACCGACCACGGCCAGCTGTGTCTGAGCGCGTGGTTAAAATGATCGACGACGCGGCAGGTGAAGCTGCGCCACCGCGGGCAAAACCTATACAACCGTCTGCTCCGTCTGGCTTCCTCCGACCTGGGGGCGTCGATGCACCGCCTATATCTTCGAAGAAGCTTGGATCACTTGCTGCAGGACTGCTCAACAAAAAGCCTAAACGAGAGGCGGACGATAGCTCACACTCACCTGGTCCCGCGAAGAAAAAGCGGAAGCAGGACCCTGCGGCCATGGATGAATGACACTAACCAGGGGTCACTACTCTCGCTATACGACGTGTCTTTCGAGCCGTCTTACCATTTGGCTTTTGCAAGTTGTTATGAACTTCAGAGCACTGGGCATGCAGCACACGGTATCCTCACACCTGACACTGGCCGACCTACTCTTTCGTCGTCGTCTCAGCAGCTTCGTCGTCTTCCTATATCTTCCAGCGATTTATATTGGGCTCGCTAGTATCAATACATCTCGGATGACCAATTGATTCCACTCTCCATCCCATCTCCTACGTCTGGTTGCAAGTCCGCTACACTCCCACCTAAGCTGCCAAGGAGCGCTTGTAGCTCGGGTGGCCAATTTCCGAACACACTCAGGTCGTCTGACATCGATGCCACAGCTGCCATCTCATCGGCAGGCAGGTTCATCTCAGGTAGTGGCATCGGGAAGGCCATCGCAGGGCTGCGTAGTATGTCGTCTACGAGAAAGCCGTTGCTCGTAATCGGCGACAAATGGGCATTGGCCAGTGCAGGAGAACTTGACGACATCTCAGGATAGCTTCCATATCGCGCCAATACTTCGTTGAGCAGGTCTCTGTGGGGCATCAGCATCGTTAGCTGAAATGTGTTATCATCATTGACGTGACAGCGATGCGTACCCTGTCCTGGCCGCCGAGTCCCATGAACGCTCCAGGTTTTGTATAGCAGCGGTGCATGTTTTGATGTGGGCCAAGATTCTCGCATCAGCTGCTTGAGGCATTCCCCCCGCACTCGTCCTGTTGAACCAGAGCTGTGCTAGCAACACCATAGCACTTGTAAATGCTGCTGGTACCTGAACAATTGCAACCTCGGCGTCGAGTTTCATCTGTTGAGCAAAGGTGTCGCATGCTGTGTGTGCGGCTTGGATGCAGATACCAAATGCCTGCGCTTGAGCGGGTGTGAAGTTGGGCCCAGGACCTGCCACTGCGATTGCTTCAGCGGACGTCGAGGTAGGACGCTGTTGCATGAACGGGAACGGGTTGTGGAGGACAATCTTGGCGTAACAATGCGACGTGCGGAGGCATGCAGCGTTAACAATACATGCTGGTGCCATGTTGGTCGGACACCAGATGACTAGCCCAGTTGTGAGCAAGTTAGACGCGTTGTCGGATGGTCACCTGCACGCACGATGCTTTGGGATATTGGATGACCATTCTTCCAGCATAGCATTGACCTTGTTACGAATGTTCAATTCCCAGTCGTCTCCTGGGAAGTCCGGATTCGCTTTCCCGACCCGCGTTCTAGAACGATGGATTGATTTCTGCGTGCAGGTGTTAGTCAAGATATGGAGGCTAGGAAGCGCGCAGTTCACTTACCAATGTTTGAATTCCAGTTCCAAGGAGAACGGACATCCTGGCATGGTGCACAAAATACGAAAGGGCCGGCGGCTGATCGCGCGGCTGCGATTGTCGTAGCGTATACGGCTCGGCCCCGGAGACGTCCCAGTACTCGTCGTCAACTTCAACGGGAAGGTCGAGGTCAAACCTTTAATTCAGCGTGAGAGACTTGAATCCAACGGTGCGGAGGACAGTTGTGCGTACGATTCGTCTGGCGCCGCAGAATCTCGCCCAAACGCAACACACAAATGTCGATCATAAACAATGAGCAACCTGGATTAATATATGAGGTTCAGCTTATAGATAGCAACGTCCTTGCACAAACCAGAATGCTCTTTTCCACAGTTCGTCAATCAAATTTGGTTGAGCTTGGTATACCCGAGCTCTGTGCGCTCCGGCTTGGTACGCAACCCGGATACCGATTCCCAGGATTGTCCACGGGGCAGTGAACGTGCCGGTATTGCTCGACAGATACAAAAAGGCGAGCTATCGGGACAGTTGGAGATCAGAAGGAGTCACCTTCGACCGAAAGCTAAGTGACACTCACAATATACATTTGAACGTCGTACAGCCTTGGGCTCGTCATTGGCGGCGTTTGAAGCAACGGTTCAACCTGCTCAAAGTACTCCCATCCAGCCGGAGTGGCATCAGAACTAGCTGTAGAGGATGTCGACCCGCTTGGCTGATCGCAGAGGGCCAGTCGAGCGCCACAGGCGCAAACGAGGAGAGCAACCGCGAGGAACCGTTCATCGCCCGAGTGTTCTTGCAGTTGCTTTTCGAAAAGGTCGCGGTGCAAAAGCGGGCAGTAAACGTTAACGTAGCGGAAGAATGCATCTACGAGTGCCGAGAGTACAG
>Ga0247815_10004195_pt1 | contig 10161 bp, 8 predicted proteins | sample UWRJL194509B1_FD_181014 | JGI IMG/M metagenome (GOLD analysis project Ga0247815, IMG submission 181014) | Plant litter microbial communities from Arlington Agricultural Research Station in Wisconsin, United States - UWRJ-L194-509B-1 | ecosystem: Environmental > Terrestrial > Plant litter >... | reverse complement strand
TATCCATGGAAGAAGAAGTATTACTGAAAGAGAACAAAGACCGCTTTGTCCTTTTGCCAATTAAATATCCGGCAATCTGGGAAATGTACAAAAAGAGTGAGGCTAGTTTTTGGACGGCAGAAGAGATCGATCTCTCAGATGATCAGAAACATTGGGATAACCTGAATGATGGCGAACGACATTTCATCTCTCATATATTAGCTTTCTTCTCTGCGAGTGACGGCATTGTTAATGAAAATCTTGCTGTAAACTTTATGAGTGAAGTCCAATTGCCTGAAGCAAGATGTTTTTATGGTTTCCAGATCATGATGGAAAATATCCATTCTGAAACATATGCCCTGCTAATTGATACTTATATTAAAGACGAGGTGGAAAAGGACAGGTTGTTCCACGCCATTGAAACGGTTCCTTGTGTAAAGAAAAAAGCCGAGTGGGCTTTACGCTGGATTGACGGCGGTAACTTTGCCGAAAGGCTGGTAGCTTTTGCTGCAGTGGAAGGTATCTTTTTCAGCGGAAGCTTCTGCTCAATCTTCTGGTTGAAAAAACGTGGCTTAATGCCCGGCTTAACATTTAGCAATGAGCTGATCTCAAGAGATGAAGGAATGCATTGTGAATTTGCCTGCCTGCTTTACAAAATGTTAAATACAAGGCTTTCGCAGGAAGCTGTACACGGTATCATCAAAGATGCTGTTGAAATAGAAAAAGAATTTGTAACCGATGCTCTTCCGGTGGCATTGATTGGTATGAACGCCAAACTGATGTCTCAGTATATTGAGTTCGTGGCCGACAGATGGTCAGCAGAATTGGGATACGATAAAATATACAATGCAACTAATCCGTTTGACTTTATGGAGATGATTTCCCTGCAGGGAAAAACCAACTTCTTTGAGAAACGTGTTGGAGATTACCAAAAAAGCGGTGTACTTACCTCATCCGAAGATAAAGCATCTGCTTTCTCGTTGGATGATGATTTTTAGTATCCGCCACCGTTTCGACGGATGCGTTAATAAATAAATTATATAAACTATTGCCGATGTTGGGCGTTGCCTTGAACAGCACTGAATAAGCAATACAAAACCTAAGAAATATGTTCGTAGAAAAAAGAGATGGTCGTAAGGAAGCGGTGCGGTTTGACAAAATCACTGCCCGTATAGAAAAGCTGTGTTATGGCTTTAACGCTGAACTAGTTGATCCCATAGATGTAGCCAAAAAAGTAATTGAAGGCTTGTACGATGGGGTAACTACATCAGAACTTGATAACCTTGCAGCTGAAACTGCTGCCTCTTTAACAACTAAACATCCTGATTATGCTTTGTTGGCATCCAGGATCGCAGTATCAAATTTGCATAAAAACACAACCAAATCGTTTTCCAAAACGATGGAGATGTTATATAAATATGTAGACCCTAAAACTGATAAATCTGCATCGCTGATTGCTGAAGATGTTTGGCAGGTGATCCAGGATAATGCCGATATTTTAGACAGTACTATTATTTACGACAGGGACTTCGGTTTCGACTATTTTGGTTTCAAGACCCTTGAGAAATCTTACCTGTTAAAAATAAACGGGATCATCGTTGAGCGTCCGCAGCACTTATATATGCGCGTTGCTGTTGGGATCCACAAAGGTGATATTGATAGCGTAATCGCAAGCTACAACCTGATGAGCGAACGCTGGTTTACACATGGTACGCCTACACTTTTCAATGCAGGTACGCCTAAACCACAAATGTCATCATGCTTTTTGCTGACTATGCAAGATGACAGTATAGAAGGTATTTATGATACACTGAAACAAACTGCCAAAATATCGCAGAGTGCAGGCGGTATTGGATTAAGTATCCACAATGTAAGGGCTACTGGTGCTTACATTAGCGGAACTAATGGTACCAGTAACGGTATCGTTCCAATGTTAAAGGTATTTAATGATACTGCACGTTACGTTGACCAGGGTGGAGGTAAACGTAAAGGCGCCTTTGCAATTTATCTGGAACCGTGGCATGCGGATGTATTCTCGTTCCTCGACTTGCGTAAAAACCATGGTAAAGAAGAAATGCGCGCGCGCGACCTTTTCTATGCATTATGGATCTGTGATTTATTTATGCAGCGTGTGGAAGAGAACGGCGAATGGAGCTTGTTCAGTCCGGATGAGGCACCAGGACTGGCAGATTGCTGGGGACCGGAATTTAATGCGCTATATGAGCGTTATGAAAAAGAAGGACGCGCCCGCAAGACAATCAAAGCGCAGGAATTGTGGTTTGCCATTCTGGATTCACAAATCGAAACAGGAACTCCTTACCTTTTGTATAAAGACGCGGCTAATGGAAAATCAAACCAGCAGAATTTAGGAACAATTAAAAGTTCTAACCTCTGTACCGAGATTATGGAATACTCTTCGAAAGATGAGGTTGCTGTATGTAACTTAGCGTCACTTGCACTTCCGCGTTTTGTAATCAACGGAGAATTTGACCACCAGCGTTTATATGATGTAACTTATCAGGCTACCTTAAACCTGAATAAGGTTATTGACTATAATTATTATCCAATTGAAGAAGCGAGATATTCAAACATGCGTCACAGACCAGTGGGATTGGGTGTACAGGGACTTGCCGATGCCTTTATACTGATGCGCCTGCCGTTTGAAAGTGAAGGTGCAAAAGAATTGAACAAAGAGATTTTTGAAACCATCTACTTTGCCGCAATGACCGCTTCTCATGACCTTGCGCTTAAAGATGGCGCTTACGAAACTTTTAAAGGTTCACCACTATCTGAGGGTAAATTCCAGTTTGACCTTTGGAATGTGAAACCGGAAAGTAACCGCTGGGATTGGGAAAGCCTCCGTGCAAAAGTTGTTAAAGACGGAGTGCGTAACTCTTTACTTGTAGCACCAATGCCTACAGCTTCTACCTCGCAAATCCTGGGTAACAATGAATGTTTTGAACCTTACACTTCAAATATTTATACCCGCCGTGTATTAAGCGGTGAATTTGTGGTAGTAAATAAACACTTGTTGAAAGACCTGGTTGCTTTAGGTCTTTGGACCCCGGCAATGAAAGACAGGATCATCTTGGCAAATGGATCTATCCAGGACATCGCTGAAATCCCTGATTATATCAAAGAATTGTACAAAACAGTTTGGGAAATCAAAATGCGCAGCATTATTGATATGGCTGCCGATCGCGGTGCCTATATCTGCCAGTCGCAATCGCTTAACCTGTTCATCAATGCACCAAATACGTCCAAGCTTACTTCTATGCATTTCTATGCCTGGAAAAAAGGCTTAAAAACAGGAATGTATTATCTGCGTACGCAGGCAGCTTCTCAGGCAGTGAAATTTACTGTAGAGAACCAGGCCGGTAAAAATTTGGAGCCGGTAATTCCGGAGCATATTGAGCAGGTAGTAGAAGAAATTACTGACGGCCCTGTTTGTTCGATGGAAGAGGGTTGTATCAGTTGTTCAGGATAATTTTAATCTCATAAAATACGCTGATAAAAGTACGGTAATTGATTTTACCGTACTTTTGTGTTTCATACCTCAGCAGAAATGGCTAAACACGAAATTATACCCTGCGAACGTTGCGGATCGCCCATTGAGTGTAAGGCCAATTCTTACACCAAATGCCAGTGCAACGTAGTGCAGCTCAACCTCAATGAGATGCAGTATATCAGTGAAAATTACGAGAGCTGCCTTTGTGCCAAATGCCTTTTTGAATTACAACAGGAATATAAGGACGCCTTCGTGTCCGAAGATCCAATCAATCCTTTCCAGGCCTAAAATCTTGCTTATAATAAAGCCTTGTCATCCATTTATATAAAATGCGGGTAGTTTGCCGCTGCAATAATCGATTAAAAGATTTTCTGTTAACTTTGCACCACAAAATTTGATAGAATGGCTAAAGTACAAGTTGGATTGGTGCAGATGAGCTGTACCAGTAACAAACAAGAAAATTTAGATAAAGCAATTGTGAAGATCCGCGAGATTGCGGCTCAGGGTGCCCAGGTTGTATGCCTTCAGGAACTGTTCACTTCGCTTTATTTTTGCGATGTTGAAGATTATGAAAACTTTAAACTCGCGGAAACTATTCCCGGCCCCTCAACAGATGCTCTATCTGCTGTTGCAGCCGAATTGAACGTAGTTATTATAGCTTCGCTTTTTGAAAAAAGGGCTGAAGGCCTTTACCACAATACTACTGCGGTTCTTGATGCTGATGGTACGTACCTTGGCAAATACCGTAAAATGCATATCCCTGACGATCCGGGCTTTTATGAGAAATTTTACTTTACTCCGGGCGACCTTGGATACAAGGTATTTAAAACAAAATATGCTAAAATTGGGGTGTTGATTTGCTGGGACCAATGGTATCCTGAGGCAGCACGATTAACAGCGCTGATGGGTGCTGATTTTCTGGTATACCCAACGGCTATCGGCTGGGCAACTACACAGGATGAAGGTACTAACACCGAGCAATATAATGCCTGGCAAACTATTCAGCGTTCACACGCAATAGCTAATGGGGTTCCGGTAGTGAGTATCAACCGGGTAGGGGAAGAAGCTGGCGTTTCTTTCTGGGGCGGATCTTTTGTATCCAATCCTTTTGGGTCGTTGCTCTATCAGGCATCGCACGATCAGGAAGAACTGAAGGTAGTAGAACTGGACCTTACTTTATCTAATAGTTACAGAACTCACTGGCCTTTTTTACGCGACCGCAGGATTGACAGTTATTCACAAATTACCAAAAGATATATTGATGACGAATCTATTTGATCATTCGCCAAGGAGGGCCGGCTACCGCTTCCCGGCAGAATGGGAAGAGCATGAAGCAACCTGGTTAACATGGCCACACAAGGAGGCATCATGGCCGGGTAAGCTCGATTCCATTTATGCACCTTACTGTGAATTCATCAAGGTTGTAGCAACCGGAGAGAAGGTCAGGATTAATGTTAATGACGAAGCAACCAAAGCTTTTGCAATTACAAAATTGCAGGAAGCAGGAGCAGATCTGTCACAGATTGAATTTTATTTTAACCCAAGTAATGACGCATGGTGCCGCGATCACGGTCCTGCATTTCTTATTAATCCTGCTGCCGAACAGAAAAAGGTGGTGGTAGACTGGGATTATAACGCCTGGGGCAACAAATATCCGCCTTATGAATTGGATGATGTGATCCCAACAAGAATTGGTGACCATTTTAATCTCCCTGTTTTTAACCCGGGCATTATTATGGAAGGTGGTTCTGTTGAATTTAACGGTGCCGGGACTATCTTAACCTCAAGGGCATGTTTGTTAAATAAGAACAGGAACCCCAAATTAAGTCAGGAACAAATAGAAGAGTACCTGAAAGAATGTTATGGCGCACTGCAGGTACTTTGGGTTGGAGATGGCATTGTCGGTGATGATACAGACGGTCATATTGATGATATTACCCGTTTTGTAAATCCAAATACCGTTTTAACTGTAATCGAGTCAAATCCGCTGGATGAGAACTATATTTTGCTGAAAGAAAACCTTCAGGAGCTGAAAGCCATGCGTTTAATTAATGGTATGCCTTTAAATATTATTGAACTGCCAATGCCTTCGCCTGTCATACATGAAGACACAAGGCTGCCTGCCTCTTATGCAAATTTTTATATTGCCAATGCAGCGGTGATTGTTCCGGTATTCGGTGATGTAAATGATGAAATAGCCCTTGATATTATTCGGGGGGCATTTCCCGACCGCAAGGTTGTTGGAATCAACTCTGTTGATATCATTTGGGGATTAGGAAGTTTTCATTGCTTAAGCCAACAGGAGCCGGCAGTATAATATAAAATATGAACCCGTATAGGTCAACAAATAACCATTACGATTTAAAACAAAATATATCTATGAAACTATTAGAAGGAAAAACGGCATTAGTAACTGGTGCTTCAAAAGGAATAGGCCGCAAAATAGCGGAAAAGTTCGCTGAACAGGGTGCAAATGTTGCTTTTACTTACTTGTCTTCAGTTGAAAAGGGTGAAGCACTGGAGCAGGAACTGCAGTCATACGGAACAAAAATTAAAGGGTACCGTTCTGATGCCTCTAAATTTAGTGAAGCCGAGCAGCTGATCAGTGATATCGTAGCTGAATTTGGTACAATTGATATTGTAGTGAACAACGCTGGTATCACTAAAGATGGTTTATTAATGCGGATGAGTGAAGAGAACTGGGATGACGTGATTAACGTAAACCTGAAATCGGTATTTAATGTAACTAAAGCGGCTTCAAAAATCATGATGAAAAACCGTAAAGGTTCTTTCATTAATTTGAGTTCGGTGGTTGGCGTCCAGGGAAATGCTGGTCAGGCCAATTATGCAGCTTCCAAAGCAGGCATTATTGGGTTCTCCAAGTCTGTTGCCAAAGAGCTTGGATCAAGAAATATCCGAACTAATGTTGTAGCACCAGGGTTTATACGTACTGAAATGACTGAAGTTCTTGACCCCAAAGTTGTAAAAGGCTGGGAAGAAGGTATTCCTTTAAAGAGGGCAGGTGAGCCTGAAGATGTAGCAAATGTATGTGTATTTTTAGCCTCAGATATGAGTGCTTATGTAACTGGACAGGTATTGTCGGTTTGCGGCGGTATGCTTTAGGGGTAACAACTTACAAGATACAAGGCGTTAGGGATTTTCCCTGACGCTTTTTTTTTGCATCTTTACTTCTAAGCAATGGGCAACTCCTTTACCTTTTATTCGTTTTTAGCACTGACGGGCTGTTTGTTAGCCGGTGTCTCTATGGCATGGTTGCTTTACGGGAGGCCAGATGGATTAACCCGGCCCCTCAAGATGGCTCTGGCTGGTACAAGGGCGGTCACGATATCGCTCATATTATGGCTGGTGTTTTCTCCGTTGATCAAACAGATCGGTTATACCCTGGAAAAGCCGATCATCATCATTGCTCAAGATAACTCAGAATCTATAGGAGCGGTTATACCAGCAGGGTTTGACAGTGTTAAATACAAAAATGGTATCCAACAGTTGGGTAATGACCTTTCGGCGAAATATGATGTTAGACTGTATCACTTTGGCGACCGGGTTGGCAGTGGACTTGATTTCAGCTATAAAGGCAAACTGACTAACGCTTCCGCCCTGGTAAACCAGTTAACTGATCAGCTGCTGAACAGGAATGTTGGCGCCGTTATACTGGCAACTGATGGTATTTTCAACAAGGGAGGCAACCCGGCAGGCGATCTTGCAACACTGAATGCCCCTGTATATACCATTGCACTTGGGGATACCGTCCCTAAAAAAGATTTGTTAATTGCGGACGTGAACGGTAACGACCTCGTTTATCTGGACAATGACTTTAAGCTTGATATACAATTGCAGGCCTACCAGTCAAACAGGGAGGAGACTAAACTAATAATCGCTGAAGATGGTAAAACAATCCATGAGCAGTTGTTGCGGATCAACTCAGATCAGTTTTCCAAAAATATACAGGTGTCACTTAAAGCTAGCAGACTGGGCGCCCATCAGTATGTGGTATCACTGATGCCGCTTAAGAATGAAGTTTTCCTGAAAAACAATAGCCGTAAGGTAATTGTGGAAGTGATTGATGACAGACAAAAGATATTGATCGCTGCAGCAGGTCCTCATCCAGACCTTACCGCAATAAAGGGGGCACTTTCACTAAACAAACATTACGACGTTTCTTTGCAAATGCAAGAGCAATTGTCTGCTGTTGAATTAAAAGGTTACGGTTTGGTAATTCTATATCAGCTGCCTGCACAGCAATATGATAGCCGCGTATTTTTGGAAAAGGTTCGCCTGTCCAAAACTCCTCTATGGTACATCCTGGGCGCACAAAGTAATATCAGCCAGTTTAACCTTGCGCAAAGTAATGTGGGCCTGACAGAAAACAGCGGAACGCTTATATACAATTACAGCGACGTGAACACCAGTTTCTCTGCATTTGACCTCGATCCTGCCTCAAGAAAAGTAATTCAGGATTTTGATCCCTTGCAGGCACCATCGGGACAATTGAGAATATCTGGCGATGCACAGGTGGTTCTAAACCAGCGGAAAGGTAAATCAAAAACTGTTGTGCCTCAGCTGTTCTTTATGAATGCTGACGGGCGCAAAACCGGGTATCTCATTGGGGAAGGTTTATGGAAATGGAAGTTTTCTGAGGCCCGGGTGAATGAAAATGTACCGGTTTTTAATTCGGTAGTGGGTAAAATAGTGCAATACCTTTCGGTTAAGGATGACCAGAGGAAATTTGTTGTACGTCCTTCTAAACAGATTTTTGATGAAAACGAACATGTGCTGATTAATGCAACCCTATATAATGACAGTTACGTGCCTGTAAACTCTGCGGATGTGAACATCCAGTTACGGGATGAGAAGGATAAGGCTTATAACTTCAGTTTTTCCAAATTTGAATCTGCTTACCAGCTTGACGCGGGCATCTTATCTGCCGGAAATTACCGTTACACTGCGAACGTAAATTTTAACGGAAAAAAATATGGAGCTAAAGGTTCTTTCTTTATTAATGCACTCACTGCTGAATTTCAGCAAACCATAGCCAATCATCAGTTGCTTTATCAGCTGTCTGCTCAAACCAATGGAAAAATGTATTATCCAAGCCAGCTGCAGCAGCTCAAAGAACACTTGGTTGCCAATAAAGAAATGAAAACACTCAGTTATGAGGACCGGAAATATGAGGAGTTAATCAACTTCAAATGGTTGTTGGGATTAATCCTGATCCTGTTAAGTATAGAATGGGTGATGAGAAAGAGGAATGGTGCACTTTAGCTATTCATCTTTGGGGGCCTCTCTTACAATGACAAAGACATCTTCGTTGTCCTTTTTCATGAAGTATTTTTCCCTGGCAAATTTCTCAGCGGTATTCAGATTGGTATTAAGTTCGTCCAGGTCTTTTTTAACCTGGGCAGTTTCCTTCTCGTAAAAATCTTTTTCTTCCTGCAGCTTATGCACCTCTGCACGGTATTCATACTGGGAAAGCATGTCATTTTTATCAAAGAAGATCATCCATACCACGAAAGCTGCGGCAGACAGAAAGTATTTGTTTCTAAAAATTTCAAGCAATCTGTTCATCATCACAAATATAGGATAACGTTTTGATCAAAACGGATTTCTGTTTAAAAAAAAAGCTGCTCCGAAAACGAAGCAGCTCTTTCCTTTCTGCGAAGCCAGGAGCCTCGCTAATCATCAGATTACTTGATGAATTTGAAATCTTTACCAATGAAACGTGCCGCAGAACCTAATTCTTCTTCGATACGTAACAATTGGTTATATTTTGCAATCCTGTCAGAACGTGAAGCTGAACCGGTTTTAATCTGACCGCAGTTTAACGCTACAGCTAAATCAGCAATGGTAGTATCTTCAGTCTCGCCCGAACGGTGACTCATTACAGATGTGTAACCATTGTATTGTGCCAATGATACCGCATTGATAGTCTCAGTCAATGAACCGATTTGGTTTACTTTAACCAAAATAGAGTTAGCGATGTTTTTATCGATTCCTTGTTGTAAACGTTTAACGTTCGTTACAAATAAATCATCACCTACCAACTGCACTTTGTTACCAATAGCTAAAGTTAAAGCCTCCCATGCATCCCAGTCATCTTCATCCAATCCGTCTTCAATAGAAACGATAGGATATTTGTTTGCCCAGTCAACCCAGTATTTAACCATTTCATCAGAAGTTAATTTCTCTCCCGATGATTTGTGAAAGTTATAGGTTTTAGTTTTTGAATCATACATTTCAGATGCTGCTGCATCCATAGCAATCCAGATATCTTTACCAGGGGTAAATCCGGCAGTTTCAATCGCTGTTAATACAGTTTCAATTGCCTCTACGTTAGAGCCGATGTTTGGTGCAAATCCACCTTCATCACCTACGTTAGTAGAATATCCTTTTTTCTTCAATACATCTTTCAGGTGGTGGAATACCTGGGTTCCCATTTGCAATGCTTCAGAGAAACTGCTTGCACCCAATGGCATAATCATGAACTCCTGGAAGTCAATTTTGTTGTCTGCGTGTGCACCACCATTTAAAATGTTCATCATTGGAACTGGTAATGTGTTTGCATTTACACCACCAATGTAACGGTATAATGGTTGTCTGCTTTCCTGAGCTGCTGCTTTAGCCACGGCCAAAGATACTCCCAGAATTGCATTAGC
>Ga0247815_10004194_pt1 | contig 10163 bp, 13 predicted proteins | sample UWRJL194509B1_FD_181014 | JGI IMG/M metagenome (GOLD analysis project Ga0247815, IMG submission 181014) | Plant litter microbial communities from Arlington Agricultural Research Station in Wisconsin, United States - UWRJ-L194-509B-1 | ecosystem: Environmental > Terrestrial > Plant litter >... | reverse complement strand
GCATTAAGCCGTTAGCCCCAATTGGTGCAAACTCCACACTTTCCACCCCCGTTACCGCTTGTGACATAATTTTAAATTTATTTTGTTTAATAATTCCTGCAAGCAGGGTTAATTTATTGTTCTTAATGATGTGTAGATAACCCGAACATTGACGAACCAGTCAGTACCATCTCTATACGGAATCCCCGTAGTGCTCACATCGAAATTGTAATCAAATCCATAGAAGTTGCCAAGAGCAGCAACCACCGCAGCTGTAATCACCTTGAACCTCTCAATATCAGGTTGAGTAGAATCATTTTTAAGCTTCAAATTAGGAACATGAATGTTCACATTGAAAACTCCCTCTTGAACCTGCTCTGCACTCATTGTAAGAACTCCTACAACTATATCCTCACGCAAACTATCTTTTGGTCTGAGCATCTGGTATATGCCACCTGTTAAGGCGGAAGTATTTTTAACCCCAGCACTGATCAGCCTATTGAAGACTTGTTGTTGTGCAGATAAACCTGTTGTCGTTCCCATATTAAGCAGCAAATGCTGTGATTACATTTTTAAAGGCAACCTCAAGTTTCCTCTTAGCTCCTTGTGTACTTCCTGTGATTACATCATAACCAAGGGCCTCAACCCAACTAGCATACTCCATACCCGCTACTGTTATAATGGCCCAGCCTTCAGGAAAATCCCTGCCCAGCTTTTCTGCGTATGCAACGCCGGCATTTAAACCTGTTTGTTTATCTGTACCACCAGATGATAACTGGAAGTCCTGGTAAACAATTTGACCGTAGTACATCAGGATAAAACCAATCGAACTCCGCAGGTTACCTGTATCATCGTTAAAGCCATCAGCAGATGAAAGGTTAATTGATCCACCAACTAATCGAGCGGCCATCCGAGCATCCCCGGCAACCAAATGATATTCTTTGGTAGGAATCTTTGACCTGGCATCCCTTACGAACTGTAGGCCGATCTGCATCAATTCATTTTGAGTCACCTTAAACACTCTTTTTAGGTATTCACGAGTGATTTTCTCAATGTCTTGCTGCGTAAAATTAGCTTCCAGTTTAAACTTCATATCCAGCCCAGTATACTTCGTAACCCGCATTGATAACCCATCAGCTCACCTTCAAATAATAACTCATCCCTCACGCCGGTGATCTTAACTTGGGCATTCTTTGGGATATCTTGCGTATCAATTGGAAAACCTAAATCGAAGGAGTACTCAGTGAGCACCCCATCTTTATTAGGTTTTCTTCTTCCGGATCCATTAGGCTTTGCTCGACATAAAACGGTTACAGTATTAGCCGCAGCGCCCGGCGTATAAATACCCGTGGCCTCATCAAACACATCCTCAAATTGAGTAGTGTAAGTCAACTTATGTATGTATTGCTCGTTCATAATCTACCAGGGCGAACGGCCAGTAACCGTGTTTTCTTTCTCAGCCAACTCATCAACCAGCCCGTATCTTTTAATGATGATTAAACGCAGCTTAAGCAAGTCATCCATATCATGTTCAGTTACCTGGTAATCCAGTTCCTTCACACTTTTAGGACTCATTGCAATGGTCAATATTAGCCCTGCAAGCGCAATTTCGACAGGCTTTATGTTATCAGGGACAGCGTAAACGCTATCAGCATCCAAACCCGCCTTTAATAATGCTAGTTCAAGCGTTATCGATGGCATAGGCCTATTTAGTTCTGCTTGCAGGGCTTTTAAGTTGGTCATGTCTCGCTATGCTTCTTCTACGTTACCAGTGGACAGAAGATGCTTAATTCGATGCTCCCCTAAATGAGACACATCTTCACCTGCCTCATAAAGCTTTGTGAAGTCAGCTGAATCACGGAACGGAACAACCACTTCGTAAACCGAATCTTCATCGTACTCCGGAAGATTAGTTTTCAAGTCGTATTTACCAGTAACTTCAATGTTGCTTTCAACAGATGCAGTAGCAGCGGTTTTGACTTCCAGAACAAGCTCACCGGCAGACTCCTTGAATTGAATAATGGCATCAATCAAAGCCTGATTAGACTCTTGTAGAGCCGAATTAGAAGCTAAGAGTTCATCAAGCCATGCCGGTCTTTCACCAGAAACTAAAAAACCGTCCCTGAACTCAAGCTGAGGAGTATTAGTTGTCTGAGTTTCGGTTTCAGACTTTACTTTTAATACCGCAGCATAAATCTCGTCGACTTCTTCACCTGTAAAACCTTTCTCGTCCTTGGCTATGGTAGCTTTCAATGCTTCTTCGGTCATTGTTCCGATAAAAGCCGCGTACACCAGTACGGCGGCTTTAAGTGTTGCGTGATGCAATCCCATTATGATTGAACGGTCAATGAATCCATCAAGTAAACAGTTTCCGCAATTACCGGAGCAACACGAGCCTGAGAAGATGTGTGTTCAGATAATGATGGCTTGTTCTGACGATACTTGGAAACTAAGATATAATCATCAACAACCTCATACGTCACGCCATCCACAGGGTGATTTTGCTCAGCAAGTTTTGCATATGTCAGCGTACCAACGATATCAGCAGTAATAGCGGCAACTGCACCAGGTGCCCATGGTTTAACAGTTGTACGTTGCTTGTTCTTCTCAACAACGATACCTCTATCTACAATTTCAAATACATAGCCATACTCGTCAGATACCGCAGCATTCAACTTTGTTAAATTTGGAATTGGCCTGTGATCACCGTAATTTTCGACGAAATTGGCGTAAAGATCACGTGCCTCATTTGTTTTTTGAATGTTTCTGAAAGTTGGTTTATCAATCATGATAACCTGTACGTTTTTGCTGTCAGCTGATGCTTTGGCAAGTATTTTCTGATCGATATCAGTTAATGGCGTAGAGGTAACGTCTGACCATAATTTGGATACACCAAATTTGTTCTCAGGAAGGTATTTGTAATCCATACGGATACCTACTCCTGTATTTGTTGAATCTTCAACCAGAGTAACACCTGTTGATAAACCGACAAGGAACGAGTATTCGTTCTTTTCATAAATACCACCAATAACTCTGGGTGTATCTTGAAACAATTTAGCCACAATAGCCGATTCCGGTTCTCTAGTCGCAATCATTGTATCAATGTTGGTTAATTCCTGCTCATTCAAGCTTAGCTCCATACCTTGTTTAGGAATGTCACCGCTGGCTTTACCAATACTGTCACGCCTTTTCAATGGAAGACTTGAATCCATCGCAACATAATCAGCTGCTACTGTTACACCGTTGATAGTCACTGATTCCCATTGACCAGAAACCGAGTATTCTTTTCGCAGCATTGTTTTGTGTCTGTATAACACTGGTTTGCTTGCGTCTGTACCATTTAGTCTTGTCACTACCCCGTGAGAGACTTTACCGAATAGTCTTTGAACGTATTCTACAAATAACGATGGTTCCATAATTAGTCTGCCCTCTGATCGATTAATGGCACAGCTGCTTTAAATGCCGCCGCGATTGTTGCGAAGTCATAAGGTGCTGCCACCGGATTTAAAGTGCCTTGCGTCATAATACCCGCAAATGCTTTTCTTGTTAAAATTGATGCCCTCAAAGAGCCTGAATAAACATGGCCAGTTGGCAAAGCGCCATAAGCAGTTGCACCAACGTTTAAAGGCATAGGCTTATAATCTTTGGTCGCTGTCTCCATGATTATAGGATGTCCAGCGCTGATTACTTTAGGTATAAAACCTGTTACGTTTAAGGATCTTCCACCTCTCACCTCCGCAAAGCAATCAACAATCACTACGCCGTCCGAACTGGTATCGACTGTGATATCTTCATTGTTTAAATCTACTACTGATCCCATTTTACATGATTTTGTCTAAAACTGAGTCCACTTCCTCTTTGGAAGCTTCCTTTACCTTCCCAGGGATAATTTTCACACCACGAACAGGGGTCTGATTAATAAGCCCGTTATTAGATTCTTCCTGAATAAAGTCGGCAACATCAGTTTCGGCGTCAGTTAGGAACTCTGTGAATTCCTCATCTGTCTCAAACTTCATTTTGCCAAAGTCTTTTAAAGCTTTTGCCTTAAAAGCATCAGATGTACCCTCTAAGGCTTTTTCGTACTGCTGTTTACGTGTATTGGTCACTTTTTCGCCTTGGATTGACTCTAAACCTTTAGCTAATGCTTGAGTAGAAGTGACAAGAGCTTTCGCCCATGCTGGCATTTCCGGATCCACTACAGGATCTTTGCCTTCTGCTTCCTTTTCTGCAGCGATTTGCTCAGGTGTTTTAGTTGATTCGGATTCTTTCTTTAACCTCAATCGCTCACGATCATCATCCTTTGCCATGTCGGCAAATGGGTTGTATTCATCATAAGTTGATAGAGCATCATCGATCTCATCCTCTTCAGTAACTTTTGCATCAATTTTTGCTGCAATAGCTTCAATCCTTTTGTTCGATAAGTTTACGCCTGGGTATAGGACCTTCAGTCGCGCCTTAATCTGTTTGATAAGTGCCATATTATTGTGTTTGGGTTTGCTTTGCCAGTTGCATCCGGTAATTAATCGTGCTACACCTTGCTTAAACCCAAAAATACCCTACTGAATAGACGGTATGAAGTGGCAGGTTTGACAATGGTATACATTGTCAAATATTTATCTTAATACTAATAAGCACCCGTTCTGTGTTCAGAACTAAAATAACGGCAATGGGTATGCAAATGAGGATTTGAATCGCTATTTTAGTAACCTATTCCTATTCACTTACGATTTATAGTATTACAATGAGCAAAATTAATATTAATGGTTTCGATATAACAATAATCAACCAGAACGATCAAGAATATATATGCCTCTCTGAAATGGTTAGCGGTCATGAAGACGGTAGTAAGCTTATCGAAAGATGGATGAATACAAAAAGTACTGTGGATTTTCTTGGGGTTTGGGAACAATTTTACAACCCGAAATTTATTAACGAGGAATTCAAAGCGATAAGAGAAGAAGTGGGCTCATCAAGCTTTTTTCTATCGATAAAAAAGTGGATAGAAAGAACAAAAGCGATCGGTGTAACAGCAAAAACTGGACGATATGGCGGAACCTTCGCGCACGTTGATATTGCTCTTGAATTTGGATCATATATAAGTCCTGAATTTAAGCTTCTAATGATTACCGAGTTTAAAAAGCTAAAGGAGGCAGAGGCAATAGATGGGAAGTGGGACGTCAGGAGATATATAAGCAAGGTAAATTATAAATTACAGACCGATGCGATAAAATCAGTTCTTATCCCTTTAAAAAATATTCCAAAAGAGAAAGAAGGATGGGTTTATGCAGAAGAAGCGGATCTATTATACTATGCAATGTTTGGTTATACATCAAAGGAATGGCGCCTAAACAATCCAGACTTGGCATTAAGAAATCTTAATATCCGCGACGTGGCAAATACTCATCAGTTGATAATCCTCGCGAACCTTGAAAGTTTGAATTCCACTTTAATAAGGAACGGAATGTCAGTTGAGGATAGACTGATAATGTTACGAAAAGAAGCAATATCACAACTGACTTCATTGAAGTCTAGCCAAGATCTTAATCACGAATTAATCGAAAGCGCCACAGCAGCTCAAAAAGTAATAAAAAGCATCGGTGATAATAAATTTGACCGGGCAATTGAAGCCGCTAAAAAAAAAGATTAAGCTAATGAACTGAAATTCTGAAGGCTAGCAATAATTCTAATTCCCCGGAATTCCGGGGAATTAGAATTATATAGATATTATGTTTTTATTACAGAAGTAATAAACTTATCATTATCCTTCCACCAGTATGGCCTGGCCTTCCATCCTTCGACTCGTTCAGCATTCGTTGTTATCCAAGTATTAAATCGTTCAGGTGGATCTGATATCCTAATGTCTTGCTGAAGATCTTTGATTGCGTCTTCAGTATCCAACCCATGTGCGACTAGCTTTTGATACTTAGCCATTGTATCATCATCCATCAGGATTGGTATTTTAAAGCAAAGGCAGTTCGGATGCCATCCGTTCCAGACAAACCATACAGGATACTTCCCTTCAAGGCTTCTACATAGCTCACATCTAGTTTTAGGTTTGGCGGTAGCTGATAGCCTGATTTCATACCCAAGAACCAGAGGATTGTTCTGCCATGCAGCACCATCCGCAGCACGGTACCCGCGGTTAATTTCGGTTCTAGCAACACGTTCAGTATTCTTGGCGGCAGAACGGTATACGCCTTGACCAGGATTATAAGCCTCAGCTGGTTTTGATAGCTTCAGTTTACCACGAGAGTTCCGGACGCGTCGAAACAACTTATCAGGCTCTTTTAGGTTCTGCCGCAGTTCACGCCCAATAACCTTTGCGCCCTTACCCTCCGCTATACCTACATCCAAACTCATATCAATATTGCTACTGAACTGCTGGGCAGATTTCCATACTCGATCAGAAAGACTTAAACCACCATCCTTTCTAGCAATGAATGCCTCTAATCTGTTTGTGTTAGGATTAGATAATATCTTTTTGATCTTATCCGGAATATCAAAACCAGCTAGACGCTTCTCGAAGTAGGCAATGTTCTTTTGACTGGAAATGTCCCAGGAGAACTTAATGCCATTTTCAATTCTGATAGTAACATTCGTACGGAATTGCTTTAGCAAAGTATTAAGCTTACGCTGGATAACGGAACGAGCAGTCCCAGACTCCACCATTGGAGCAATCTGAGCTATTATAGAATCATATTGTTTGTTAATATAGTTGACAACACGGTCTTGCTCAGTAAAGTGCAGCTTCTCAAATTTGTTATTGATTGGATTGGCCATTGTTCTCGTTTATAAGTTGGTAGCAGTCGCTCCAGAAGACAGGCTTAATCATCTGGATCTTATCTGGATTAAAGAATCTATGGTTTGCGTAATCATGGCACACTGGGTTATCGCCTATCATTCCCCAATTCTGAATCTTATAGTCCATTAAGAAGTCAGGGATTTCTGCCGGCAATTGCTCTTTTGTTATTGAATACGTTTTCTGCTGAATAAGTATTCTGCCACATGCAGAAAGATGATGGCATGGTGCTAAAAACTTGCTATATTCAGGGATATCTTTATAATTGCTCCATATTTCCCATTCAGTCACGTTATCAAACTGACCAGATCTGTCAATCTTAATCACCCAATTAGGATTTAGGTTGAAATCAAATACAGAGCGAGAACATCCTATACCAATACTGGCACCAACAAACATATCTGCAAAATCAGATAGAAGGAACCAGTCGTTCTTAAACATGTCTACGAAATCAGTGTGAACACTTACTCCCATAGCTATAAAGTTTCAGCCCATCCAGGCACTAGTTTAACTGATTGTTCCATCGTGCCAGTCCCTAAGTCATATATCCGCTTGTTATATTGGTCTGGTGTTGGAATAACTGAAATATCAATGTAGTACTGCGGATCATGAAAATCAGGGTGCGTATATTCGCCCCTGTTTAGATTGATCACATAACTCATTCTTCCATTTGGAAAGCAATACCTGCTACTATCGTCTTGCAGCATTGGCCTACCACCAAGGACTGTGCAAAACTCTTCAATCATCTTGTCATGATCACCAATAACTTTCTGCCATGGTATAGCAACAAGATCTAAGTCTCTGTTTAAACTGCCATGCAGAACAAGATTGTATCCATACGTATAAGCAATATCTTTTAATTGCTCAAAATAATATGCATACAAGCTTGGCTTGGCATGCGTAGGTTTAATTTTCTCCATTATCTATCCCTCCTAATCTTAAACTTCGTCTTCTATTTCTCTGCCTAAAGTATCTGTAGCGGTCTTTATGGCTATCATTTCCTCTTCGTTATTGTCTGTCAGCCCTGCAATTTTTACGGCTGTTTTAAGCGACGCTACGCCACCTTGTAATGCAGCAACAGCATTATCAATACCTTCACGTTGATCATTTATCCTGAACAGGCTAAACACTGGTGTCATTTGTAGGTTAGCTACTTTCTTCATTGGCGTATGAATAGCTCCACAAGCGGCTTTTAAGAAATTCAGCTCACGTTGAGCACACTCACCATAAATATCGTCAAGCTTATTTTGTGCTGCTAAATGTGGATCCATTAGCATTCTATCGAACGCTACACCGGAAGGTGCAGAACCAAGTCCCTTTAATTCTTTAAAACTTAGATTTGGTGTCTGGCTGCAGGTATAGATGAAATCAAGATCTGTCTCGATCTCCAATTTAATTGACTCCGGTGCCTGCTCCCAGGTTACATACTTGATATCTGAATCCTTACCCTCTAACTCAATAACTTTTCCTCGCTCTCCTTTAGCAGAGAATCCTTTGATGACTCCTTTAGATACGAGGATAGGCGAACCATTATAATCATTTGTATCGGCGAAGTTAGAGAGGACTGTTTCCAGTCGGGTTATTACCGATTGAACATCAGCCCACTCTGGACGATCCTGATGATAATAAATTACCGGTATTTTACCATAAGAGTGGGGCGTTTTTTCGGTCATTAACCAACCGCTTTGCACCTTTTCAAACTTATATATGTAGGTATCAGTGAAGATATCTACATGATCAATCTTTTGTCTTGCTGTCCTTAATACTTCGGTAGTAAGTTCAACACCAGTAAGGTCCTGTGTTGTTGCGTATCTACGCCCAAAGTATATGAGATCTCCTAATCCATTATAAACAGGCAGAAGTTCATCACCCAGCAAAGGGCTGAGGACTCTCATCCGCATTCTTTTAGTAGCTTTAGGAGCTAGATCACCCCAATAACCTGCGGCTACATCATCGCTATACCAAAAGGCAGCACATTGCAGCTCTGACATCATCCTTTTAGCTATTTCCTTTGCACGATACCGCAGCTTATTGTCCTCTCGGCATTTTTTTACCATGGCGAGGATGTTAATCTCATCTTTGCTTACCGGCTTACAGTCGATCTCCATATTGCCGACATTCATAAATGCAGCCCTACGGTTTACGATGAGTTTTTGCAGAGGAAGTCCTATGCGGTTTACTTCTTCCTTTGATAACTTGATAATATCTTTCCCAGTAGCCTCATCTTTTCTACCAGTAGGCTTTTGCACATCCTTTTTCGGACGCTTTATTGTACTAAAAACATCATGTTGCAGAGCATCATATTGTTTAATAGATTCTTCAACACCGTCCACTGTTTCTCCCGCGGTCAATACTAATTGTACCAATGGCGATTCATCAACCACACTAATATCCTTCACCTTCTGCTTTGCCATCTTTTTATATTATCCAAACACCCCTAAAACACTGGTATTACTTTCCTGACCTTCTGTCAATTTCCGGAACGCGTACCGGGCGGCATCTATCGTGTGATTCCACTTATCGATTGGAATACCAGCCTTTTTATCGTTCCACTTATATTTTCTTAGCTCTTTTTTTATATTAACACTTCTTTCAGTCACGATAATCTTGTAGTCATTCATCGCTGTTAGGCCTGCTTTTACGCTACCAGGTCCTTTCTCACACTCAATGATGTTCAGCCCTAGCTGCCGCAGATCCTCAATCAATCTATCTTCAGCACTATCACCGACAATTAAATCATCTTCAAAGCGGATACGGCTTTTGTTAATCTCATACAGATCATTTAAACCGAGCTGCTTGGTATCGCAATATTCTTCATCCAGGTATATGAGCATGCGTTTGCGGTCTACAGCAACATTGATCAGGGTATCCGGATCCACAGAGAAACCATAATCCTGACCGTATGCATGCGGAAGAGCATGATTAAATTCGCCTTCTTCCCAATTTGGCAGTATTACACCCTCTGCGATATCAGACCAACGGCCGATGATCTTAAGAGCGTACTTAGTCATCTGAAATGCAGCCTTGTTAAAAACACCATTGATGGTAGCTTTAGCAATTGATTCCTCTTTGATCCTGGCAACCTCATTTAAAAATTGCTCTCCAAGATTCTCTTCGTTATCAAGGAAAGTAGTATGGATATGCAGGACGTCCGGGTGCGTGCTGATCTGGACCATCACACCATCGAAATCGACAAGCTTGTGCGTGTTTTCAATGTATTTTTTATATACGAAATGCTCACCATCGCTTGGATTCATTATCAGTATAACCCTGTTTTGGATATCTTTCTGACGTATGGATAACCGCAGCGTATCGTAATCCTCTTCATCCTGCCATTCTTCCATCTCATCGCCAACGAACGTTGTGATACCCACGATTGACTTTA
>Ga0247815_10004188_pt1 | contig 10173 bp, 5 predicted proteins | sample UWRJL194509B1_FD_181014 | JGI IMG/M metagenome (GOLD analysis project Ga0247815, IMG submission 181014) | Plant litter microbial communities from Arlington Agricultural Research Station in Wisconsin, United States - UWRJ-L194-509B-1 | ecosystem: Environmental > Terrestrial > Plant litter >... | reverse complement strand
AACTGGCCGCGCCGTTCGCGCGCAGCCGCTTGTGGCGGCGCTTTCACCACAAGCGCTGGCATTACGTGGCGCTGTGCACCGAGCGCATATTCTGCGCGGTCGCCATCGTCGATCTGGGCTGGACCAGCACCGCCTTCGCCTACGCCTTCGACCGCAACGACGGCGATATGCTGGCCAATTTTTCGCAGGACGGCTTGCCGGGGATATCGGCCACGCTGGCCAACCATGCCGGCGAATCGAGCGTGTTCAAGACGCGCAGGAGTCGCATCGACATCATCAGCCGGGACGACGGGGTTTTCGAGCTGTCGCTGCGCTGCGAATTTCTGGAGATCGACGCCGAATTCGGCCCCGGCGCCTCGCCGCTGCTGCTGGCCACCGGGCCGGTCGCAAAGGGCTCGGTGCACGCGACGCAGAAATCCTCCGGCCTGCCGTTGAGCGGCGAGGTGCGTACCTGGCGCGAGGATTACGACCTGGCCGGCGGCGTCGCCAGCTTCGATTATTCGAACGGCCTGCTGGCGCGCAACACCGCGTGGCGCTGGGCTTCGGCGCATAATTTGGAGATGGGTTTCAATCTGCAGGCCGGCTATTTCGGCGGCCACGAGAACGCGCTGTGGCTCGACGGCCAGGTGCATGCGCTGGCGCCGGCCCATTTCTTGTACGATAACAGTGATCCGCTGTCGCCTTGGCATATCTTCACCGAGGACGATTTGCTGGAGCTGCATTTCACGCCGGAAGGCGCGCGCCGCGAGAACAAGAAGATGATGGTGGCGGCCAGCCGCTATCTGCAGCCGATCGGCACCTTCTCGGGCTGGGTGCGCAGCGCGCCGGATCAGCCGAAACGCATCGTCACGCAAATGATGGGTGTGACCGAGGACCATTCATCACGCTGGTAGTTTGGAGAAGCAGGCCATGAGCATCAGGAATCTCGACCGTTTGTTCCAACCCCGTTCGGTGGCCGTGATCGGCGCGTCGGACAATCCGCAGCGCATCGGCACCCGCGTGCTCGCTAATTTGGCCGACGGCGGCGGCATCGTCTGGCCGGTCAATCCCAAACACCAGACCCTGCGCGGCATGCCTTGCTACGCCAAGGTGTCGGCGCTGCCGTCCGCGCCGGACCTGGCGATCGTGTGCACGCCGCCGGCCACCATCCCCGGCCTGATCGCTGAACTGGGCGCGCGCGGCACCAAAGCCGCCATCGTCATGACCGCCGATCCCGATCCGGGCGCGGTCGGCGGGCGCGGCATGCGCCAGGCCATGCTAGACGCGGCCAAGCCGCACCTGCTGCGCATCCTCGGGCCGGGCAGCGTCGGCCTGCAATCGCCGGCGCAGGGCCTGAACGCCAGCTTCACCCATCTGGCGGCAAGCGCCGGCAAGCTGGCTTTCGTTTCGCAATCGGGCGCGTTGGCGACGGCGGTGCTGGACTGGGCCGGCACGCGCGGCATCGGCTTCTCGCGCGTGGTGGCGATGGGCGACACCGCCGACGTCGATTTCGGCGACCTGCTCGACTACCTGGCCGCCGACGCCGCGACGGAGGCGATCCTGCTCTGCATTGAAAGCCTCAGCTTCGCGCGCAAGTTCATGTCGGCCGGACGACTGGCGGCGCGCGGCAAGCCGGTGATCGTGCTCAAGGTCGGGCGCGACGCCGCGCCGGGCGCCGACCTGGTGTTCGACGCCGCGATCCGCCGCGCCGGCATGTTGCGCGTCTACGCCACCGAAGACTTGTTCGACGCGGTCGAAACGCTGGCGCGGCGCCGACCGCAGCGCGGCGAGCGGCTGGCGGTGCTGACCAACGGCGGCGGCCTGGGGCTGATCGCCGCCGACGCGCTGGCGTGCGGCGGCGCCCAATTGGCGCCGCTGTCGGCCGAGATCCTGCGGCTGCTGGCGCGGGCCGGCGCGCCGCAAGCCAATCCGTCCGACCTGCTGGCCGACGCGCCGGTCGAGCGCTATACCGCCGCCGTCGAGGCGCTGCTGCGCGAGCCGCAGGCCGACGCGCTGCTGTTCCTGCACGCGCCCACCGCGATGGTGCCCAGCGGTTTGATCGCCGAGGCGGTGGCCCCGCTGATGCGGGCCGCTAATAAGAACGTGTTGTCCTGCTGGCTGGGCGGCAGCTCGGTGGCGGCGGCGCGCCAGGTGTTCGCCGACGCCGGCCTGCCGACCTACGACACGCCGGAAAAAGCGGTGCACGGCTTCCTGCAGATCGCGCAGTACCGGCGCAACCAGGATTTGCTGATGGAGGTGCCGGCCGGCTTGCCGACCACCGCCGCGCCGGGACGCGCCGCCGCGCGGGCGCTGGTGCAGGCGGCGCTGGCCGCCCGTCGCAGCGACTTGTCCGACGACGACACCCGCGCGCTGCTGGCCGCCTATGGCATCGCGCTGGCGACGCCGCAACAGGCCGCGCTGACCGGCCAGACGCTGGCCGCCGCGCGCATCCAGATCGCCGCCGATCCGGTGTTCGGGCCGGTGGTGTTCTTCGGCCAGGGCGGCATCGCGGCCGAGGTGGCGGCCGACCGCGCCGCCGGGCTGCCGCCGCTGAACATGACGCTGGCGCGCGACCTGGTTGGCCGCACCCGCGTCGCGCGGCTGATGGCGCAGGGCCAGACCGCCGCCGACGCGGACGCCGTCAGCCGTACGCTGGTGCAGGTGGCCGACATGGCGGCCGATCTGCCGGAGCTGGCCGAACTCGATCTCAATCCGCTGATCGCCATCGGCGGCGGCGTGGTGGCGCTGGGCGCGAAGCTACACTTGGCTAAGGTCCGCAAAGGTGGCCGCCAACTGGCGATCCGTCCGTATCCGCTGGAGCTGGAGCAGACGGTGGACTGGCGCGGCGGCAAAATCCTGCTGCGCCCGATCCGTCCGGAGGATGGCGCGCAGCACCAGGTGTTCTTCAGCGCGCTGGATCCGGACGACGTCCGCCTGCGCTTTTTCTCCGCCATGCGCGAGTTGCCGCCGGCCCAGCTGGCGCGGCTGACGCAGATCGACTACGACCGCGCGATGGCCTTCATCGCCACCCGCGCCGGCGCCGATGGACAGCCGGAGACGCTGGGCGTGGTGCGCGCGGTGGCCGATCCGGACAATCAATCGGCCGAGTTCGCGATCATCGTGCGTTCCGATTTGAAAGGGCAGGGGCTGGGCTATGTGTTGTTCCAGAAACTGGTCGATTATTTCCGCGGCCACGGCACCGCCGAGATCGTCGGCGACGCCTTGTCCGAGAACCTGGGCGTGCAGAAGCTGGTGCGGCATTTCGGCGGCGTGGTATCGCCGCATCCGGAAGCGGGCATGGTGCGTCTGCAATTGCCTTTAAGATAGTAATCGCGGCGCGCTTGATATATATTAGGATCACATCAACGCTGGGCGAGTTTGTTCTAGCTCAAAGCGTGTCTGTCGGCTTTATTTACACTTACTTCCGATCTTGTCGCCCACCGGGCGTGCACAACTTCATCTTGGGGAGTCAGAATGTTAACTGCGACATATACCTTGGTAGCCTTGTCGGTCGAACAGTCCAGCGTTCGCTTGAGTTTGCTATCGTTTCAAAAGTATGTGCGCTCGACGCTGATGCAGCAGAACATCCTGACCTTGTCGCAGCTGGAATACGCCTGCGAGAACCTCAACAGCCTGTACCAGGCGTGCCGCTGGCGCAAGACCGAGATGTATTTGATCCCGGCGCTGGTCGGCGCCACCGAACGGGCCGACCAGCTGTTGGACGAACTCAACCGTTTGAACCAGTCGGCGCTGATGTCGATCCGCCTGCTGCAGGAAAAGCTGGGCATGCTGGCCGACGTGCGCGACGAGCAAGTCAGCCTGATTTGCGACAGCATCGAAAGTTTTTGCGTCGCGTTGCTCAAGCGGCTGGAAAAAGAGGAGCAGGAATTGTTCGCGATCGCGCGCAACACCATCGCCGGCGAAACCTGGTTCTCCATCGCCAATCAATTGATGATGCACGACAAGCATCTGGTCGAGATGAAGCGTTCGGCCCAGGCCTCGGCGGACGGCGCGCAATCGCCGCTGCGGCCCCGCGCCGCGCTCGTCCGCACGCCGGAGGACGCACAGATTTCCATCCCGGGCCTACAAGTTTTACCGATCGTCGGCGTCGACGATCCGATGGCGCCGGCCTTGCCCCAGGCCGCGCGACAGCAGGCGCGCGGCGATCTTATTACGAAATAACCGCCCGAATAGCACGCGTCCCGGGCAAAATCCCCTCGCTTTGCTATGATGGTGGTTTTAGCCATCACATAGCGCACAATGTTCGATTTCCTCTTTAAGCGTTCAGGCGACCAGCAGGCCGACCCGCAAGCAGTACCGGCAGGCCCGGAGACGGCCGATGCGGCCGCCGCATCGGCCAGCCGCCGCGACGAACAGACCAAGGTCGCCGCCGGACTGGCGGGCAACGAAGCCGGCGCCGTCGAAATGATCTTGCGCAGCGAGTTCGCCGGCGTGCGCCTGGCCGCCGCCGAGCATGTGCTGTCGCAACCGCATCTGGAGCAGGTGTTGCAGGCGATGCGCAACACCGACCGCCGCGTCGCCAAGCTGATGCAGGGCCGGCTGGACGCGATTCGCTACCGGGATACCGAGCAACAAAAAGCACAGGCGTGCCTGGATCACGCGCAACGGCTGTTGCAGGACGAGAAGCTGACGCCGAACCAGGTGGCCGAGCTGGACCGCGAATGGAAGATCGTCGCCGAGGCGCCGTCGCTGATCGCGCCGTTCGAAGAAGCGCGCGCGGCGCTGGCGGCGCGGTTGGAGGCGCAAGTCAACCTGCAGCGCACCATCATCGATGCGATGGCGGCGGTGCGGCAATTGCCGGCCGCGGCGTCGCGCGAGGAGGCGGGCCAGGCGTTGGAACGTTACACCGCCGCGCAAGCCGATTACCAGCAGGCGCCGGAACACAACGCCTTGCCGCGCCACTTGCTGAGGGATTACGCCGAGGCGCTGGAACAAGCCCGCGCCGCGCTGGCCGTTCCGGTCAAGCCGGTGGTGGAGGCCGCGCCGGAGCAGGCCGAGGCCGCCGAGCCGGCCGCCGTCGGATCGGATGAATCGGGCGCGTCGTCGGATACGCCCGCCGCCGCGAGCCCGGCGCCCGCTGCGCGCGCGTCGCAAAAGCCCGCCAAGCAGCCCGCCGCGTCCAAGGAAACCGACAAGAAATTCCTGGAGACGCTGGATGCGCTGGAAGCCGCGCTGGAGCAGGGCCTGCTGCACGCCGCCGCCGACCATGACAAATGGCTGAAGGAACACAAGACCCGCCTGACCCACGCCCAGACCGAGCGCCTGAACCACATCCGCGCCGAGCTGAAGCGGCTGGGCGACTGGGCGCGCTGGGGCGGCAACGTCTCGCGCGAGGAACTGGTCAAGGCGGTGGAGGAACTGCCGGCGCTGGGCCTGGCGATGAGCGAACTGGCCAAGAAGGTCGGCAGCATGCGTGAGCGTTGGAAATCGTTGGACGCCGTCTCCGGCCACGCGCCGAAGAGCTTGTGGGAACGCTTCGACAACGCCTGCACCACGGCCTACGCGCCGGCCGCCGCCCACTTCAAGCAGCTGGCCGACGAGCGCCACGCCAACGCCGCCAAGGCGCAGGCCTTGCTCGCCGAGACCCAGGCGCTGGCGGAGGCTGCCGCCACCAGCGACGCCGATCTGAAGAACGTGGCCGCCGCCGGCCAGCGCTTGCGTCAGGTATGGGGCCGCCTCGGCACTATCGACCGTAAGGAGAAGCGCAAGCTGGACCAAGCCTTCGACAAGGCGCTGTCGCAAATGCTGGCGCCGCTGTCGGAGCAGCGCAAGATCGAAACCGCCAAGCGCGAGCAGTTGATCGTCGAAGCCGAAGCGCTGCAACCGTCCGAGCGCCACACGCTGGACAAGCTGCGCCATCTGCAGGAGCGCTGGCAGGAGCAGGCCAAGGCGCTGCCGCTGGAGCGCAAGGCCGAGCAGGCGCTGTGGCAACGTTTCCGCGCCGCTTGCGACGCCATCTTCGCCAAGCGCAAGGAGAGCGCGCACGCCGCCGACCACGAGCGCAAGTCGCATCTGCATGTGCGCGAGGCGCTGTGCAAGGAACTGGAGGAGTCCACCTTCAGCGGCGACGACAAGGAGCAACTGGCCGCCATCGCCAAGTCGCTGCGCGACGCCGCGACCGCCTGGAACAGCGCCGGCGCCGTGCCGCGCGCGGCCGAGCCGAAGATCAACAAGCGCTATCACGACGCGGTCGCCGCCGTACAGGCGCAGGCCGAGGCGATCAAGCGCCGCGCCGGCGCCGCGCAAGCCAACGCGCTGCGCGACAAGTTGCGTCTGTGCCAGGCGCTGGAAACCGCGATCGGCGCCAAAGCCGCCGGCACACCGACCGGCGTGGCGGCCGACGGCGCTAGCGCCGCCGAAGCGGCCGGCACATCGACCGGTCCGGCGTCGGCCGACGGCGCTATCGCCGCCGAAGCGGTTGGCGCAGCGGCCGACTCCGCAACCGGCGGTGCGACGACTGGCGCAGCGACCGATGTCGCTGGCTGGCAAGCGCGCTGGGCCGCGTTGCCGCCGCTGGGCGGCGAGTATGAGCGCGCGCTGCAAGGCCGCTTCAACGCCGCGCTGGCCGCGCTGGATGCGGCCGACGACAAGCGCGACGCCTACGCCGAGCAGCTTGAGCGCAACCGCGCCAAGCTGCTGGATGAAGTGCTGCGGCTGGAAATCGTGGCCGGCGTCGACAGCGGCGCCGAGTTCGCGCGCGAGCGCTTGAAGATGCAGGTTGAAGTGTTGCAATCGTCGCTCAAGTCCGGCCAAAAGCCGCAAACCGCCAGCGCCGCCTACCTGCAACTGTGCGCGATGCCGGCCCTGGCCGACGCCCGCACCACCAGCCGCATCGAGCAGCTGTTCCGTCGTATCGGCGCCGCGGAGCGGGCATGAACGTCCGTATTCAGGCGGAAGACTTCGACCTGAGCACCGAAGTCGCCCAACTGCGCGCCGCCAACCCGAAAGTCGGCGCCGTCGTCACTTTCCTGGGCACGGTGCGCGACCTGAACGACGGCGCCAGCGTGGCCGAGATGGAGCTGGAGCACTATCCCGGCATGACCGAGCAGTCGATCGTTAATATCATCGAGCAGGCCAAGCAGCGCTGGCCGGTGTCCGGCGCGCTAGTGATCCACCGCATCGGGCCGCTCAAGCCGATGGAGCAGATCGTGCTGGTGGCGGTGATGGGCGCGCATCGCGGCGAAGCCTTCGCCGCTTGTGAATTCATCATCGACTACTTGAAGACCGAAGCGCCGTTCTGGAAAAAAGAGCTCACGCCGGACGGCGCGCGCTGGGTCGACGCCCGGGTCAGCGACGATGCGGCGTTGCAAAAGTGGAACGCTCCTTGAAAATGGGTTACTTGCCACTATGTATGCGATAAGTTAAATCTATCGGAGCAAGACCATGCGGCAAGACAAACTCACCACCAAACTCCAGGAAGCCCTGTCGGACTCGCAGAGTCTGGCCGTGGGCAACGACAATCAATACATCGAGCCGGTCCACCTGTTGACCGCGCTGCTGAATCAGGACGACGGCAGCGCGCGCTCGCTGCTGCAGCGCGCCGGCGTCAACGTCGGCGGGCTGACCAAGGCGCTGAAGGCGTCGCTCGACCGCCTGCCGAAGGTCTCCGGCACCGGCGGCGATGTCCAGGCCAGCCGCGAGCTGGTCTCGGTGCTGAACCTGGCGGACAAGGAATCGCAAAAACGCGTCGACCAGTTCATCTCCAGCGAGATGGTGCTGCTGGCGCTGGCCGACGACAAGTCGGACGCCGGCACGCTGGCGCGCGAAAACGGCCTGTCGCGCAAATCGCTGGAGTCGGCGATCGATACCGTGCGCGGGGGCAACAAGGTCGACACCCAAGAGGCCGAAGGCCAGCGCGAGGCGCTGAAAAAATACACGCTGGACCTGACCGAGCGCGCCCGCGCCGGCAAGCTCGACCCGGTCATCGGCCGCGACGACGAGATCCGCCGCGCGATCCAGGTGCTGCAACGGCGCACCAAGAATAATCCGGTGCTGATCGGCGAACCTGGCGTCGGCAAGACCGCCATCGTCGAAGGCTTGGCGCAGCGCATCGTCAACAACGAGGTGCCCGATTCGCTGAAGGGCAAGCGCGTGTTGGCGCTGGACATGGCGGCGCTGGTCGCCGGCGCCAAGTATCGCGGCGAGTTCGAGGAGCGCTTGAAATCGGTGCTGAAGGAGCTGGCGATGGACGAGGGCCAGACCATCGTCTTCATCGACGAGATGCACACGATGGTCGGCGCCGGCAAGGCCGACGGCGCGATGGACGCCAGCAATATGCTGAAGCCGGCGCTGGCGCGCGGCGAGCTGCATTGCGTCGGCGCGACCACGCTGGACGAGTACCGCAAATACATCGAGAAGGACGCCGCGCTGGAGCGCCGCTTCCAGAAAATCATCGTCGACGAGCCGACCGTGGAGGCGACCATCGCCATCCTGCGCGGCTTGCAGGACAAGTACGAGCTGCACCACAAGGTCGCCATTTCGGACGCCGCCATCATCGCGGCGGCGGAGTTGTCGCACCGCTACATCACCGACCGCTTCCTGCCCGACAAGGCGATCGACCTGATCGACGAGGCGGCGGCCAAGATCAAGATCGAGATCGATTCCAAGCCCGAGGTCATGGATAAGCTGGAACGCCGGCTGATCCAGTTGAAGATCGAGAAGGAAGCCGTCAAGAAGGAAAAGGACGAGGGCTCGCGCCGCCGCCTGGACCTGATCGAGGAGGAGATCGTGCGCCTGCAACGCGAGTTGAACGACTTCGAGGAAATCCTCAAGGCCGAGAAGGCCGTGGTGCAGGGCAGTACGCACATCAAGGAAGAGATCGAACGCATCAAGCTGCAGATGGAGCAGGCCACGCGCGAGAGCAACTGGCAGCGCGTTTCGGAGCTGCAATACGGCAGCCTGCCGGCGCTGGAAGCCGAGCTGAAGCAGGCCGAAGCCGCGTCGGCCAAGGGCGTGTCGCTGGAAAAAAACACGCCGCCGAAGCAGCGTCTGCTGCGCACCGAAGTCGGCGCCGAGGAAATCGCCGAGGTGGTGTCGCGCGCGACTGGCATTCCGGTGTCGCGCATGATGCAGGGCGAACGCGACAAGCTGATGCATATCGAGCAGAAGCTGCATGAGCGCGTGGTCGGCCAGGACGAGGCGATCGACGCCGTGTCGGACGCGATCCGCCGTTCGCGCGCCGGCTTGTCGGACCCGAACCGGCCGTATGGTTCCTTCATGTTCCTGGGGCCGACCGGCGTCGGCAAGACCGAGCTGTCGAAGGCGTTGGCGGGTTTCCTGTTCGACACCGAGGAATCGATGATCCGCATCGACATGAGCGAGTTCATGGAGAAACATTCGGTGGCCCGCCTGATCGGTGCGCCGCCCGGCTATGTGGGCTACGACGAGGGCGGTTACCTGACCGAGGCGGTGCGCCGCAAGCCGTACAGCGTGATCCTGCTGGACGAGGTGGAGAAGGCGCATCCGGACGTGTTCAACGTGCTGTTGCAGGCGCTGGACGACGGCCGCATGACCGACGGCCAGGGCCGCACGGTGGACTTCAAGAACACCGTCATCATCATGACGTCCAACCTCGGCTCGCACAAGATCCAGGCGATGGAGGAGTCGGATCCGGGCGTGGTCAAGCTGGCGGTGATGGCCGAGGTGCGCAATCATTTCCGGCCGGAGTTCATCAATCGTATCGATGAGATCGTCGTGTTCCACGGCCTCGACGAGAAGAACATCGGCGCCATCGCCAAGATCCAGCTGGCGATCCTGGAGCGGCGCCTGGCCAAGATGGAGATGGCGCTGACGGTGACCGACGCGGCGCTGCACAAAATCGCCGAGGCCGGCTACGATCCGGTGTATGGCGCGCGGCCGTTGAAGCGGGCGATCCAGCAGCAGATCGAAAATCCGTTGTCCAAGCTGATCTTGTCGGGCCGCTTCGGTCCGAAGGACACCATCCACGTGGATGTGGCGGGCAACGGCGAGCTGAGTTTCGGATAGTCAGCAGTGGTGGACGATGCGGTTGCGCCCTTCGTGCTTGGCGCGGTACAGCGCATCGTCCGCGCGTTTCAGCACGTCCTCATAGCCGTTGTCGCCGGATGCCATTTCGCTCAGGCCGCCGCTGATGGTGGCGCCGGCGCCCAGCGTGCCCAGCGCCGCTAAATGTTCGGCGATGCGCAGCCGCAGCCG
>Ga0247815_10004187_pt1 | contig 10174 bp, 16 predicted proteins | sample UWRJL194509B1_FD_181014 | JGI IMG/M metagenome (GOLD analysis project Ga0247815, IMG submission 181014) | Plant litter microbial communities from Arlington Agricultural Research Station in Wisconsin, United States - UWRJ-L194-509B-1 | ecosystem: Environmental > Terrestrial > Plant litter >... | reverse complement strand
GGGCCACCACGGCCACAGATACCACCACAACCACAGACACAGACACACGACGAGGAGACGGAAGATGCGAAAGGGTTTATAGACCCTATGTCATTGAGTGCCTCGCGTAGGGGTCTCATCCTCGCCAGCCTCTGGCTCGCGACTTTCCTTGGGGTGAGTTGGGCGCTCTGTTGGCGGAACGCGAGTAATCCACCTTGATGCTGACTTGACATGGATTCTACTCGTATATGCTTTCTTTGATGCCCACGCCGGAAATACAGGCCCTGAACAGTGCGCCCCAACACATTGACACCCTCTGGACCCTGCGCTAACAAACCTGTCTCACAGGCACCATGGTTGCGACACTACTTTCCTCCATTTCATCACAGTTCGACCGCGCGCACCAGGCGTCCTGGCTCGGAACATCGTTCCTTCTTGCCACATCTAGCTTCACGCCAATCTATGGCCGCCTATCGAATGCGCTTGGGCGGCGTGGTGCAAATCAGCTTGCCGTCGGGTTTCTGGCAGCAGGCACGCTCGTGTGTGGGTTGTCGAGAAACATGGAGATGCTGGTGTTAGGTCGATTTGTGGGTCCCTTCACCTCGGGTCTCTAGCTCCCCACTGATGTATGATAACAGATTTACACTGTTTATCGTAGTTGGTGGGTTGCGATGTGATGTCGGTTAGTATTCGGGTGCCGTCGCATGCGGTGGCAGCGACGTCGTCGTGCCGTGGTTGCACCGGTGAGCTCGAGCGACGACTGCGTAATCGTATTATCGTACTTGGATGGTATTTGCGTGATAAAGCGCGTAGCTGGTTCGGATAGAAGTAGTCCGGTTGGACGGGAACGGAATCTGCGCGACCTCCTTACAGCAGTTCGCTTCGGGTATTGCCGTATTGCGCATGACGCGCTATACATCTGCTCGTACGCTTCTTTTGCGTTCCTCTCCTCCTTTGCTGCTCATGCTCTCAGTGCTTCCCGTGAGTCTTAGACTGAAACGACATTGCGTTCACGTTAAACCAGTTGATTCGCACGACGTGTGGGTCTAAGCCCACATATCACAAGAACTGAGGAAATGAGATCATACGTTTTACAAGCTTTTCTCTCTCGCAAATACAGACAGAATTGCAATCAACATGACAGCGGTCCATGCCTAGCTATTGCTGTCGTGTGTGCACTCGACCATGCACCTAGGAAGTGCGTCAGTACAAGCACGTTCAAGATTTAAACAAGATACTTGCTTTAAGCTCGTCTAATGTCTTGAATAATGATCCACATCCGGGCTTGGGGCATGCAAATGGACGAACATTGGTATGCCTGTGCACGTGCTTCTAGGCAGTGCATCAGTACAAGCAGATTCAAAATTCGAAGATATACTTGCCCTGAGCTCGGGTTCTGACTTGAATGAGGATCCACATCCGGCCTCGGGGCACGCAAATGGACGAACATTGGAGTGTGCTCGCCCATGTGCCTAGTGAAGTGCGTCAGTACAAGCGCTCAACATTCAAAGAGATACTTGCCTTGAGTTGGGCCGCCAGCCTGAAACTCTTCCCGCAATTGAGCTCGAGACATGCAAATGGTCGTTTATCCGAATGCGATCTTTTGTGCGTCTGTTCCTTCAAGTCAGCAAAAGCAGGTCTACAATGTGGACGCATACTTGCCCTGAGTTCTCTGGTCGTCTTGAAGCTTTTCCCGCAGCTAGGCTCGAGGCATGAGAAGGGACGTTCATTCGAGTGAGTGCTTGCATGCCCCTGTTACAGTAGGTCAGCGCAAGCAATCGTGCGCTTGGTCCAAAACTTGCCTTGAGTTCTCTGGCCGTCTTGAAGCTTTTCCCGCAGCTAGGCTCGAGGCATGAGAAGGGACGTTCATTCGAGTGAGTGCTTGCATGCCCCTGTTACAGTAGGTCAGCGCAAGCAGGTCCAAAATGTGGACAGATACTTGCCTTGAGGTCGCTGGCCGTCTTGAACTGCATCCCACATTTGGGCTCAAGGCATGAGAATGGCCGTTCGTCTGAGTGCGTATTTCCATGCCTCTGTTCCCTTAGGTCAGCAAAAGCAGGTCTACAATGTGGACGCATACTTGCCCTGAGTTCTCTGGCCGTCTTGAATCTCATCTCACACTTGAGCTCACGGCATGGGAATGGACGTTCGTTTGAGTGCGTAATTCCATGCCTCTGTTCCCTTAGGTCAGCACAAGTGCATTTGAACTCAGAGAGATATTTACCTTGAGGTCGCCTGCCATCTTGAACGATACTCCACACCCAGGTACAGGGCATGGGTATGGACGCAGGCCCGGGTGTGCAACTAAGCAATGCCGCTGCAATGCCTTTTAGCGCTATGCAAATTGACAATATCCGCTCAGACAAACCCTGCGAGCCTCGTGATTGATAAAGGTGTCATCACAATGAGAACATTGTGTGGGCTGCCCATGCCACCTGCGGACCAACCATGCATCCAGATTTTCCAGAATTGCATCCAGCTCAGCACGTGTCATACACGGCAGAGCGAACCTGCTGGTTACAGCAACCTGGACTATGAGAGGTGAGCGTTGATCCACGGGGTTATACTCTCGCTCACCCTTTCCGGCCGGGTGCATTCTAGCTGACTGACGTGCAATCGACCACCAGTTCTCAAGGTCAACCTGGGCAGCAAACAATTTGGGCGATGATGGCAGATCGACGCATGGGCGACACGGATGTGAGGCAAAAGCTATGATGGCGACATGGAATCGCTCGGACCTCGGGATTGATTCCCACGCCTTTACATACTCCGTGGAGCGATAAACCACCATCTAAGGGGACATCAGCACAAGTCTATAGAACAATTAGCAGGCAGCCAGCCCACTCACAAACTCGGAGAAGTGGCTTTGCGAAGGCCAAGTGTCGAACTGGTTTGTGACCTCAGGGACGGCGAGCTCGTAAGGTACCAGAGTGTAAGACCAGCCGCTCCTCTTGGCGCATGTACGGACAATGCTTTGGACGACGCCGCGCATTTTGGCACCCCAGACGATGGTAAGGCCATGCTGCATGGCTATGCCAGTGATGGCGCTCCATATGCGCAGGCGGCTGGCTGTCCACAGGTCTTTCCGCTCTTCTGCTGATAACAGCGGGTCGTTGGCCGGACCGAGCGTAACTGGGACTGGATGGGGGTACCCGTCAAGAAACGGCGTCTACAATAGGACTTAGGTACTTCTTACACAAGGAGGCACAATAATACTAACCTGACGAAGGATCCCAGCCCGAAGCGAGGCATCCATTGTGAAACAGCTAGTGGCGGCACTGTGGCTGCCGGTACTGCCTCGACACTTCTCTGGGGGATAGTGCCCAATCTGGAGCAGGCCCAATGCTATACTAGCTGGTCGGTTATCAAGGCTACAAGCTGTTTGTCAAAGCTCGTAGTCTCAGAAATTCGACCCACTCACCGCCAGATGTCTTTGATGATCCTGGAGAGGCCTGCTTGTGCAAGATTCTTGTGGAACTGGCGATCTGTCTTGGCGTAGATTCTTGCTACCTTGACTGACACTTCGACGTCCGGCACCTGGGAGCGGCCACTGATGATCCGTTTAGCGATATTCCTCACCTGGCCACTTTGAAAGTGTGTCTCGTTGAGAGCTTGGGTGAGCGCGGCCAGCATACGCGGGAGTTGTATGCCTGGGCCGAGTGCTGTAAACAGTCACTCAATTGCTGTTAGAAGTTCGTCAGAGTGTTGACTCACCCTCGAGGATCTCGTCCGTCAACTGTCCCGAAATCATGTGGCGGTTGTGGTACTTCTGCCAAGAGTCTGGGCTGGGCCATTCCTCCTCAATGACCTCGTCCTCCTCGCTGTCTTCGTCTTCGCTAAGCTCATCTCTCGGCACCCAAGATCCACCGTCGTCAGCAAGATCTTCCGCCAGCTCCTGCTCCTCAATTTCGTCGTCGCCACACTCGTCATCCAGTCCATCTAAATCCTCAAGTTCATCAGGTACAGGCGGAGCGGATGGCGGAGGCGGAGCGGATGGCGAAGGCGGACCGGATGGCGGAGGCGGACCGGATGGCGGAGGCGGACCGGATGGCGGAGGCGGACCGGATGGCGGAGGCACATTATCGATCTGAGGCAGCTTGAAAACCGGCAGGGGTAGCAATGGGTTGGCATAGGTAGAGTAGACAAGCATATATGAGGTGAGCAGATTTAGTGGAGGCCCATCGAGACGCCTGACTTTGCTGTCATTCAGGAGGTACCATACGCCAGTCGTGTCGGCAGCGTAGGTGACCCAGTGTCCAGTGAGAAGAGTGCGTTCAGCATTGGCTGTTGCTGTGGAGGGTTCTTCTCCCGAGGGCCAGTGTGCGACAACCGCCGTCAGCCGGAGTGTTTTGCGCTAATTAAGGTTTAGTTAGGCTTGCGGGCGCATGAGAACATAAACAGACCTGAGTTCCTGGCATGCATGGCAGGTCAAGGACGATGGGGTAGTCGATGGCGCCTGGTACCCACACGTTGTCGCTCATGCTGCCGCCGATTTTGTGCCTGAACCGCTTCAGGCGAACGCAGAGTACATCTGGTACGAGACCAACCACACTGTCCATGTTGACACTAATGGGATTGGCGGGACAGCGAGCTGTTGTTCCCTGGAGACAAACGGTTGCGGGGCACTGTTGGTCTTGCGACTGGTGGAGTAGGTTCTGCAGCGCTTGTTCGAAAGTGCTGAGGTTCCCATTTTCGTCCTCGATGCACAGGTCGATGTAGGGAATTTCGAGCGCCCTGTGTTCAACCACTGGCATGCAGCAGTGCGTTTTGGTTATAGCAGGAGTCTTCTGATCGATCCAGCCGAGGCTAAGTTGTCGATAACCGTTGGAGCCAAACCTAAAAGGATATCAGTGCAATTGCTAAGATATAGCAATGAACGGTAGCATACATTTCCTCCTGTATGAGGAGTTCGGCACGCATGAACGCGTCCATTGCGTCATCCTGCTCACGGACGGTCATCTGTTCCTTATAGCCATGGTTAAGCACTGGGAAGGTGTCAGCTGTAGCCGCCTTGTGTTGCTTAGTAGTACAAACCCTTGACGAGGAATGGTTCGAGTTGGCTGTTCCCGCCAGGGAGCCAGATGCTTCTATCGTTGGAAGCGGTTGAGTTGCAAGCCTGGACCACGTGAGCGAGGGCGCAGAGGATGCATTCTCGGTCGTACTGCTCCCGCGTTGCACCTGACAGTCCAAAGTCAGCCAAACACAATTTAAAATATAGTCTAAGCTTACAAAGGCCGTTGGCGACTTGCTGCGCGTGAGCGGTAATCTCAGGAGCATGTAGGTTAAGCAGTACTTGCGTGGTGGCATTGAGCCAGCACCACGCGCCCGCATTTTTGAAGCCCACTGGTGCCTGCTGCTGTGGCCGCATGTGAAGCCATTGCCGTGAAAGCCAGCTCGTAGCCTGTTGGAGCGCCGTCCCTGCATCCATCAAGGCTCCTTGGAGAAGCGCCAGTTCCTGGCCAGTTACTGGGGTCGACCTCTCCGTTATCTCTCTCAGAGAGGTGACCAGATTCCGCAGGCGCTCAAGAGCCGGGTGGAGTGAGTGTTGCATAGCATGCTTGGCTGGCGATGGGGTGTCAACCGCCATTGGCGAGCCTCCAACTTGGAGGGGCCAATCACTCGTCGTTGCCCTTAGGCCAACGGGAGACAGCAGCCCACGAGGGAGCACCTAGAGATCATATAATAAGCTATTGGTCTTGCTAATACGATAGGGGAATAGACTAACCGGCTGCAGCTCCAGGGGATCATTGCCACCGGATGGCGTGACCTGAACTCCTGGTCAGTCACTCTCGAACGTGCTTCGGGGTAATTCATCTCACCAAATTGGTGGAAATGTGTTCAAAACTTATAATGCGCGAAACTTGCGCAAGTGGCTTTGAGGGAGGCGACCGAGCTGACGAGCTATAGTGAACTTAGAATATGTTGCGGTTGAATTTGCTGAAAACAAATGCCATTATATACCTTATAGATCCACTTGGGCTGGGTGATGCAATACCAATGTCCTCTAGCGACTGTGGGCGCAGAACAATGGTTGGCGTAGCTCCCTAGAACACATGTGAGCAACAGAAAACCAACGCTTTGCTAAGTGTTAACGGACCATGAGAGGGTCGGATGCGACAGGAGCAGAGGTTCCGGCCTTCTTTGACTGCTTTGGCAGCTGGAAGCAGCTGATTAGAACACTGGCTACAGCGAGCGGGCTGGCAGAGCCGACTCACTTTTGTTGAGATTACCGGGAGCGGGAGCGTATTTTTTGCTGCGTGAGGAGCAGCTGGCTTGAACTTTTGTGCCTGCAGTAGAAAGGTCATTGACTGTAGTTGACGACTGGTTTCTTCATCAACTTACAGGTGGCTGTCCCGATGGAAGTGAGGAGGAACCTGAACCAGGGCCGCGCTTGCGCTTTTTCTTCGACTGAAAACCGTGTGAGATAGGATTGAGCAACCATAATTTATCAACGGTGACCTTCTTGCTCTTCCCTACTGGAGTCGAGTATGTGTGGTTGTCCTCTGCATGCCCCACGTCGGTGTCGGTGTCGGTGTCGGTGTTGTTGGAGATGTTATCAACGCTCAAAGCACCAAACTGATGATAGATTATACGGTCAGTTAGATCCTGGGTATTTAAATGATGACTGACCTTGTTCGGCGACACTAAAGTAGCCAGTGGCCTAGAGACAGTACGAGGCGGTGGCCGCGCTCTCGTCGCAGGCCGCGCAGTCCCGGAACTCTTTTTCTGACTCTGTTCCGGAACAAAATCCTCATCATCTGATAATAAAACTCAGATAAACTCGGCTGTATTGCTGATCTAGTAGAAAAGTGCGTACCATCATTCACTCGCTTCACCATTTTGTGCGCGCGCGAACCTTGAAGTAGCAAGAACTGAAGCAACAGAGAAGGAGAGGGCAGACAAACAAACAGCCAAACATAACGTGCCGGTGGCATGTCGCATTTGGTTGTTGGTGAGGGGCCGGAGATCGTCGGCGGTCACGAGAGGATCATCGTTCCATGGCAAGTTGTGCATTGCGCGGATGAGATTCGCTAGCTGCAATGCCGTCACCAATACTTCAGATCAGCAGTGTAAGAGAATATTGTGCGTGGTTTTGAAAGGGGAGGAAGGATAGCTGTCAGGTAAGAAGCAGGAGGTTGAGATGCAGAGCAAGTCGTCAGCCACCTAGATCCACGGATTCAACGCAAACTGTCCACGTGGAAACTCGAGTGACGTCTTGCTATGCGGCCTGTCCCTCGTTCATAGAGATCAAGTGGCATTTGTGATAGTGGTGCGCGACGTTACATGATGTGAGCAACATAGTGGTATGGCAGGTGGGATTTGCAAATGGAGCGTCTGCGACTAGCTGAGATGTAACATACATTAGATTACAGAAGGAAAATGAGTTTGGGAGGAGCAGCGCCTGTCACATTTGATTGAGAGGGCTGCTGAGACTTGGTTGAGTCGTTATGCACGGCCGGAAGCACTTCGGCTTCTGCCGGCGGGCTACGGCGGTCAGTACACAAATGTAATCGAGTACAACAGGAATCTGCATTCCGAACCCGCAATCAGTAGCTATTATCAGCAGTAATGTTTGCTCAGTGATTTGGAAACTGTTATCACAGTGCTCTGCTCGTTAATAAGCTCACAACTCGCTGTGTCAGGTGACCAAAAACCTGACATTGCGAGCTGTCACTCCCACACAATCTCAGAGAAAATATAATGAACACTGTTCGAGTTAAATGTATTCAAATGTAAGAATTAGGGCCTCTGGAGATGTTGCTGTCGAGATTTATACATATGCGCGCGCTGTATTCCAAATGCGGGTTCTCCTCCTACTGTTAACAACAAGCCTTGCCTCCATTCTATTCGTAGAAAAACATGTCCAAAAAATCTGCGGAAGAGCGCGCATTCAATGCGCTTGCGTCATTATCACCTGCGATCGAATTAGGCGGGTACATCAGCTCGGAGACGACAAAGGTTCATCCCTGCCACTCCGAGTTCCACCCAACCGCTGCACCCTCTTACTTGAGCTCACAAATAAGGAAGTAATGGGAGCTGGCGGCGTATTTACGGTATCCAGTATCATCACAGCCGACATGTACACTCTACGGGTGCGCGGGATACACCGGTTATCCACAATTGCATTCCATAATGGTTAACACTCTTTGCAGGACCGTTCTATGACTCAAGGAATTGCCAGCATTTGGACCGGTCTCGGTATGGGTCTTGGTGGCCCGTTCGGCGGCTACATCGCCGACAGGTTTGTCGGTTTGGTGTGCCCACCTCCGGTCGTTGATCACTCGCATGCAGGTGGGGCTGGCGCCTTTCGTTCCTACTCCAACTCCCTCTCTTCGTCTTCTCGCTAATTTTAAGCTTCAACATCAACTACACTACACCCGGTCGTAGCAAGTCCAAGCTTGCCGTGCTCAAAAAGATCGACTGGTTTGGTACCGCTGCGCTTCTATGCTTCGTCCTCTTCCTCCTGTCGTTCCTATCATTCAAGTTCCAGAGTGACTATGAATGGGACGACAAACGAGTTGTGGGGACCATCGCTCTGTCCGCGACCGCATTCATCACGTTTATCGTACTGGAACTTTGGGTGGTCCCGGCGCCAGTGTTGGCACCGTTCCTGCTGAGACAGAGGGTACCAGTGCTCGTGAGCGCGTCCAACATGCTCATCGCGTACTGCAATTTCGCGGTCATCTACCACGTCCCCATCTTCTTTGAGCTGGTGTTCCTTACAAGCTCCACAGAGGCCGGAATGCACTTGCTGCCTAACTCGTTTGCTATGTCTGTTGGCAGCTTGTTTGCTGGCTACTGCCTGCAGAAGACGGGCAAGTACAAAATGCTCAATGCCGTCTTCGGTATCCTTCCCACCATCGCCACGGTGCTTGTCGCGAGGTTGCAGCATGACTCCGGATGGGTAGCCCAGTGGCTAAGCATCGTGAGTGTTGATGTCTGCTGGGGTTCACGCGGAGACTGATGGTTTCCGCCAGACCACACTTGGATTTGGGAATGCTGTTGTGCTGCAAACAACCCTTAGTAAGCTCTTTTGGCTCACCAGGGGCATCCCACGACTTATTACTGCCATCAGTCGCACTTCTCGCGTCCGTTGGTAGCGCCCATACCGCCGTGGCCATTGGTTTCGGCCAGCTGTGGCGCGGAATCGGACAGGTCTCAGGAGTTGCGGTGTCCAGCGCGGTTCTGCAGTCGATTCTTGACCGCGAATTGAAGGCTCGCATAACAGGTCCTGGGTCTGCGGAGGTGAGAAAATTGCGGATTGCAGCACAGGGAGTCAGCTGGCTGAACCTTTATCTCATATAGCTCATTACCAAGATTCGACACTCTTCTGCTCTCGTAAAGACACTACCACGCGAAATCCAGGTTGAAGCACAGGCGGCTTATGCTATTGGGCTGAAGGCGGTCTTCATCCTCGCCGCAATCAGCACATTCACAGCGTTCCTGGTTCGTTTGCCAGTACGTGGCTAACCTTGTTTTTTTTACCCGCCTGATTGAACTCTCGCTAACTTGGAGGACTATTTCTAACATAGATACCAGAACTCTCGCTCGATGAAGACGTGAGCAAAACACCGGGTCCCACCCCGAGCGCATCCATCATAGTGTCGCCAACAGGGTCCCGAGCACCCACACCGGCCCGTGCAGATTCGTCGCAAGATATCGTCCCGGATATTCGTTCGGGGTTGCGCAAGGCAAAATCGATCGGGTACGGCACGCAACCGCGGCCGTCGTTGGATCGGCCGCAGCGGCGACTGAGCACATACGAAGGAGGTCAAGGGGCGGATCCGGAGCTAGATGAGGAGCGCTTGAGGTTGCGCGAAGAGAGAGCAAAAGCAAAGCGGGCTGCCGAGGTATCGCGAGTGTAACAACTTGCAGTGATTCGAAGCCGGCCTCCTGCACGCTCATCAGTGTGCATCAAGCTTCTAAAATTTGCCATCTCGTCTACACTGCAGTTGCATACATGACTTTCGTGACGTCTAGACTTGGTGTATGGCGTGCAAATCGACTTTGCGGCAACAGCCGATCGTTTCTTGGTCTCATTGGTAGAAACCGGACGGATAGGCCAGTTTTCCAACCACAAACACAAACGTACCTGCCCGTCGGTGCCGCCGGCTTCTCCTTCATTCACGAACAATCCCCTGACGTATTACCTCTCCTTCCTACGCCATTCTCGATTGCCTCCTGCCGGTTGTTG
>Ga0247815_10004182_pt1 | contig 10179 bp, 6 predicted proteins | sample UWRJL194509B1_FD_181014 | JGI IMG/M metagenome (GOLD analysis project Ga0247815, IMG submission 181014) | Plant litter microbial communities from Arlington Agricultural Research Station in Wisconsin, United States - UWRJ-L194-509B-1 | ecosystem: Environmental > Terrestrial > Plant litter >... | reverse complement strand
AGGCGTCTCGAGCTCACGGGACTGGATCTCGAGGTGGGCGATCCGATGGCGTTCGAGCGGATGCTTCAGCTGGCGGAGGAGGTGCTTTTTGACGATCAGCTCGTGCAACCACGGTACTCTACTCCTGACCATCTCAGTTGGACATGATTTCAGGAACATGTATACAATTAGATGTCATTCTGAAGATACGGATGCGGGCGTTGTGAATACACGGGTGACTAATCTTCACGAGCTTCGAGGCGGAGTGCTCCTGGCCGAGCCGCCAGCGCCGAGGGTTGGAATCCGCTTGTTTTCCATACGTGCCTTCCACTCTGGCCGACTCGAGAGTCCGCGGCAACCTCCATAGCATCGTTCATGCTGGAGACCGAAGCACGGGTACGTCTTAACGCCGGCAGGACAAGATCCACATGCGACAATTGCTAGAGCCGAAGTCAGATAAAGATCGGCAGTGTTTAGAGACAAGGCGACATGCGCTCGCAGTGCTTTTTGAAATCTTATGGGAGGACGACCCACTGGCAGTGTGGACAACGGATCCCTGAGGAGAGTCAGCAAGACTGAACGCAAGACGCCAGAGGCCTGAACTCACAGCGCTGTCCATCGGCTGCGACAAGCCAATTTGTCGGTAGAAACTCGGATGCAGCTGCTTTGAGACTTGCAGAAAAGTTGTCTGAAGGGTGATTGTGGGAGTTCATGTCGGAGGTGATGTTTCGGGGAGTGGGTGTTAGTGTGCTGCACTCTCTCGGCAATCGTGCGAGGGCTTATATTCGATTCTACGCGTTGGTCATAGCGCTTGAAGCGCTCTGGGAGTGGTTAACGGAGCATACAGAGGGCAAGGTCACGTTGACGTTGAAGCTTTGAAGCACTCGCGCTCTGCTCAGACCCTCGCCACCTACGAGCGGGCCTCACTACCGGCCACTGAATTGAAGCGCTGCCTCTCATCACTACAGCAATCTGGCCGATGACAGCTGAAGCAACGGGTCTGAGGTCGCTGTCAAAGCGGTAGCCACCGAACGGCGACTCTGAGGAAGCGCTACCGCTTCAACGTCGACATTCACTTAAGCCGTAACCCGCAGTCTCGCCACCCTATCCCAGTCTACGCTTCTTGTCACTTTGACTCAATAATGAAAACGCCGGCGGGACCTTGAGTTCGTACTGTCGTGTGATGCCAGCGACTGACGCGCGCTTGAGAAGCGCAACGGAAGAGCGGGTCGAAGCGCTATCGAGAAACGCTTAGCAACAGAACCCCGCTTAGCGCATAGATGAAATCATGAAAACGTACAGCATGGCCTACATTCGCCTACTCCCGCGGGTTGTACGGTGACCGAGGTAGACTGAGCCAAAGGAAGCCTGTGTGTGTCACCCTGTTGGAACTGGTCGTCCTGCGAGAAGGAATACGACGCTACAAGCTTGCATCGCCCATCCTTCAGACTTCAAGACGATCACATCATCATCAGTACAGGTTTACCAGGGGTAGCAGAACAAGTGCCCACCTCTCGGGGTTCCAGTCCCACCCGCGTCCACCGTCCTCCACAGACCGCATTCCCTCGGCGCAGCGCTCGCAAAACGGGTAGGACGCCTCTCAAACCTGTCGTACCCGTCTCTGCACCAGTGCCGAAGCACATGTCGAAGATAGTGACAGCACGCCGATGACGTGGGAGGGCCTTTGGGTGGTGGCAAGGTGGCAAAGTGGAGAGGCGTTGTGGCAGGGCGGTCGACGATGAGTTGGGTAGAGTTGTGCTGGATGAGCTGTGGACGAGAAACCGTGGGAGCGATGACGAAAGAGCGGATGGCGAACCGAAGAGCGGGAGCACAGACGATGAGCGCCAGCAAGAAGGACGCGGCCCGATCGGACGAGGACGCGCCAGCTCTCCGGGGTGGCTGATGATTGGCTAACGGTGTTTCGTGGGTGAGCCAGATACGAGAAGCCGTAAGAGCGAAAAACGAAGACGAGCGGAATGAAGAGAGGGAAGGCATCGAAGATGACACTGAAGATGAGCGACGGAAGGAACAACGCAGTACAAACGAACGAGAACGCACCTTCTCGCGCTCGGCCCGCCATTGTCAACGATCTCCCGTTCAATACCACTATCATTCAAGCCTACCTCGGTGCATACTCTTGAGTAGGGTTTTGAAAGTGGAGCGTGTTGAGAGGAAGTGCAGGTGACAAGCACGTGAAGTTCGTTCCCGAGGTTGAACGTTGAGCGCTCGTGGTAAGATCTTGCGAATGTCGTTCAAGTTGCTCGATGATATCGACGCGAGGAAAATATGATGCTACGAAAAGCGTTTGAGTTTGTAGGTCGTGCTTGGCGATGAGGATGTGGGGTGCTCTGACGCCGGCGCGGGTCACGCCTATGACGAGAACGTTTGACCATCTGAAATCGTGGTGTTAGCAAGCCTCAGAAGGGATTAAGATGAGAACACGGCGTTAGGGGTAGAAGCGCGTGGGATCGGGCAAGGGGCTAACCGGACGAGAGGCATGCGGGGTAGGGAAGAGACCGAAACACTGAACGACCCTCGGCCTAACCGACCCTTCGCGTCGTGTTCTAGCCAAGCCACCACCTCAAACGAGCCCGCACCAACCAGAATCAGACTGAATCGGCGCAACACAACAAAGGAATCTTTTAGAAAGCCCACGCGCCCCCGTACCTGTTACATCTGCCTCGTGTCGCTCGCGTCTACATCCCCCAAGTCGACTATTTGCTCTTGCGACGAGTCTGCCGCATGAGGCACCATGTGTGACGGGAAGAAGACTAACTGGTGGTAGTGCGCGGAGTGCAGTGGACGGGATACACGGCGTCAGTAAATACGAGGACCAGATCACAGACAGGCAGCACCAGCAAGAAGAACGAGCACAAAGCAAAGGCGAGCTTTCAAAGATCCCAGGAAATGGGGCGTGACGACCAACCATCACCAGACGCCAGTGCCTGCAACGCTCCTCGGACATCGACCCAGACCACTCACAGATATCCTGGCCCGGAGCATGGATGTGACGCATCTGGTTTCAATTATATTCGAGGAATGAGAGAAGAAAGAAGAAGAAGGTGCTGAGGAAGGAACGCGCGAGGACAGGGCGAGAGCGAAGGAGAGCCAGAGCCGGGCGGAACCAGATGAACGCTACTGACACCGGACCGCGCCGAACCGCTGATCTGGCAACACCCGACAAGTGGACCAGTCCCTGGACCTGCTTGTTGCCTCGTCCCGTCTCGGTCGTCTCAACTCGTCCTTACCGTTCCAAGATGTTGGTGATTACTCGTCCCCCTCGTTTCACCAAATCGTGAGTACCGTCCTGATTGCTTGTGTTCGTGGTCTAGGAAATGCTGCGCGTCAAGCCAAAGCCGGCGCACAGTCGACACCAGCCATGATGCTCGTACTCTACATTTTATCACGACAAATATTCAGATTATCTGTCTCCGCGATGGGCTGATTTGAAACTTGAATGTTCCCCGTAACTGGATGACTCGCATCGGCGGTGCTTGCGCCTGTCATCCTCCCCCGCGTGGCCTTGTCTATCCGAACCCTCCTCGCTTTCAGATTGGGATGATGCTCCCTTCTATCAGTGCGGTTCATTCAGGTCTACATTCATATTGCCCTACCAGATACCAAGATAGCTGGCATCGTACACTCCGCCTCCGGCGAACGCGAGCCACTCGATGATGACACCCAGCGCCGCTACTGCCTCTTGAACGACGCTCAACTCCGTCAATAAGGCCGTATGGAGACGAAAGAGCCGGGTACATCCTCAGAGTTAGTTGTGGTATGATGACGGCGTTTGAGAAGGGAGACAGACGTTTTACATCGGAGTTCGCCTGTGGCTGCTATGACTAGCAACACCCTTTGATGTCTCATCTTTTCATGCATTTCTCAAAGCGTATCGCTAACCACTCGCTACTCCTGGTCTTATTCGATGCAGCGGGACGTCCGATTCCGTCGTGTCCACCGTGACTTGCTCTTCGCCAACGGTCATCTCTACTACCATGCCTGACGCAACTTCGGCGTCAAACTTGAACGTGGGCGGATAGAATAACACATAAAGTGTGGCCAGCACCCAGCCCTAGCCGCGGGGGCTGCACCATAATCGACGTTGATTGAGTAGGAGGAACCAAGTCTTCGTCACCATGCTGTTCGAACAGCTTGCTCCTCAAGAAGGAACGCGGTGCTAGACATTCACGCTGCTAGACCTTCGGGCTTCAAGATAATCGTATAATTGTTAGCTAACATTTCACAGGGTAGCAGGAAAAGTGCACACCTCTAACTATAGTTCTGTCCGCGTTCAGCTTCGTTCACAGACCGACTGCTCGTGAAACGTGTTAGACGCCTCCCAACTTGTCTTTCGCACCACCACTCTAGTACTGGGGCACATGTCAAAGGTAGTGACGAGTGTGCTTTTGACGAGAAGCATCGTCGCAGGTTCGTTCCTGCCACATCGAACGTCAACAATCAGTCGCGAAGCTACCAAGAGGACGTACCACAGAGCCACAGATATCGTCGTGTAGAGGTGTGCGCGCACTTGCTACTGCGCCGGCCTGAACTCGATCTTGCTCTCAACATCTGGGTACTCTCATTAGCCATGACCGGACGCAACAGGAAGAAAGTGAGGACCCACGTCGACGAGCTCGCCACCTTGGAGAAAAGCATGACGACGGCGTATGAGCGACCATCGGCCATGGCAAGCTGGAGAGGTGTTGCGGCGTAGCAATCGATGATGAGGTGGCTTGGGGTTGAGCTGGACGATCCGGAGACGAAAAGCTGTAGGTGCGACGACGAGAGAGCGAAACTCGGACTAGAGAGCGAGCGGGCAGGTGATGAGCCCCGGAAAGAACGACGCGGCCCTATCGGACAAGGACGTACCTGCTTTCCGGCTTAGCTGATGATCGGCTAGATGCAGTCTGGTGCATACGCTGGTTACGGGAGGCCGAAAGAGAGATGTCCAAGGAGCGGCAACAGAAGAAGAAGGGAAGGAGAAGAGGGAGGCACTGAAGATGAGCGTCGGCAGGAACAACCCGGTACAAACGAACGAGAACTCACCTGCTCGCCTTCGGCTCGCCGTTGACAAGGATATCTCGTTCAAGACCCCGGTACTAGCTACCAGTCTACGTTGATGCAAACTCCGTGGTCTGAGGGCGTGGCGTATTGAGAATGGGCGCAGTTGACGAGCGTGCGAAGCTCGTCCGCGAGGTCGAACGCGCGTGGTAAGGTCTTGCGAATGTCGTCCAAGCTGTTCAAGTCGGCTTTGATGATGTCGACGTGAGGAACAGGGACAAAGAAAGAAGTGCATCAGAAGGGCTGGCGTTGGAACAGCCGCGCTGAACCAGGAGGATGTGAGGTGTATTGTCGCTGACGCTGGCGCGCGTCGTACTAGTGATGAGGACCGCGTGACTGACGAGCGAGAACACTTGAACGCCGCAACGAGGTGCGGCAGTCCATGATACGACGCATCGGTACGGGCTTGACCCTTGGCATATCCAAGCTCAGTAACACAACGACGTCGTCAAGTTCCAAAGCATGCGCCGTGGAGATGCACCGTGACGTTCATGTGGCTGATCGGGTCCGACGTGAGGCTATTGTTCAAGAGCTTGGTGTTGAGCTCAACCACACTTGCGAGTTGGGCGATGCGCCATGTCTGTGGTGGGTGGCGGGACGCTGGAGAGAACGAGAGCGGACGTTGTCAGCTTGTGCAGGGAAGTTCTCATCAAGATAAGCGAGCGCGCATTCTGACTGACATCGCCTCAGTTCGCCTGGTGCGCAGAATTCGCGCGTAACTCGAACCAAGCTACCCATAACTACAGCACCCCGGGCATGAATGGTATCCAGAGTGTTGTTAGAGGGAGCGCATAGAGACGAAGTTTGTTTTGAGGAGGGTTCTGGCGCGCGACAACGGAGAGGGACAAAAGTCAAAGTCAAAGGTCACGCGGAACCGGATCACGCCACCGGCCGGCACCGAAAGTACCGAGGTTGGCCGTGCGGCATGCTGTCAGTGAGAGCATGAATTCGATCGAGCAGAACGCATTCGGATGCCAGATTGAGCTTAGAAGTCGCAATGTTAGGTTGTGGTCACTACGATCAGATCCATTCTACTCCTGGTCGGTACACATTCCCGCACAGACCTGAAACTCACCACTGAATGTCGATGTTGACATCCGAAAACGGACTAATGGCCGGTTAACACGTATACAAGGCGGTCCTTGCTTCTTGTCGTCTCGCACGCCATTCTCATCACTTGCCATCGTCCTTGTACTCAAAGCTGTTCCCCAATCCCTGTCTACCAGATGGATAAAATCAAGAGGAACTACAAACAAGCGAAAGGCAAGGTCAAAGATCTGCTGCAACTGCCCTCACATCAGAGCGCAATCACAACGCCGGCACGGTCGCCTCACAGTAGTCAGCCATCCACTACGCATTATCATACCATATCGACTGCGCCTAGTGCGACAGTGCGCGCGAGCCAGGAGGCAGTCGCACCGACGGCGAACGTGACGTCGAGCGCGGATATTCCTGCACTCGATGCTGAACCATCACCGCGGCCAGAACACGCCCGAAACTATGATGCAACTTCTGCACGACCAGAATTTGCGACGAAAGGAGAGGAACGGCGAGTAGTCGAAGCGAAGGAACCGAAGAAGAAGAAGTCCGAGAAGACGATAACCGCTGGTTAGTCGTTTCTCTGACTTGTGCACGATAACAGCTAATACCTCGCAGCCGTCATAAAACCCCGTTTCCCGCAGACAAGCATCGTCACTCATAACAGCAACACCACCTCAGTCATTGGCAACGGGGCGATTGTATACAACAACAATTGGGTCAATAACGTCGTCCAGACCGCTGATGAACAGGCCAGTAGCCCGACCCGATTAGAGCGTGCCGATAATGTACTCATTCTTTGTACAGGAGAAGGCCCTCGGGAAGGCCCGCGAGAAAGCCCTCGAGAAGATCACAGCTGGTAAGATGCTACCTTGAGTTGAGTAGACGAGGACGCGGCTGACATGTCGCAGCTCTGAAAGAACGGCACGTCCCGCAGGCGGTTTACGATGCACAACTGAACACCGGCTGCATGAAGCAAACGCGAGTACGCATCCTGAGCGAGACAACAGCCTGGATCAAAGATCCCAATGCTCTGCAGATCTGCTGGATCACCGGGATGGCGGGTACTGGCAAGACCTCCATCGCAAAAACCGTTTGCGAGCAGGCCAGCGCGGATGCCGAGATCATGCTTGGAGGGAGCTTCTTCTGCTCGCGTTCGACTGGCTTGGCAGCTCAGCGTGACATCCGCTGCGTGATTCCAACTCTCGCTCAGCTTTTTGCGCGGGATTTCTTTGACTTCCGCATGGCTCTGGCTGAAACGATTCGCGACGGAATCCAGCACAAAGAAGTCTCAGCGCAGCTGGAACTCCTCCTTCGTGCACCTCTTTCTAAGTTTAAAGATGCAAGTGTACCGATTCTATTCGTCATCGATGCCCTTGACGAGTGTGGCGGTGAGACCACCGACGGCATGCTCGACGATGCCGCGTGTCACGCTGTTGTCACCAGTATGCTCGAAGCGCTCGTCAGTCTGACACAGTCCGACCCCAAGCTACCAGTCAAGTTCCTCATCACATCGCGACCCGAGGCTCAGATTCGAGACACTTCAATCTCAAACGACAAGCTCAGCCAGATCCTGCGGCTTCATACCGTCGATGTCGCAGAGGTCAGTGAAGACATCAGGCGATACATTACCAAGACTCTCGACACCAAACTTTCCGGACGGTCGAAGCTGCGAGCCAATATCACGGAAAATGATGTCGAGGACCTCGTTCAACTCTGTGACGGACTTTTCATTGTTGCTGCAACTGCGATTGCATATACCTTTGGCGTAGGGGCTGCTGCGGCTGTTGCCAAGTTCAAGAAGTTGCTCAATTTCTCTCGAAGCAATCTCAACGACAGGGCCGCAGCACCCCTTGACCGCATGTACGAGATCATTCTTATTGACGCGACGGGAGCAGATGAGTCCGATGCAACTGAGCTGCGGGCACTGCAGCGTCTTCTGGCCTCACTCCTCTCTGCCCGCATGACTCTGTCTGTTACAGCATTGGCAGGTCTTCTGAATTTGGAGCCGTACAGTGTGAATGCGAGTCTGTCCCAACTACATGCTGTCGTTCACGTGCCCGAGGACGACGACATTCCTGGCCTGCGCACTGTGCACGCTTCATTCGGCGACTATTTGTATAGCCGTGCCCCGAGCCACATTCGGATTCCACCATCGCTCGGCCATGAAGCCCTGGCGCATGCCTGCCTTCGCGTCATGGGCAAGAATCTTCGTTTCAACATTTCGGCAAGCCCCTCTTCCTACGAAGAAAACCCGTCAGAATGCCGAGATATCATCACGCTCTCTCTGGAGTACGCATGTATGCAGTGGGTATACCATTTTGCCGCTCTGGTGGACACAGGCAACTTTGACGCCACGATTGGCATGATCTTCCGTCCAAGACTCCTGCAGTGGCTTGAAGTCATGTCCGTCCTGCGTCAGGTATGGCGTGCTGCCAGGATGCTTTTCATTGCGGCAGGAACAGTAAATACTCACGCAGGCTCGGACCTGGCGCAATTCCTCCGTGACGCCAACTTATTTGTGACTTCTTCTTATGAGGCGATTGAGCGGAGCGCACCGCATATATACATCTCGGCCCTTCCATTTGCAGACAAGAACTCGCTGGTCTACCGGGACTTTGCCCTGCGGTGCACTGGTCTGTTCACCGTTAATACATTCGGCATTGACCAACATGGAGGACGCACTGTCATGACTCTCACGGGCCACGATGGCGCCGTGAATTCTGTCTGTTACTCTTCTGATGGTCGACTACTTGTCTCTGGCTCGGAAGACGGCTCAGTCCGTATATGGGACACCCGTACAGGCGAGGAGGCGCGTTCACCGCTTCTGAGCGGCACGGGCTCAGTTTTGACAGTCGACTTTGCTCGGAGCAACCAGTGGGTCGCATCCGGCACTAAATCCGGAACTGTGTGTGTTTGGAATATCGCGCCAGGCCAGACGAGTCACCAGCAGCTGAACGGTCATTCTGACCCCGTAAACTGTGTCAAGTTCAGTGTAGATGGTTTCCGCCTCGCATCAGCGTCAGACGACAAGACTTTGTGCCTCTGGAGCCCCGAGACAGGGGAGAAAATTGCAGTCCTCAACGGTCACACGCATGCGGTCAGTGGAGTAGCATTTTCCCCAGATGGCGAGGTCTTGGCCTCAATATCTGACGATGCAACAATAAGACTGTGGCGCAGTACCACAGGAAAATCTGCGCGCAAACCGATACAGCACGGTGGATACGGCAGTATTGATTTCTCTCCAGATGGCCAAATTATTGCTGGAACACTCAGAGACGCTGTTGCACTTCGCCAACGTAAGACCGGGGAGAACATAGTATCGCTGAAGCAGCACACTCGGAGATATTGCGTCCGGTTTTCACCAGACGGTCAGTCGTTGGTGGCGGCATGTGGCTCAGCAGTTCGGCTTTGGACCCTGCAGCCGGATCCGCAGCGTGCTTCCTGGGTCGATCTTGGCGGTCACGGAGGCGAGGTCAACTGGGCCACCTTCTCACCGGACGGTCTTTACATCGCTTCGGCCTCTGATGATGCCACAATCAGGATCTGGAGTGCTGGAAGTGGCCAACCAGCCGTTAAGCCACTGTCTGCGCACGGAGACGCAGTGCATTCAGTGGCCGTCTCGCATGACGGCTCGTTTATTGTCAGTGGCTCCGAGGACAAATCGGTGCGGGTGTGGAATGCACGTACCGGTGATGCAACATTTTCATCATTGTGTGGGCACACAAGGCCGGTATCGTCTGTGTCGATCTCACCAGATGGATGCTTGATTGCATCGGGGTTGGCGGTCACGTTGGTAGAGGCAAAGGCACGGGTGGAGGCAGAGGCAGAGGCAAAGGTGCGGGCAGAGGCAGAGGCAGAGGCAGAGAGAAAAGCAAAGGCGCAGGAAGAGGAAGAGGCAGCGATAGAGGCAGAGATAAAGGCAGAGATAGAGGCAGAGATAGAGGCAGAGGCAAGGGCAACGACAACGACGTGGATTATGAGGCTGGTATCGGCGCGGGCACGGGCGGCGGCGCGTGCGGCGGCGCGTGCACAGACGGAGACGGAGACGGAGGCGGAGACGGAGGCGTGGGTGGAGGCGTGGATGCGGGCAGAGGCGCG
>Ga0247815_10004181_pt1 | contig 10180 bp, 6 predicted proteins | sample UWRJL194509B1_FD_181014 | JGI IMG/M metagenome (GOLD analysis project Ga0247815, IMG submission 181014) | Plant litter microbial communities from Arlington Agricultural Research Station in Wisconsin, United States - UWRJ-L194-509B-1 | ecosystem: Environmental > Terrestrial > Plant litter >... | reverse complement strand
CAGCTGTGCGGATAACTGTGCACGTATTTTTCAACCTTAAAGGCTTTGTTTTCTTCTTTTAAACGAATTGCAATTTCAACATCAACAGAACGCTCTGGCGCCTGTCCTGCATCATAATATTCATTTTTCACGTATTTACCGGCAAGATCTCCTAAGTGCGAAGTGAATTTTCCTTGTAAATCTACCAACGGAACTGCAGTTCCGTTTTCGTCTAAAACCAACATTGGCGGTACTTCCGGCTTAGCTTCTTTTGCTACTTTAGCATCATCAGCACCAAAAGTCGGAGCGGTGTGCACAACTCCTGTTCCATCTTCAGTAGTAACAAAATCTCCGGCAATTACCCTAAATGCATTTTCTGCATTTTGATAAGGCAATACGTAAGGCAATAATTGTTTGTAACGAATTTCTACTAAATCTGCTCCTTTTGCTTCTGCTAAGATTTTGTAAGGAAGTTGTTTGTCGCCATTTTTCACTTTGTCAAAATCAGCATCATCCTCGCTTGCATAAAATCCTTTTCCGAATTGTTTTCCAACTAAATTTTTAGCCAAAACAACATTTACAGGTTCAAAAGTATATTGATTGAAGGTTTTTACTAAAACATAATCGATTTTTGGTCCAACCGTCAAAGCAGTATTCGATGGTAATGTCCAAGGTGTTGTCGTCCAGGCCAAAATGTGAATATCACCAAAACCTTGTAGAAAGCTTGGAAGCGTTTCCGGTAAAGTTTTGAATTGCGCTACAATCGTAGTATCTGTAACATCTCTGTAAGCTCCCGGCTGATTCACTTCGTGAGAAGATAATCCTGTTCCGGCTTTTGGAGAATAAGGCTGAATGGTGTATCCTTTGTACAGCAAACCTTTATCATAGATTTGTTTCAAAAGCCACCAAACAGATTCCATATATTTTGGTTTATAAGTAACATATGGATCTTCCATATCTACCCAATATCCCATTTTTTCGGTCAAATCATTCCATACATCGGTATAACGCATTACGGTTTTTTTACACGCTTCGTTATATTCTTCTATAGAAATTGTTTTACCAATATCTTCTTTTGTAATTCCAAGTTCTTTCTCGGTACCCAATTCTACAGGCAATCCGTGCGTATCCCATCCGGCTTTTCTTTTTACCTGAAAACCTTTTTGAGTTTTATATCTGCAAAAAATATCTTTAATCGCACGCGCCATCACGTGGTGAATTCCTGGTAATCCGTTTGCTGAAGGCGGGCCTTCAAAAAATACGTAAGGCTCTGCACCTTCGCGAGTAGTTACACTCTTTTCAAATATATTTTCTTTCTTCCAAAAATCAAGAACTTCTGACGCTACCGTTGGCAAGTCAAGTCCTTTGTATTCAGTAAATTTTGTACTCATTTTATCCTTTTCTTAAACGAGGTGCGAAAGTAATAAAATTAAGTCGAAAGTCGAAAGTTGAAAGTCGAAAGTTACAGATTGGAGCAAATTTTAAGAAAAAACTTCTTTTAAAACCTCTAAAGATTTAGGTTTTTTAAATCCATCCAGATGAAAACTGTAGTAATCAATTATGATTTTTAGCAAAATTTGTCTTTCTATAACATGAAAAACCTTCTGATCATTATCGAATCTTAAATCAACGAGTTTTTTAAACAAATTTGTTTCGTGTTCCGTTAAAGATCCTATGCCATGAAACAGTGTAAAAACGCCTTCGTTCATGTCAAAATAAGGCAAATCAACTTCAGAAATATCAGGATAAAAACCCAAATATTTTGTTGCTTCTAAAAGTAAGATCAAGTGAAAATTCGAAACCTCATCATGGTGATCAAGCCAAGTTAAAGCCGTTTCCAAAAACACAAATAAAGATTCATTTTTTTCTTCTTCCTGAATCGAATAATGCAGCATTTCAGAAAGAAACATGACCATGGTGCTTTTTACAAGATTGGTGTGAATACTCTGAAAAGGAACAGCTGTTTTTATTTCTTTAAAATTTTCCAGAGTTCCTTTATTTTTATGCACAGCCTCGATTTCGAGAATCGACAAGGGTTGAAAATAAGCAATCTTCTGACTTGCTTTTCGATTCGAAAAAGCATCACGCACAAAATAAGATTTCAAGCCATTAGAAAGTGTAAAACATTTGACTATCAGACTTTTTTCCTGAAACTTTAGTGATGAAATTACAATTGCTTTAGTTTTGACAAGCACTTTTCAGATTTTTATAGTATAAGATTTCTTTGAGCTTCTGGATTTAAAATTACAAGACTTTAGACTACCTAATAATCATAACTTTTTTAACTTTAGTCTCACCACCGTCCTGCGAAGAAATAAATACCATATATACTCCAGATGCAACTTTATATCTTCCGAAAGCTGAAGTATCCCATTCAATTGTTCCACCTTCGGAAATAGTTTCATAAACTAAATTTCCTTCGATATCAGTAATTTTCACATTTGCCTTATCAATTAATCCTGAAATTTTTACAGTTCCGGAATATTCCGGGCGAACAGGATTAGGATAAATATAAACACTGTTTAAATTTTCAATAGCTTCAGTTGAAACTCCTTTAAAAGAAATCATACCTTTATTAGTAGCAATAAAAACTTCCCCCGTTTTACTATTGATTTTAATGTCATTTATTGTATTACTTGGCAATGGCGAATTATTTATTGTAAAATGATATTTTGTTTCCTGACCATTTGGTGAAACCATAAAAACACCAGAATCTCCTGTTCCTATCCATTTATTATTGGATCCATCTACTGTTATTGCAGTTATAAACTGTTCATATAATAATTCTTGTGCCAAACCATCTTCCATGATGATTATAGGTCTCGTGGTTAATTGATTTTCAGACTGAAAACTATTAACATTTGACAAAACTCTTAATCCTTTTGTTGTTCCAATCCATAATTGATTTTTATTATCAATCGATATGGCTCTGACATTTGCTATTGGCAGATTACCTGAATCTGCACCAGAATTTATCTTTTTGAATGTATTAGTATTTTCATTATAACCAACAACTCCTTCACTACTCATTGAAATCCATTTCGTTCCATTTTTATCAATGGTTAAATCGGTATAACTGGCATCTTCAGGTCTTACCAAAACATTTTTCATTGAAACACTTTCCCATTGCCCATTTGTTTTTAATACTTTTAATCCATTTTCAATCATATTATTTGTCAACCAAAGATTTCCTGACTTATCAAAAGCTGATCCGTTTATTCGAACATCAATATAACCGGGACCTACAAAAGTTAATGTTTCCAAACCGCTATTCTTTTCATTATACAAAACAGAGGGCTCATCATTTTCGATTTTTAGCAAACCCGAAAAATAGGAACTTGCATATATTTGTTTTTCATTATTGGGATTGATTATAATATTTACCATTGACTTTGCATCAAATACCTTCTCATAAGGAATATTAAGCCAACCATTTTCTGCTAATTTACTAACACCATAACTATCCAGAGGATATGGATTCAATGTAGAAGTATAATCTCCATAAACACTCCATAGCACATTAGGAGTTACAGAAATAGCAAAAATGCTGTTTCTTATTGGACCTGATGGCTTGTCATTTATAAAACTTGTCTGATTTGATAATGTTGAGGAGAACAAACCTTTTTCATTAGTTCCAATATAGATTACACCTCCTACAACAGTTGAACAGCTAAATCTCAATTGGTTATCCAGAACCTGAGTATTTGAAATTTGCCTAATCAAAATCATTTGATTATTATATACAAAAACCATATCTGGCGTTGTAATCAATAAATTATTATTGGCAGCTCTCATATCTGTGGAAGATTGTGGAAGTTGGAGAAAACCAACAAAGACATTCGAATTATATCTATGAATATAACCCGATGAATTAATTGCTATTAATTCTGAATCTAATGTTTCTACACTAGACCAATCACCAGAATTTACAGTTAGCCACTGATTATAATCAATTAAATTTGAATTGCCAGAATTTGCCCTTCTAATTCCATTTGAAGTTGCTGCATAAATAAACCCATTAAAATAAGCAGTTTGCCTTACGTTTATTTGCGCTCCAACATCACCAATAAAATAAGTATCTCCAAATTGCAACGTGTTCAAATTAAATTGCACAATTCCAAAATCACAGGAAACATATATTAACCCGTTGAGTTCCATAAAATGGTTTATCCTTTTAAGGTTGTTTGGTATTTGCTTGTTAATGATATCTACTTTTTTCACCAAACTTCCATCAGTTTCATTTATTATGATAAGTAAACCATTTTCATATCCGATTATTCTTTTCTTGAAATTTTCACTATAATAAGTAGATGAAATAGTCTGACCCGAAAGTCCATCAATTGTAGTTGTAGTTTCAATAACATTCGTAACTACATTTTTAGCAAACACAGCATTTTCTGAAGCAGCAAAAACAGTTGTTGAATTTGCCGAAATATCTTTAATGTTATTATACGAAAAGTAACCCTGCCAAGTCAGTTTATTCTGGGCAAAATTATTTTGAGAAATGATTAGAAGTAAAATGTACAAAAATTTTCTTTTCATATTTTGATGATTCAGATTCGCAAATATAATACAAACGAAAGTATTTAATTTTTGTTCTGTCAAAATAAAAAATGCCTTCGATTTATCATAAAAGACAAATGAAGGCAATCTTTTTAAATTATAATAAAAACTACACTACACCCTGAGCAAGCATAGCATCAGCAACTTTTACAAATCCTGCAATGTTGGCTCCTTTTACATAGTTTACATAGCCATCCTCACCGACACCATATTTTTTACACTGGTTGTGAATTCCCACCATAATTTCTTTCAATCTTAAATCTACTTCTTCACTGGTCCAGTTTAATCGAATGGAATTTTGTGTCATTTCCAGCCCCGATGCAGCCACACCGCCTGCATTTGCAGCCTTTCCGGGAGCGAACAGAACTTTACTGTCTAAAAACAACTTTATAGCCTCTAATGTACAAGGCATATTAGCAGCTTCAGTTACACACAATACTCCGTTATCTATAAGTTTTTGGGCATCTTCTCCATTAAGTTCATTTTGAGTTGCACATGGAATAGCTATATCCACTTTTACTTCCCAGGGACTTTTACCTTTATGGAAAACGGCATTTGGATATTTTCGCAGATATAGTTCTGCTCTGTTATCACCAGTAGCTCTCATTTCTACCATATGATCGATTTTCTCTCCTGAAATTCCTTCTTCATCATAAATATAACCATCAGGACCCGAAATTGTCACTACCTTTCCTCCTAATTCATTTATTTTTAAGGCAACTCCCCATGCTACATTTCCGAAACCGGAAATTGCTACTGTTTTATCCTTAATTTGATGTCCTATAGTTCGCAACATTTGATCAGTAAAATAAACAACTCCATAACCTGTAGCTTCCGGACGAATCAATGAGCCACCGTAAGCAAGTCCTTTTCCGGTTAAAACACCGGTAAATTCATTTCGGATTCTTTTGTACTGACCAAATAAATAGCCTATTTCCCTGGCACCGACACCAATATCCCCGGCAGGAACATCTAAGTCAGGACCAATATGACGACATAATTCAGTCATAAACGACTGGCAAAAACGCATAATTTCTCCATCAGTTTTGCCTTCCGGATCAAAATCTGAGCCGCCTTTGCCTCCGCCCATAGGAAGTGTTGTCAAACTATTTTTAAAAACCTGCTCGAAAGCCAAAAATTTCAATACCGACAAATTTACACTATGGTGAAATCTGATTCCGCCTTTGTAAGGACCAATAGCCGAGTTCATTTGAATCCTGAATCCTCTATTTACAATTATTTCTCCTTTATCATCTACCCACGGAACCCTGAAAATTATGGAACGTTCCGGTTCTGCAATTCTTAAAAGTAAATTTTTACCATCGTATTTTTTTTGTTCAGCTATAAATGGAATTACAGTTTCTGCAAATTCTCTCACAGCTTGAAGAAATTCCGGTTCGTTTGGATTTTTTGACTCTACAAGAGCCATAAATTCATTTATTTTTTGCTTCATCATTTTTGAAATAATTATTAAAACAAATCTAATATTTGTTCAATTAAATAAGAAAAACCATTTAAGAAAACGTTTTCGTAACACGCACAAAGATACTCTAAAATGATAATGCAAATTAATTTTTCACGAATTAGACAATAGAATTACATAATTTTCATTTAATATTAAAAATGATTTTGAGAGATAACGAATTGCAATAAAAACACATTATTTTCGTTAGAATTTTAAGTAATTTAATACTTATTTTTTAATTGACCTATATATTATTTTGAATGGAATATGTTTTTTATATATTTGTCAATGATTTGAAAGCCCTAAACTCATGCTCAAGCAAATAGCCCTCGTTTTTTTTACAATAGTTGGTTTCACAACTGCATCTCAAGCACAATTCAACCTAGCCCATGAAATAGGAGTCATTTTTGGCCCTGTCACTTTTCAGTCTGATTATGGTGAAAGAAACAATTTCGACAATAATATTGGGAATAATGGTTTTGGAATTGGAATTGTACACTTTTTAAACTTTTCTTCAAATGCAAATCGTGATTATTATTTTAATGAACATTTTAAACTTCGGTCAGAACTGTCATTTAATAAGGTCAATTTACAGCACTTTGGACAATGGGTAGAACGTGATCCTAGTAATATCGACACTCAACAGCTTAAAGCAATGAGTGGAAAAACGACTTTATTAAACATTGGAACTCAGGTCGAATTTTTTCCTTTTATAAAAATTCATGATTTTGAAAATACTATTGGAAGTTTTAATCCGTACATCAGTGTTGGAATCATGGCAAGTTTTTATAATACCGAAGTTTCTTCTTCACTAGGACGAATGGGAGATCCTGCTATTACTTATCCTAAATATCTTCCTCCATCAGACGGACGCCAAAATGGTTTTTCAAACGAAAGCGGTATTGCCGTTTCAGGAACCCTTGGAGCTGGAGTTCATTACAAACTAAATGAAATGAATGATTTAATGTTTGAAGTTCGTTATCAGGGATTTGCTTCTGACTGGATTGACGGATTAAACCCAAACAAAAATCTTTACAAGGAAAATAAATCCAATGACTCTCAGGTATGGTTTAATTTAGGATATGTTTATTATTTGGAATTTTAAACTCCTAAAACTATAAAAATAAACCCCGACTCTTTCTGAATCGGGGTTTATTTTTTTTATACTAACGCCTGTTCTAAATCAGCTATTAAATCTTCTACATCTTCAATACCAACACTCAATCGAACCAAGTCATCAGTAATTCCAACTTCAGCCCTTTTATCTGCCGGAATAGAAGCATGTGTCATTAACGCAGGATGATTCGCCAAAGATTCAACTCCACCTAAAGATTCTGCCAGAGTAAAAACCTTCAACTTCTCCAAAAACGAAATCGAATCTTCTTTTTTTCCTGAAACAAATGTAAAAGAAACCATCCCTCCAAAAGCTTTCATTTGTTTTTTTGCAATTTCATGAAACGGATGACTTGGCAATCCAGGATAATAAACTGTTTTTATTTTTGGATGACTACTTAGATATTCAACCACTTTTTCACCATTCTCACAATGTCTCTGAACTCTTAATGAAAGTGTCTTAATTCCTCTTAAAACTAAAAAACTATCCATTGGACCCAATGTTGCTCCGGTGGCAAACTGCTGAAAATGCAATTGCTCACCCAAAGCTTCATCTTTTACAATTAAAGCACCGGCAATAACATCAGAATGTCCGCCTAAATATTTCGTTGCCGAATGCATTACGATATCCGCACCTAAATCCAGTGGTTTTTGCAAATAAGGCGTTGCAAAAGTATTGTCAACTGCCAGCCAGATTTTATGTTCTTTGGTGATTTTTGAAATTTCCTGAATATCAGCCAGTTTCATTAATGGATTTGTTGGTGTTTCAACCCAAACCAGTTTTGTATTTTCATTGATTAAAGACTTCAATTTTGCAACATCGGTCATATCAACAAAATGGAATTTAATTCCCGATTCTTTATAAATTCTGGTAAACATTCTGTATGTTCCTCCATATAAATCATCCATTGCAATAACTTCGTCACCCGCTTTGAAAGATCTCAAAATACAATCGGTAGCTGCCAGTCCTGAAGAAAAAGCCAATCCGCGATTACCGTTTTCAATACTCGCTAATGCATTTTCCAATGCTGTTCTTGTTGGGTTGGATGCCCTGCTATATTCGTAGTCACCCAAAGGCTGACCCGGACTTGTCTGAACGAAAGTTGACGTTTGATAAACCGGAGGCATAACAGCTCCCGTACTTGGATCATGATGCTGGCCACCATGGATTACTTTGGTATTGAATTTCATATCGTAAATATTTATATCAAATGTATTCTCGCTTCAATAAGCCTGCTTTTACAATTACAAACTTGCTGATTGTTGAGATTTTCATATGATTTGTGTTTTAAAAATCGTAATTTTAGAATACAAATTTACCGTTTAATTTATTTTAATCCCGCCGTTACCCCTTACCTTTTATTATAATTAACACTTTTGAATATGAAACATTATACTATCCTCGTTTTTTTGTTTTTGATCCTGACGAGCTGCAATAAAGAACTTTCCTTTGAAAATGAACTATTTGAAAAAGAATCCTCTCTTCCGTGTAAAAACGATTGCCCAAAAATTACCATTAACATTCCAATAGCAAAAAATATCCCTGTTGTTGCTGACAGCATTAATAAAAAAGTTTTTTCAACAGTAAAAGAAATTGTTTATTTTGGAGAAAAACCTTTGAATGCGAAAGACTTTCAAACGTTAACAACTGCTTTTATTGCTTCTTATGAAGAAATGCATAAAAAATTCCCAAGTGAAACTTTTGGATGGGAAGCAAAAGTTAAAGGAAATATTGAATATCAATCAGAACAAATCATAAATATCAAAATTGACCATTACACTTTTACAGGCGGTGCTCACGGCTATCAGGGTTTTCGATCTTTATTATTTAATCCTGAGACCGGAAAAACAATTTTTACCAATCAGATTTTTAAAAACGAAAAAGAATTTAGGGCTTTCGCCGAAAAAGAATTCAGAACGAAATATAAAATACCGGAAAAATCAAACATTAATGCCACTGGACTGATGTTTGAAAACGACAAATTCCAATTACCGCAAAATATCTTTTATACTGAAAAAGGCCTGCTTTTATATTACAACTCTTATGAAGCTGCATCTTATGCTGATGGATCAAAAGAACTTTTATTTCCGTATGAAAAAATCAGTAAATATTTAATTTATCAATAATTTCAAAAAGCACCTTAGAAACCTTTTATTGTATATCATATTTCATTTTTCGTAAAATACGAAGGGATTCTTTAAAGGACAAATACACTTGTGAAAAAGGTTTCAAAAGCAATTTGGCATCAATTAATTTTTGTTTGGCATCATCAAATCCATTGAGGTAACAAATCATAAAAGTCGAAGGAAGATTTTCTAAATCAATCAATTCCCGTTCTGACAAAGCATGACTTTTTTGCAATTTCGCAAGTAAGGCAATATTGGAATTATAAATATGATGCAACATCTTGCGATTAAACTCCGGAGGCTGAAAAAGAAATTCACGATCAATTTTGTAATAACCATTGTCAAAAAAATGAATGGTTTGCTTTTCTAAAGGATAATAGCTGGTTTTGTCATTTAATCCAAGTGGAACATATTCGGTTATAGTAAAAGTATCTTCATTATAAACAATAGTAACCACATCCTGAGCCGAATAGAAAAGCTTAATCTGTTCATTGATTAATTCAATATCTACACGTGAAAGAAAAGTTGTGTCCCGGGATTTTTTTGGAACTCCGGCCCAGCAAATTACAAACAATTCCTTAAAAACATGATATTTGGGCGACATGTCCTTATGCCTGAAATTCATAAAATCAAACACGCCGTCAAGTGTATATTGAATACTGTTCCGGGAACTGTTTTCTATTCCAATTACTGTTTCCGTATTCTGGTAATTTTTTTCCACTTCACCTTCAACCGGAACCGAATTACTGCCACGTCTTATGAAAACACTATTGGCAGGTGTCGTATGAATTCCTTTTTTAAAGTAGGAAATCTTGTTTTTTGGCTTAATTGTAACCAATCCGACAACCTTGTCTTTTGGAAGATTTGGAAAAGGCACGTTTTCATATTGAATCTTTGGCGGATTTTCAAGAAAAGCATTGACAAGATTCTGAA
>Ga0247815_10004179_pt1 | contig 10181 bp, 11 predicted proteins | sample UWRJL194509B1_FD_181014 | JGI IMG/M metagenome (GOLD analysis project Ga0247815, IMG submission 181014) | Plant litter microbial communities from Arlington Agricultural Research Station in Wisconsin, United States - UWRJ-L194-509B-1 | ecosystem: Environmental > Terrestrial > Plant litter >... | reverse complement strand
AGGCTAAGGTGCAGAGCCGCCAGATTGAAATCAAATAAGCTGCAAATGCATAAGATTATTAAACTGAGAGCTGCCTTCGGGTGGCTCTTCTAGTTTATCCGGCTATGGAACTACTATTCTATCATCTAATAAATTCCTTAATCGGAAAGATAAGTGTGCGTTCAGTGCTACTACAAGGGACAAGCCTTCAAGTGGGTATTCCTCAAATCTTTAAATAGGACATACAGAACCTGGGATATAAATAATATTCCTAAAATAATCATACGAGATAATAATCCTAAATCAATTATTAGCAATAAATATTTTAACCTGTTTTAATTTTAACAGTAAAAAGAAAAACCTCGGCTATCTGAATGGCTTATCAAGACCTTTTAGACTTGGGCAAAATAGGACAAAGGGTTAAACCTTCATTTTGTTCATTTCTTATTGACCTGCATGATTACAATAGAGCGAAGTACTCGGTGTAATTCATTATCATTATTTCACCGTTAAATGATAAACGATTTATATCATATCGGGCGATAAATCAACGGTCAACTAATAATTTTTTTACCTTAGATTTTATTATTCATCTATGTCCTCACTATATTACGTATGAAAAAAAAGCAGCTACCAATTTTATTCCTTTTATTAATTCTGATATCTACTAGTTCCTTTAATAATTTGCCAAAGGAAATAATCAGGAATGATTTTAAGAAGTTCTATGATAAATATAATGTACAGGGTTCTTTTGTAATTTATAATAGAAATAAAGATGTGTACACTTACTATAACAAGGAACAAACTTCTCAACCGTTTACTCCTGCATCGACCTTCAAGATTTGTAATACATTAATATCACTTGATAGCAAAGTTATTGATGATGAAAATGTAGTTATCAAATGGGATGGTAAAGAACGCCAAAATTCCGCATGGAACCATGATACCAATATGCGAGATGCTTTTAAAAATTCAACTGTTTGGTTCTATCAGGAATTGGCGAGAAGAGTCGGAGAAAAACGAATGAAAGAATTGATTAAAAAAGCTCATTATGGAAACTATGACATAAGTGGCGGTATTGATGCCTTCTGGTTAACAGGTGGTCTTAGAGTAACACCAAATCAACAAATTGATTTTTTAAGAAAGTTGCAAAGTGGCAAGCTGCCATTTTCTAAATCATCAATGGATATTTTAAAAGATATAATGATCGTTGATAATAAACCAAGTTACGTTATTCGGGCCAAAACTGGTTCCGGCAAACAAGATGGTAAATATGTTGGGTGGTATGTCGGTTATGTGACAACTAAAGACAATGTATTTTATTTTTCAAATTGCATTCAAACAACAGAAAAGAATCCAGACTTCAATATCGCTCGTATTGAAATTTCAAATGTCATTCTTGATGAAATAGGTATTTTACAATAGATGCGTGCGTAATAATATTTACGAATCATTATTCCCTCATTTTTCGATAACCGGCCATCGCCAGGTTCCATGCTAAGCAAATCTCCTGAAGTCAAACGTAAAAGGTTTTTTTCTATTTGCGATTATCAAAAACCCATTCCACCAATCAAAATGATTTTCTAATTTATGATAATGAGTTTTTGATAAAATCTGCAGCATCTAACGACGATTTGAATATTGGCTGAGATGCATCTTAAAATCTAACAGCACAGATACACAGCACGCCGTGTCCAGCCAATTCAGGAAAATTTATTGAAATGTAAAGTGATTTTAGGAAAATCAACCAAACCATTTCCTACCAATCTCGACCGTAGCTTGTCTATAGCTTGGTATAGGAAGTGCCGCTATATTGACCCAAAAATACTGAAGTAGTACCGCTAGCTTTAACTAGTTAAATTATGCGGTACTACTACGGTACTTCTGCGGCACTACTGCGGCACTACCTATAACAAACTACGGACAAAAATCCTTCTAAAACCGCGCAAAAGTAGATTTTCAGCCGGCCACCAGGTTCATTTGCGCAAATTATTGATAGGAACTTATAGGCATTAACAGGAAAGTATGGGAAGAGTGGGGCAGTAGCCGCGGACCACGGATGCAATCGTAACTATCTGATGTACATTTGCTTAAACAAAATTTAAAATGTTATGGCAAAATCAAAAGGCAATATGTTGTCCGGGGCATTTGGCCCTTATGTATTCAGAATTGTAAATGGCAAACAGATCGTTTGCCAAAGGGAGGCACCTGGAACCAGAAAACACGCTGCGGCGTCAATACGAACATCACAAGGTTTTGGGAGAGGTTCCCTTCTTGGCAAGCAGTTAAGAAAAACACTTGATGCTCAGTATAATGGTTTATTCTCCCAGGCATCCAGTAACGCTATCGTCGGTGGTCTTAACACATCATTGGTTGACAGTAGGAATTCCGTAAAAGATGTTTATAGATTCCATCGTGATAGCTTCAAAATCCTGGCAGGTCTTGAGTTTAACCTCAGATCCAAAGTGCGCCGCCTGGTAACAACACTACCGGTAGCCAAGCTCAAAAAGAATGTGCTCAGTGTTATATTCTCAAAACTGGAAGTACCAGACCATTTTAAATTTCCATTTGATAGCTTTACTTGTGAAATTGTAGTGGCGCTTTCACTTTTCAGGTTGCGTGACGGGCTCATGGTAGATAATGCCGAAACCCAAACTATGCTCGTTAACAAATCCGCAGGTATAGTAGGGCCACGCAAATTCCAATTTGATGTTCCCCCCGGATGTTTGTGTGTGGTTAGTATTTTCCTTAACTATGCTACAGCCTATAAAGGGGGCTGGAAGATTTTTAAGGACCATAAATTTAGTCCAGGGTATATTTGCGATGCGGTGGTTACACCCGGCAAATATCAAAACAGCGATGACCGCATATGGCGGCCATGCATCAAATTTAGCTAAGCAATTATTTGTTAGACTTGCCATAGTTGGGCTCGGTCGTCATTGATGACCGGGCTTTTTTTATGCCATTTTTTTTCTAAAGACCCAAAGTCAACGTGATTTTTTGGGCAGAATTTGTCATTTCCAGAAGGATTTCCACCATACATTTTCTGTAAAAGGCACAGTTTCCAGGCTGCATTTATAAAACACTGAAAAAAATCGATAGGAAGTTATGGGAAGTTATAGGAAAGCATGGGAAGAGTTAGGCTATGCCTCTGAAAATCAGTACGTTTTGCTATTTCTCTGCTTATATTTGTATCACAAGTTTTAGCTACCGGTAACGCAACAACTTCAATTAACACAATTATTAACATTTAAATTTTAAACAAAATGGGTAAAATTCACAGCGGAATCCTAAGCGGAGTTTCCGGAACAGTAGGTCCAGTAGTAGGCGCCATAGTGCGCGGAGTAGCAACTCTTAGAAGCAAGCCAAAAAAAAGTACCAAGCCTGCCAAAGAGTCGCAGATTCAGCAACGTAGTAAATTTGGGATAGCAACCAAATTTATCAGGTCAATCAAAAGGATGGTTGACGTGGGTTTCCAGGCGTACAACAAAACAATGAGCCCTGCCAATGCGGCGGTTCAGGAGTTGCTTGCCAACGCAATAACCGGGGTCTCTCCCAATTATATGATTGACTTTCCTAAAGTTAAATTTAGTAAGGGCGGCTTGTATGACGCGTTAACCCTTAGAGTAATGCCACCGTTACCAGATTTAGAACTTCGCATCACCTGGAACCCGGCAGAGCTCACTCCAGAGGAGGCAGCGAAGTATGCTGATGACCGTATCGCATTTATACTGTATGACGAAGAGACCCGTCGCTTTATCACAGTACTTGGTGCTGCGGCTAGGTCTGTGGGTAGTTACCTGCTATCCATTCCCTTTGTCTTTGAGGGAGCAACATTGCATGTCTGGGCATTTTTTGTTAATCCTGCAGGTACAGATGTTTCCAACAGTCAATACCTCGGAACCGTAACCCCAATCATGTAAGAAAGAAGATTGCCCGGCAGTAGTTATGAGATGCCGCCGGGCATCTTTATCCTTATTAATCAACCAAATTTTTACTTAACCCCAAATTGTATGAACACAAATGCGTCAATGTACCCCCTTTATGGCATCATGCCGCGCTTAAAATTTAAGCCTGCCAAATTAACCCCTTACCTCTTACTATCCGCCTTAGTACTTGCGTGGATTGTTTTCCCGCTATGCCTGCATAGTAATGATCCTACTGCGGGTTATATACAACAGAACACCTGGCTGCTGGTCCTGCTAAGCCTCATCACCTTTATGCTGGTAACCGCATTGTGCTGGTGGCTGCTGCAGCAATTCTGGACAATGGCAGGCCTTCCTCAATTTAATAAACTAGTTCTCAAATTTAACCATCTCACCTCATGTCAACAATTAAGCTTTTTCTTTGCCTCCTTTGCCTTACTTATCTTGGCAGCAATGAGCTGTATAGACGCGATCTGCTAATACGCATCATCAAACACAGTAAACAAAACCCTTCACGTTTTACAATAACAGAAATTGCAAATAGCCAGTTAGGGGTCACCGAGCTAACCGGCCACAATGATGGGCCAAAGGTTCAGGCCTACCTTTCTACTGTAAAGTTACGAACGGGAGAGCCCTGGTGTGCTGCCTTTGTGAGCTGGGTTTATAAGCAGGCAGGCTTTCCCAGGCCAAGATCCGGCTGGTCGCCCGCATTATTTCCAACCTCCAGGTTAGCACGTTCTGCACTGCCTGGTGACGTGATAGGGATCTATTATCCAGAGCTCAAACGTATTGGCCACTGTGGCATAGTTACACAGCAAAAGGGTAAGTGGATTTATACTATCGAAGGCAATACTACAGTACTTGGGAGCCGCGAGGGGCAGGGGGTATACAGAAAAGTACGGCACCGCAGCACTATACACAGCATTGCCGATTGGTATACGGAAAGGGGGAAACAGCAATGAAACATCACTTGTTTATCATACTGCTTTTACTATTTACCGCCTGTACGCTTTTTAAGCGCAGTTCAAAAATCAGCGATCAAAGCTTTAACAACAGTAGTAAAAATATCGATCTGCATGCATCTTCAGCAACCGATAAGAAAACCAGTAGTCGGCAATATACCTTCCACAATGATAGTGTATCTGCAGATTACACTATTCGGTTGTGGCCAAGGGGAACCGCTAATTTTTCGCCAACAGGTGGCTTTAGCGGGCAGTTTGACAGTATTCAGGTAGTTGGGCGTCAGCAAATGCTTCAATCCTCTGCAAAGTTACAAGTAGACGTAGAAGAGATGAAGCAAAAAGCGGCGATTGATCTTGGTCAAAAGGAGCAAATAAAATCTGGTAGCAAGCACATAGAAAAGGTGAAATCCCCGCAGAATTTTCCGGTCATTTCTCTGGTCGTACTAGCAAGTCTTGTAATTGTTATCACAATATTGACGTATATTCTTGCAAAAAGCCGGGGTTTCTGATGTTTCTTTTCTCCTAATATAATTTCAAGGCAACCTTTATATATTGGCTTGAATGTGCTATTTTGGCCGCCAAAAGCGGTGTGGTGTTATGTATGTAGAAATGAAATTACATTCCTGAAGCCTGATTGATAACAATTATTTTAATAACCTAACTAAAAACTTTAATACTGGGGTAGGAAAATGCAAATCCCTGTTTAAATTTGAAAAAACTGTTAAATATTGAATTACCTAACCAAATATTTAAATCGAAGCCTGTCCAGGTACAGGATCGAAGGCGATATCTCGCCAGAAATTATAGCAACCGCTATTGCGAACATGGTATTGAGGAAGCCATCCCTGCATGGGTCAAAAATTCTTTCCCAAAAGATATTGAGCACCAATTTACGTGTTCCCCATGATATGGTTAAGGATGCTTGTAGAATTTTACGCACCGAATTCGGATTAATTGTTGCCAGGCCAGGGCACGGAACTTCCATCGTAGCAAGCCTGTCAAAAGAAGAGAACGACAGAATTGTAAAGCTATTAATCGCTATGAAAACTACCGCAGCCAAGGTTTCATTAGATCAAACTGTGGTGCAGCGTGTTAATGTAACTTTTGACCGTAAAATTCAAAAATCCTTTTCTGCTGATCGGCCGGTTGATGAAGTGGACAGAAATTTAGAAATGTTACCGTCTTTAACTACATTATTTACTCAAATCATCCGGGTAAACTGGCACCAGCCTGTAAATGATGTCCGTGTTCAATATAGTGACAACTACCGGGAGATCATCAGCTATTGTGCTGTAACTTTTGCGCCGGGTTTAAGTAGTGTTGTTTCGCTTGTACCCGTCACAAGAACCATACAAAAAGGGGTAAGGGCCGCCAGGAGAAGGCTTAGGGTTATTTATCAACCATCCCTTGAGCTAACAATGCATGCGCTTCAGCAGTTGTGTGAATCAGAATCTGTGGGCCTGGTCTATATTGGCACTGCAATTCCTTATCAGGTATTTCATACTGACCAATTTTCAACATGGAAAAGGTTCCGGCACCTGCAGGTAAAGTATGGATTTAAGATTTTGATAGATGACAGGTATCCTGGGCAAGTGCCTTTTCCAATCAAATTTCCATATCTAAGTTCATGCATCTGTTCTTCCACTATCTACTTAAGTCCACTTAGTAATCACAGCAGGCTAAATGCTGTAAATATCATAGCTAGCGATGCCCAAACCATGAAAGCATTGTCAAAAGCTTTTAAATATAAAGGTTTACGGTTACCACCCACTTTGAGTTATGCAGTAGAATGGCTGCTAACACATTATAAAATTGGCAGAAAAGAACTCCATTATGTATCGCCTCCCGAAGTCATAACTGCAGCAAAAGATCTACTGCTTGCCTCAGGCTTGTTTGTTGCAGAACATATCAATAACAATGCTGGGCCATTTATCTTCCTGCAACTTGCCTCCGGAGATTTACCCAATAATTTGTACAGGAAATTTAAAGCGAACGGCATCATCATCATGCATCCAGATGAATTTAACCTTTTGCCCCAATTTGAAAATGGCTTTTTTATCAGCATTAGCAATTACACCAGTATCAGGACAGTGGAAAAAGACATACGTAAAGTGGTTGCATTCATCATCAAAACAAAGCGGGATGTTGGGCCAAAATGACCCGCGCAATTGGCAGTTCAAATTAAGCAATGTCTATTATTAACCTAAAAATTCATAAAAACAATGGAAAAAAACTCTCAAAAACAACAGGAAACAGATATTCAGGCCGCAACAGATAGTGCTTTGCGCCAACAAATAGATAATGTATTTGCGGCAATTATCCAGCTTGGTGCTTCAAAGAAAAGAGAAAAAGAGCTTGATGAGATAAAGAGTAAAACCGTCCTCAGCAATTCAGACTTTGCTACCCTGTTTATGATTAACCGGCGCAGTAGCTACACCTGGCGCAAGCGCGATCACATTCCGTATTTAAAACTAGGGCGCAGGGTTTATTTTCTGTGGAGCGCTGTGCTGCCAATACTTGAGTCTAAATTGATTAAAGATTGATGTTATGGCAGTTAAAGAATACAACAGCACAGACATGGTGCCGGTTTTTGTTCACGTATTAGATATGTGCGCCTACTTTTACTCGCAAATAGCCTTAAAAATTGCCGCAATTGATCATTACCAGGAGCTCCGGGGTAATTCGGAAACCAGGGAAGTCAATAATGCAGTATTGATTATTATTGCTTCGGCAGTTAAAAGTATCAGTTCTACATTGCTTCAAATGAGTGAAAATTATGCTTTCAACATTGAGCAGTGCCTTAATTCCGACAAACGGATCGCGCGTATTTCCGAAAATCTCTACTGGGGGTTGGCTTGTGATGAGTTTCCGGCAACTATCAATGCAGATGACAGTGCAAACACAGATTATTTTGAAATGCTGGATCTCTATGCCTTGTCTTTACTCAATATCTTAAGAGGGGTGTTTGAAATGTTTTGCTACGGTAAACTTGATCTTGATAATTTTTACAGCCAGAAAAAGAAACATAATGATTTCTGGCTGAGCAGGGATTGCGATCCCAAACATATGTATGCACTGGTAAAGCTACTTGAATTAAACAATCAGCTGCTTGCAAACGCTGAAGATCTGCAAAGGGGTAATTTGAAATTTAAATATAAACAGCATGAAAATTACATATAAAGAAGAGGACATATTCCCAATAACAATCGCGGTCCTCCACATCTGTGTCACAAACTTCCTTTGTAATTCATTCAAAGTAATTGTAGATCGCCAATATCAGGATCTTATAGGTATGGTACCTACAGATGAACTGGATGTCGAAAGCCTGGATTTAATAGATAATGTGGAAGCAAAATGGTGGCTGATTATTTCAGACTGTATAGAGGCCCTCAATAGTACCTGCAGCTCGTTGGCAAATTTGTATGGTATAAGCGACGAGGAGATAGCTGGTAATAAAAGGATTTTTGATTTGGCGCTTCTGTTTGAAGCTTATCTAATCATTGACAATTTTCCGCACGGTGATGATGAGATAGAAGCTGATGAAGACTATGACGATCATCTTATACAGTTTTTAATGTCTCTAATTGCTGTAGTTCATTTTCTGTGTACGCTGGTCGCGAATAAAGGCGTTATCAACTTTAGTGAGTCATGGGACCAGATATTAGAACTGGATAAAGCTGATTTCAGCGAAGAGGAACACTTTATAGCGCTAAACATGCTGAAGGACTGTTGGAAGGTAGTTGTAAAAAGCTTTGATGCATTAGAAGAGGAACTGGATTACATGAACAAATTAAATTTATCCATATGAATGAAAATAACGATAACCCTCTGGGAAGAAAAATTAGGCTGCTTAGGCAGAAACAGGGCTTAAATCAAGGAGCTGTTGCAGCAAAATTAGGTATTTCAATTCCGGCGTACTCCAAAATTGAAACTGGAATAACTGATGTAAACGTTAGCCGGTTAAATCAGCTTGCCGAACTTTACGCTGTCACAGTACCATCGCTCATTTATGGGGACAAGGATCCCTATGTAAAATCTATTGAAGAAGAGAATTCTTCGCTTAGGGCCAATTTAAGCCAAAGACTGGAAGATGTTGCCAGGCTCCAGGCCAAATGTATTGACCTTATGGATAAAATAATGAGCAAAGAAAATTAAAGACATATGGTTGCCACCATGTTTGGTTGCCGTCTCATTTCGAAAGGAGTGGGGCGGTTTTTTTGTAATTAATCTGTTAATTTCAATAAAAAAATTAACCAATCCTTGCAAAATTGATGATGATTGAATTATTTTTACGTCCTGATTAACGTGAGAAAAAATCTTAAAAAATTTTATCAAATGTGTATTAAACAAAACCAGATTTAAAACTTGAAAAATTCACAGAATAAAAACCAAATAGGAGAAAGAATCAGGCTGCTTAGAGAAGCACACGGTTGGTGGCAGGGCGTTTCGCCCAGAAGCTACTAATGAAAATATCAACAAACCACTTTATCCTGCCACAATTTATCCACGTAAGACCATGAATAAGTTTTTAGCCTCTGCAGCAAACTGGTTGCAGAGGCTTTTTTATGTAAATTCCAGGACCAGTGTTTTAACACAGCGCTTTGTCAGGGAAAAAATAATGGGGAGATATGTTAAAATATGATGCCAGCAGATTAATGTGCTTTAAATTATATCTGGCATTACTCTTTCTACTTTCAACGTTGCCAATAAAAGTACCACTCACTTTGATTGCTTCAGCAATTTCTCGCTGTGTTATTTTCCTGCTTTTTCTTAGTTCCGTAACAACGTCAATAACATATTGGTCCAGAGTCATTTTCTCTTCTAGGGTATTAGATCTTTTCATATTGAAACCTTTGCGGTATTTTAAGGCAGTGAATATAATATTCAGATCAAATGCGACCAAAAAAGTTCTAAATGTTTATTTTCCTTTCAGTAGTTTGCCTCCCTGTTAATTTATGTTAGCTCCTTACGTTAATACCGTTACCGCAATCAGAAAATTTCACATATTTTAAATGCTAATTTAAATTTATAGACCACACCGGATCCCAAAACCAACACCTCCACCGAGTATGAGTCTTAGAGAGGGGGAACACCCAAGTAAAGCTCGTCCGGTATATTATCTGCTGCCGCAAGCTGACCAATAATTACTTTTCATGCTGAGCTTGGGATTTCTCTTGGTTTATGATGCTACTAATAATTTCTCAAAAAGATATTTCTTTGCAAAATTTGATGTTTATATAGGTACTCACTAATATTGTATTCTCTTGTCTCACCTTTTTTCAACCATAAGGGACATGATGAATGTTTTTAGCCC
>Ga0247815_10004178_pt1 | contig 10182 bp, 10 predicted proteins | sample UWRJL194509B1_FD_181014 | JGI IMG/M metagenome (GOLD analysis project Ga0247815, IMG submission 181014) | Plant litter microbial communities from Arlington Agricultural Research Station in Wisconsin, United States - UWRJ-L194-509B-1 | ecosystem: Environmental > Terrestrial > Plant litter >... | reverse complement strand
GCTCCTTCACGTTCCACAAGGCGTCCACCAGCCGCCAGCTGTCGCCCCGGTCCTCCGAGCGGAACAGGCCACCCGGCAAGGTGCCGGCCCACAACACGCCCGGCTGGTCCGGTCCGCCGGCCGCCAGGCACCAGATCAGTTGCACCTTCCACTCGACCGGATCGGCGCTGTCCGCCGGCTTGAGCGGAAAGGCCGGCGCCGCCACCTCGACCCACTCGTTGCCGCCAGGGTCGCGCCGGTGCAGCTTGGCGCCGAAGTGGCCCAGGTTGAGCGCCGCGTACAGCGTGCCGTCGCGCCGGTCCGGCAGCACGATCGACACCGGATCGCCGAGGAAGTGTTGTTGATCGAGCAGCCACGCCTCGTGCGTGCGGTAGATTTCGAACAATCCTTTGCGGGTCGCGATGTAGGCGCGGTCGGACATATCAGCCTCCTGACAGAGCTTGCAAAATATAGACTTTGGCATGCGGCGCCAGCGCGTCGTTCAATAGCTTGCGCTCGCGGCTGCGCTGGCCGTCGATGAAGATCACCACGTTCGCGCGCAAATGGCCCTGCTCGTCGAGGACGTAGCCGCGCAGCCGTGGATGGTCGGCGAACGCGGCGTCGAGCGCGCCGCGTAGATCGCCCGCCGTGGTCTCCACCTGCGGCACGCTCATGAAGCGGCCCAGCTGCTGGGTAAATATCAAATGCGCCATCTTCCGGATTCTATGCCGTTTGGCGCTAAAATGAAATTGCCTCAACCAACGGAGCCGCGCATGACGATCACGCCGCAAGAACTGGAATTGCTGATGCAGGAAGTGGAGAAAGAAGACCCGATCGATTTCGCCGATCTGCCGTTCGACGAAGACGATTTGCGCGGGCTGATTTCCAACCATCTATGCGAGATGGCCGATGCGATGGAAAGCTTCAGCGATGAGGACAAGCAACTGACGCTGCTGGCCGTGGCGGCCAAGCTGGTGCTGGAAAACATGGTGTTGAACATCCAGCTGCTGCGGCGCCACGGCGTGCCGCTCAGCGAGTCGACCGAGGCCCTGCTCGATCGACTGCGCAAGCGGAATTAAGCGGCCGGCGGGAAGTCCAGCGTCGTCACGTTGACGCGGTTGAACAGATTGGTGAACGTGATGGCGGCCACGGCCAGCAAGGTATCGACGATCTGCGCATCGCTGAAACCCGCCTGCTTGACGGCCGCGACGACCTCGGCCGGCACGTCGCCACTGGTGGTCGCCACCGTGTGCACGAACGTCGCCAGTGCATCGAAGCGGGCGTCGCCGCTCGGGCCGCCGTGACGCACGCCCTGGATCGCGTCGGCGCTCAGCCCGGCCTTGGCGCCCATCATCGAATGCGCGGCCAGGCAATAGTGACATTGCGCATCCTGGCTGACGGCCAGTTTCACCACTTCGATTTCCTTCGCGCTCAAGCTGGATTTGCGCAGCGCGCCGTCCAGGTTCAGCAACGCCTCCAGCGCGACCGGGCTGTTGTTGCCGATGGTGGCGTAGGCGTTCGGCACCTTGCCGATAGCGCCCTTGATGGCGGTGAACAGTTGGGCGGCTGGGCCGGTGGCTTCCGAGACGGGTTGGTTGAACAAGCGGGTCATGATGTTTCCTTTTCAAAGTCAGTTGGTATGGAACAGAGTTTAGGCGCATCGGATGCATTTTTTAATGCCGCATATGCTCTATAATTTGTTCATTCGTCTCAACCAAGCAAAATATGGACACGCTCAGCCAACTTCTCTCCCTGTACCCGATGCGCACCGCGCTGGACGTGCGCTGCCACTTCGGCGCGCCGTGGGTGCTCGACCATCCGGGCGCCGCCGGCGGCGTCGCGCCCTACCACCTGATCGTGCGCGGCGAGGCGCGCGTCGACGACGTGTCCTTGCAGACGGGCGACATCATCGTCTTCCCACACGGCGGCGCGCATCGGCTCTATCTCGGGGATCCGGCGGCGGTGTCGGCGCGCCACAGCGTCCCCGGCCTGCTGCGCTTCGATGGCAACGAAGGCGACGGTCCGGCGACCGACATCCTGTGCGGCGAGTTCAGCTTCGACACCGACGACGGCCTGCTGGCGGCGCTGCCGCCGATGCTGGTGGTGCGCACCGCCGACCGCGCCGACGCCGCCGGCCTGCGCAACCTGATCGACATGTTGCAGATGGAGGCGGAAACGCCGCGCGCGGGCTCGGCGGCGATCGTGCGGCAACTGGCGTCGGCGTTGTTCGCGCTGCTGATCCGCTGCTGGCTGGAGCAGTCGATGACGGTGCCGGGCTTGTTCGCGGTGATGGCGGAGCGGCGCCTGCAGGCGGCCTTGCAGGGCATGCTGTCCGCGCCGCAGCAACCGTGGACGCTGGAGGAGCTGGCGGCCGCCTGTCATATGTCGCGCGCCACCTTCGCGCGGCTGTTCACCAAGGCGGCGGGCGCCACGCCGGCGGCCGTGCTGACCCAGCTGCGGATGACGCGCGCGGCGCGCCTGCTCGACGCCGGCAAGCAGGCCGGCGACGTGGCCGAATCGGTGGGATACCAGTCGGAGGCGGCGTTCAACCGCGCCTTCAAACGCCAGTACGGCATCGGCCCCGGCGCGTATCGGCGCCAGCCGGCCGCAGCGTGACAATTGACGTAGATTCAACTAATCAATTGTGTAAGAATCAGCTATCTTTTCACTAGGCACATATTTCATGGCAAACATCGATATCAATCTGGGCCAGGCGACGCTCAACGCCCTCAACACCCGCGACGCCGGCGTCGGCACAGCCAGCATGGCCGACGGCGTCGACCTGTTTTTCCAGGCCAGCTACAACTTCGACGCCAGCCACGCCTATTACACCAACGCCGCCTTCAGCGGCGACGGCCTGCGGCTGGACTTCACGGATGGCGCCTACAGCCAATACAGCGGCGTAACGCTGGCCACCCCCAACGCCACCAGCGGCGCGGCCACCGCCACCAGCCTGGAAAGCAACCAGCCGTCGGCCTACCGCCTGACGGTGGGCGGCAACATGAACTACCACTACTCCGCCAACGCCAATGGCAGCTTCATCCTGCAAAACACCGGCGGCACCATCAACGACGTCGCCATCAAAACGCAACTGCCCAGCTCCAGCCCGGACTACGACGCCGTGCTCGGCAACGTGGCGGTGGCGCTGCACGGCGCCGTCACGATCAGCCAGTCCGGCAATGCCTCCGGAAGCATCACCTCGCTGACCACCAGCGCCGACAAGCTGGTCGTGTCGAGCGCGCTGACCGGCAACTTCAATATCAACGGCAACATCAGCAGTATTGGCCAGAACCTGAGCAGCACCGGCCTCTCCGGCATCGCCGACTCATGGGTGGAACAATACGCGGACGGCAGTTCGGTCAGCGCCACCAACCTGGGACTGGCCGTCACCGGCAACACCGTGTTCAACGAAAAACTGCTGCTGGACGGCGCCAACCTGCCGTCCGACGACATCATCAAGGTCACGCTGGCGGGCAACCTGGCCACGCCGTGGGTGATCGCCGCCGGCGCCGGCAACGATACCGTCACCCTCAAGGGCGGCGGCGCCACATTGTCGGTCAACGCCGGCGGCGGCAACGACCGCATCACGCTCGGCGACAGCGGCCACGGCGTCGACGGCGGCAGCGGCATTGATACGACGGTGTTCGGCGGCGCCCGCGCGGCCTACACGGTGACCAAGGCCGGCGCCAACTTCACCGTTCAAACCAGCGCGCCGGGTGGCGTCGATACGCTGGCCAATGTCGAGCGGCTGCAATTCGCCGACGCCTTCGTGGCGCTCGACACCGATGCCAACGGCATCGCCGGCCAAGCCTACCGGCTGTACCAGGCCGCGTTCAACCGCACCCCGGACGCCGAAGGCCTGGGCTTCTGGATCCACTACATTGACGGCGGCATGTCCTTGAACGACGTGGCCAACTTCTTCATCACCAGCCCGGAATTCATACGCCAGTACGGCGCGAACCTGAGCAACGCCGACATGATCGGCAAGCTATACAACAACGTGCTGCACCGCGACGGCGAGGCCGACGGCGTCAAGTTCTGGACCGAGTATATGGAGCATGGCGGCGGCACCCAGGCCAAGATGCTGGCCTTCTTCGGCCAGAGCCCGGAAAACCAGGCCGCCCTGGTCGGCGTCATCGGCAACGGCTTCGACTACACGCCGTCTCAGGGCTGAACGCGTTTGGCGGCCGGTGTGATCAGCGTCAGGTCGGATTCGGCGATGGCCACGCAGGGCAGGATGTAGCCCTCGCGTTTCTCGTCCAGGCTCAGGCCCGGCCATTCGATCTTGTAACGCACCACGCCGCCGCTGCTCAGGCAAATGCAGGTGCGGCAAGTGCCGTTGCGGCACGAACTGGGCAGGCGGATGCCGGCCAGCTCGGCCGACTGCAACACCGTCGCCGGCGCCTCCGCCTCGAAAGTCCATCCCTGCCCCGCCAGGGTCACCGTGTGACTCATGCCGCCGTCCATGTCGCTCAACAAAACGACATGATACGGGCAAACCGAACTTAGGCCGGCAGACGCAGCTTCTGCTTGGCGGCCACCGGCGGCCGTTGCGGCGGACGCATCGGCGCCCCCGGCTTGCCGCCCTGTAGCTTGAACACCGCCATCGCCTGCGACACACAGCGCGCCTGCTGCGCCAGATTGCCGGCGGCGGCGGCGGCTTGCTCCACCAGCGCCGCGTTCTGCTGCGTGATGTCGTCGATCTGGATCACCGCCTGGTTGACCTGGCCGATGCCGTTGCTTTGTTCGCGGGTGGAATTGGAAATCTCGCCCATCACCTGCGACACCCGGCATACGGAGGCGATCACCTCGTCCATGGTGACGCCGGCGCTGTTGGTCAGCGCGGTGCCGGCGTTGACCTTTTGGATCGACACGTCGATCAGTTGCTTGATCTCCTTGGCGGCGGTGGCCGAGCGTTGCGCCAGCCCGCGCACCTCGCTGGCGACGACCGCGAAGCCGCGTCCCTGCTCGCCGGCGCGCGCCGCCTCGACCGCCGCGTTCAGCGCCAGGATGTTGGTCTGGAAGGCGATGCCGTCGATCAAGCCGATGATGTCCAGGATCTTGGTCGACGATGCGCTGATGTCGCTCATCGTCAGCACCACCTGCGACACGATGGCGCCGCCCTGCGTCGCCACTTCGCGCGCGCGCTCGGCCAGCTGGTTGGCGCTGGCGACGTTGGAGGCGCTCTGCTGCACCGTCGACGTCAGCTGTTCCATGCTGGCCGCCGTCTGCTGAAGGCTCGACGCCTGCGACTCGGTGCGGCCCGACAAATCCAGGTTGCCGTCGGCGATCTCACCGGTCGCCACCGAGATCTCGTCGAAGTTGGCGCGCACGTCGCCGATGATGCTGTGCAGGTTGATATTGGTCTGGCGCAACGCCGCCAGCAGCTGCCCCACTTCGTCGTCGCGCTGGATCGCGATCGACGAGGTCAGATCGCCGCCGGCCATCATGCGCGCGGCGCTGGTGGCCTGCTTCAACGGCAGCGCCACGTTGACGTAGAGGCTGCGGCCGAACAGCAGCATGCCAAGCATGGCGAACACCGCCGCGCCGCCGAGCCAGTTATGCATCTTCATCATCGTGGCGTCGTCCATCACCAGCAAGGCCAGCGCCTGCAGCAGCAGCACGCCGACCAGCAGCGAGGTCGCCGCCGCGATCTGGCGGTTGAGCGAGATGCGCGTCATCGCCGCCAGCCGCGCGGCGATGCCGGTGGAGACGCCGCGTCCGTTGACGATGCGCATGCGGTTCGGATTGCCGGCCTTGAACTGGCGATACAAGTCATCGGCCTGGCGCACTTGTTCGCGCGTGGGCTTGGTCCGCACCGACAGGTAGCCGACCGGCTTGCCCTGTTCGATCACCGGCGTCACGTTGGCCAGCACCCAGTAGTAGTCGCCGTTCTTGCAGCGGTTTTTCACCAGGCCGGTCCACGGCATGCCGCTCTTGATGGTGCTCCACAAATCCGCGAACGCCTCGACCGGCATGTCGGGATGACGGACCAGGTTCTGCGGCGCCCCAATCAACTCTTGCTCGGTGAAGCCGCTGACGTCGATGAAGTAGGGATTGGCATAGTTGATGTTGCCCTGTAAATCAGTGCTGGAGACGATGGTCTTGCCATCCTCCATGATGTATTCGTTCGACGTGACTGGGGTATTGACGCGCATGGTGGCTTCCTTTACTTGGTTTTATGGGAGCAAGAAGGGCGTACCAGGGTCGGGGGGGCGCCGCCGGCCAAGTATGCGGCCAGTAATTCAGTATAAAGCCCAAAAACCCCAACAAATTCACCAAATGTATCAATTTAAAGAAATTCCCGCTAGCAACAACAAATTAGTCGGGTTTGAAATTCTGGCCCAGCGACATAGGTTTGTTCAATAAGATGGTCTGCGGATTGCGACAGATAATCACTAGCACCACGATCGTGGCGACGTAGGGCAGCATCGACAAGAACTCCGATGGAATCGCCAGCCCCATGCCCTGGCCGTGGAACTGCAACACCGTCACGCCGCCGAACAAATAAGCGCCGACCAATACGCCGCGCGGCTTCCACGTCGCGAACACCACCTGCGCCAGCGCGATCCAGCCGCGTCCCGCCGTCATGCCCTCGACCCACATCGGCGTCAACGCCAGCGACAGATAGGCGCCGCCCAAGCCTGCCAGCGCGCCGCCGAACAACACCGTGCCGTAGCGCAGCGCGATCACCGGGAAGCCGATCGCATGCGCGCTGTGCGGCGACTCGCCGACCGCGCGGATCACCAGCCCCAGTCGGGTGCGCGCCAGCATCCAGCCGATCGCCAGCACCAGCAGCACCGACGCGTACACCATCGCGTCGAAGCGAAACAGCAGCGGCCCGACAAACGGAATATCCGACAGCAGCGGGAAGCTCAGGTTCGGCATGCGCTCCACCGTCTGGCCGACGAAGCCGCGCCCCATGAAGGCCGATACGCCGATGCCGAACAACGTCAGCGCCAGCCCGGTCGCGACCTGGTTGGTCTGCAACGTCAGCACCAGGAAGCCGAAGATCAGCGACATCAGCATGCCCGCCGCCATCGCCGCGACCAGACCTAGCCACATCTGCCCGGTGCCCAGCGTGACGCCGAAGCCGACCACCGCGCCGACCAGCATCATGCCCTCCATGCCGAGATTGAGCACGCCGGAGCGCTCGGTCACCAGCTCGCCCATCGAGGCCACCACCAGCGGCGTCGCGGCGCCGGCGGTGCTGGCGAGGAAGGCGATCAACAGTTCGGTGGTCATCATGCGCTTGCTCCTACGGCGAGTTTACTTGCCGCGCGCTTGTGCGGCTTGATCCGATAGTGGATAAACAAATCGGCCGCCAGCAGGTAAAACAGCAGCAGCCCCTGGAACATGCCGGTGATCGCCGACGGCACCTGCAATTCAATCTGCGCGGTCTCGCCGCCGATGTACAACAGCGACATCAGCAACGCCGACAGCACCACGCCCAATGGATGCAGGCGCCCGACATAGGCGACGATGATGGCGGCGAAGCCGTAGCCGGTCGACACCGACGGCTGCATCTGCCCCAGCGGCCCGGCCACCTCGCCGACGCCGGCGATGCCGGCCAACGCGCCGCTGACCATGAAGGCCAGCCACACGTTGCGCGGTTCGCTGAAGCCGGCGTACAACGCGGCGGCCGGCGCCATGCCGCTGACCTGCATGCGGTAGCCGGCGAAGGTGTGCTTGCAGAAGAACCACGCCGCGACCGCGATCAGCAGCGACAAGGGGAAGGCGGCGTTGACGCGCAGGTTCTCCATCAGCAGCGGCAGCGTGGCCGACTCGCTGAACATCTTCGACTGCGGGAAGTTGAAGCCGGCCGGATCGCGCATCGGCCCGTGCACCAGATAGCTGAGCAGGTGATACGCCACATACACCAGCATCAGGCTGACCAGAATCTCGCTGGTGTTGAAGCGGGTGCGCAGCAGCGCCGGTATCGCCGCCCACAGCATGCCGCCGATGGCGCCGGCCATCAGCATCAACGGCAGCACCCACCACGCCTGCACCTCGTCGAAGTACAGCGCCACGGCGCCGCCGGCGATCGCGCCCACCGTCAGCTGGCCGTCGGCGCCGATGTTGTTGACGTTGGCGCGGAAGCCGATCGCCAGGCCGACGCCGCACAGGATCAGCGGCGTCGCCTTCAGCAGCAGCTCGCCGACGCCGTACAGCGTGGTCCACGGCTTGATGAAGTACACATAAAACGCGTACAGCGGCTCCTGTCCCAAAAAGAAGAACAGCACGGAGCCGGTCAGCAGCATCGCCAGCGCGGCGATCAGCGGCGACGCCATCATCATACGGCGCGAGGGTTCGGGACGTCGTTCAAGCCGCGACATGTTCTGCTCCTTGGTAGTCGAAGTCGCCGCTCATCCACACGCCGATCTGGTTGATGCTGGTGCCGGCCGCCGGCACCGCGTTCGACAAGCGGCCATCGGCCAGCACGGCGATGCGGTCGCTCATCATGAACAATTCGTCGAGTTCCTCCGACAGCACCAGCACCGCCACGCCCTGGTCGCGCATGTCGATGATGGCCTGGCGGATCTGCATCGCGGCGCCGATGTCGACGCCCCATGTCGGCTGCGCGAAGATCATCACCTTGGGCGCCAGCGCGATCTCGCGGCCGACGATGAATTTCTGCAGATTGCCGCCGGAGAGCGAGGCCGCCGCCGATTGCTCGCCGCCGCACTTGACGTTGAAGCGCTCGATCACCTTGCGCGCGAACTCGCGCACCGCGCCGCGCCGTATCAGGCCGTTCTTGACCATGCCGGTATTGGCGGCGGGCAGGTAGCCGGTCAACAGCGCGTTATCGGCCAGCGACAGGTCGGGCACCGCGCCGCGCCCCAGGCGTTCCTCCGGCACGAAGCCGAGGCCCAGCTGGCGGCGCTGCGCCGCGTTCAGCGCGCCGACATCGCGTTGGAACAAACGGATCTCGCCTTCGCGCGCGCCCAGCGGCCGCTCGCCGGAGATGGCCTTCAGCAGCTCCTGCTGGCCATTGCCGGAGATCCCGGCGATGCCGACGATCTCGCCGCCACGCAGCGCCAGGCTGACGTCCTTCAAGCGGGTGCCGAAGGGATCGTCGCTTTGCACGTTGAGCTTATCCAGCGACAGCAACACCTCGCCCGGTTCGCGCGGCCGCTGCACGCACACCGGCAGCTCGCGGCCGATCATCAGCTCCGCCAGCGACTTGGCGCTTTCCTCTTTCGGATTGGCGGTGCCGGAGACGCGGCCGCCGCGCAGCACCGTCGCCTTGTCGCACAGCGACTGGATCTCATCGAGCTTGTGGCTGATATATAGGATGCTGACGCCCTCGGACGCCAGCCGCCGCAGCGACTCGAACAACTTCAGCACCGCGTCCGGCGTCAGCACCGAGGTCGGCTCGTCCATGATCAGCAGTCGCGGCGACTGCAGCAGGCAGCGCACGATCTCGACCCGCTGCCGCTCGCCCACCGACATGCTGTGCACCAGCCGTTGCGGATCAAGCGGCAGGCCGTATTGTTCGGACACGGTACGGATGCGCGGTGCCAGTTCGGCCGGCGAGATTTTTTCGTCCAGCGCCAGCGCGATGTTCTCCGCCACGGTCAGCGTCTCGAACAGCGCGAAGTGCTGGAACACCATGCCGATGCCCAGCTTGCGCGCGTCGTGCGGCGAATTGATATGGACTTGCTTCCCCTCCCATATCACCTGGCCGTCGTCCGGCTTGACGACGCCGTAGATGATCTTCATCAGCGTGCTCTTGCCGGCGCCGTTCTCGCCGAGCACCGCGTGTATCTCGCCGGGCATGACGGTCAGGTTGACGCCGGCGTTGGCGACCACCGACGGGTAGATCTTGGAGACACCGAGCATCTGCAAGCGGGGTTGGTTCATCGATGCAATCCTTCATCGTATACAAATTGGATACAAAAATAGACGCAAGTAGCATGCCACGCCAGCGCCGCCGGAGACACGTCGTTTAAAGGGCATCAGCGCACCAAATATGACACAAACGCTCACCAAACCCGTGCGGGTCGCCCGAAAAACAAGGACAAAACAAAGTGGTTTCGTACACAATCATTGTGTACACGCGTTAGCACAATTCCTGCTTAAAGTAGGTAGCACTACTTAAACTGGAGAACCCAAACCATGCCATCCACTGGTCCCGCGCGCCCACAAGGCAAGCGCAAATCCATCGCCAAGGCCGAACCCGCCGCCTTGCCCAGCGCCCCG
>Ga0247815_10004176_pt1 | contig 10185 bp, 6 predicted proteins | sample UWRJL194509B1_FD_181014 | JGI IMG/M metagenome (GOLD analysis project Ga0247815, IMG submission 181014) | Plant litter microbial communities from Arlington Agricultural Research Station in Wisconsin, United States - UWRJ-L194-509B-1 | ecosystem: Environmental > Terrestrial > Plant litter >... | reverse complement strand
GAACTCAGCAGTGAAACGATGCATCGCCGATGGTAGTGTGGGGTTTCCCCATGTGAGAGTAGGTCATCGTCAAGATTAAATTCCGAAACCCCATTTGCGAAAGCAGATGGGGTTTTGTTTTGCCCGCGATAAAGTCGGCGCCGCGTTACGCACAAATTTGCGCAGTTATTTTCGAGCGACAACACTAGAATACCTCCAACCTTTTTCAGAGCCTGAGCCCTTTATGGCAGATCCGGTTGACGCCCCAGGGCTGTCAGATTTACCGCTGGAAGATGTGGTCGCGTGCCACGAGTGCGATTTGCTGATGCGCAAGCCGCCGCTCGCCCGCGGAGAGAAAGCAATCTGCCCGCGCTGCGGTTACGAGCTGTACGCCCATCGACATAATGTGGTGCGGCGCAGTCTCGCCTTGGTCATCACGGCACTGTTGTTGTACGTGCCGGCGAACTTTTTACCCATCATGCAGCTCAATCTACTCGGGCAGACGTCACACGATACTGTGTGGACGGGCGTGGTCGGTCTGTTCAATAGCGGCATGCAGGGCGTTGCCGTGGTGGTCTTCCTCTGCAGCATGGCCATTCCGCTGCTGAAGTTGCTGTGCCAACTGGCGGTGCTGCTGAGTATCCGTCTGGATATCGGGCGCAACTACGGCCTGTTGCTCTATCGCATTTATCACCATCTGCGGGACTGGGGCATGCTCGAGGTCTACCTCATGGGCGTGCTGGTGGCCATCGTTAAGCTCGTCGATATGGCGTCGGTGAGCTTGGGCCTGGGGTTGGCGTGTTTTATCAGTCTGTTATTGATCCAGGCCTGGCTCGAAGTGGTGATGTCGCCGCACCAGATCTGGCAAGCGCTGTCAGGAGAAGATGCCCATGCGGGCGATTGATGCGGGCATTCTGATTTGCACGGAGTGTCATGAGTTGAACAAGCAGGAGGCTGACACTGACGGGCAGGAATGTACCCGCTGCGGTGCACGGGTGCATGGCCGCCGCCCCAACAGCGTTGCGCGGACTTGGGCTTTGCTGGTGACGGCCGCGATTCTCTACATCCCGGCCAATGTGCTGCCGATCATGACGGTCGTCTCGTTGGGCCAGGGCGATCCCAGCACCATCATGTCGGGCGTAATTCAACTGGCGCAGCACGGCATGATCCCCATCGCCGCCGTGGTGTTCGTCGCCAGCATCCTGGTGCCGACGTTCAAACTCGTGGGCATCGCCTTGTTGCTGTTTTCCGTACAGCGCCGCCAACCGCTTTCAGCGCGTCAGCGGATCTGGATGTACCGCTTCATCGAGTTCATCGGCCGCTGGTCGATGCTGGATATTTTTGTGATCGCCATCCTGGTGGCGGTGGTGAACTTTGGACGGCTGGCCAATGTAGAGGCCAACCTCGGCGCTGTCGCTTTTGCCAGTGTGGTGATTCTGACGATGCTGGCCGCAGTAACTTTCGATCCCCGACTGATTTGGGATAACACGGAGTCGGACGACGACCATGACTGATTTGCCTAAAGCGAAAACCCGACCGGCTTCGAACTGGTCGGCCATTTGGGTGTTGCCCCTGATTGCCTTGATTATCGGCGGCTGGCTCGGCTGGAAAGCCTACAACGAGACCGGGCTCGAAATTCAGGTGCGCTTCGAAAGCGGTGAAGGCATCCAGGCCAACAAAACCGAAGTGGTCTACAAAGGCATGTCGGTCGGCAAGGTGAAGACCCTCAAACTGGATGACGAAGGCAACTCGAAAGGCGTGATCGCCACCGTCGAGATGAACAAGGACGTCGAGCAATACCTCAAGACCAGCACCCGCTTTTGGCTGGTCAAGCCGAGCGTCACCTTGGCCGGGATCACTGGCCTGGAGACCCTGGTGTCGGGCAACTACGTTGCGATCAGCCCCGGCGAAGGCGAGCCGACCCGCAAATTCAAGGCCCTGGCCGAAGAGCCACCGCTGTCCGATTCCAAGCCCGGCCTGCACCTGACGATCAAGGCTGATCGACTCGGTTCGCTCAATCGCGGCAGCCCGGTGTTTTACAAGCAGATCAAAGTCGGCCAGGTCAAAAGCTACTTGCTGTCGGAAGACCAAAGCACCGTCGAGCTCAAAGTTTTCATCGAGCCGACCTACGCCAACCTAGTGCGCAAACACACGCGTTTCTGGAACGCCAGCGGCATCAGCATCGACGCCAACCTCTCCGGCGTGAAAGTACGCAGCGAATCTCTGGCCAGCATCGTCGCCGGCGGTATCGCCTTCGCCACCCCGGAAAACCGCAAAGACAGCCCGCCCACCGACCCGAGTCTGCCATTCCGTCTATACGAAGACTTCGATGCGGCCGCTGCGGGGATTCGGGTCAAGGTCAAGCTGACCGATTTCGAGGGCATGCAGGCCGGGCGCACGCCGGTGATGTACAAAGGCATCCAGGTCGGCGCGCTGAAAGCGCTGAAGATTGATCCGGACCTGTCCAGTGCCACCGCCGAATTGACCCTGGACCCACTGGCCGAGGATTACCTGGTTGATGGCACGCAGTTCTGGGTGGTCAAGCCATCGATCTCACTGGCCGGCATCACCGGTCTGGAGGCGCTGGTCAAAGGTAATTACATCGCCATCCGTCCTGGCGACAAGGGTGGCGCGCCCAAGCGTGAATTCGAAGCACGGCCCAAGGCGCCGCCGCTGGATCTGCGCGCGCCTGGCCTGCACCTGGTGTTGTTCACCGACAACCTGGGTTCGCTGGAGGTCGGCAGCCCGATCCTCTACAAGCAGGTCAAGGTGGGTTCGGTGCAAAGCTACCAGTTCTCCAAGACCAAGAAACAATTGGTCATCGGCGTGCACATCGAGAAGGAATACGAAAACCTGGTGAACGCTTCGACGCGATTCTGGAATGCCAGCGGGATCACCTTAAGCGGCGGCCTTACCGGCGGCATTCAGGTCAAGAGTGAGTCCCTGCAAAGCCTGATGGCCGGCGGTATTGCGTTCGAAACGCCGGAAGCCAAGGCGCCGCTGCAAAAGCGTGTACCGCGTTTCCGCTTGTTCACCAGCCACGAAGAAGCGAACCAGAAGGGCACCGTGATCACCATTAAGCTCGACCGCGCCGATGGCTTGCGGCCAGGCACGCCGGTACGGTTCAAAGGGCTGGATGTCGGCAAGGTCGAAGACGTCGACCTCAGTGATGACCTGCAATCGGTGATGCTTACCGCGCGCATCAGCGAAGTGCCGGAGCGTATCGCCCGGTCCGGCAGTCAGTTCTGGGTGGTCAAGCCCGAGTTGGGGCTGATCAAGACCGCCAATCTGGAGACCCTGGTCACCGGTCAATACATCGAAGTGCAACCGGCGGCAAAGAACCTCGGTCCGCAGAAGAACTTCGTGGCTTTGGCCAATCCGCCGGAGGTCGTCACTAAAGAGGCGGGGCTGAGCCTGGTGTTGAGTGCTGCCCGGCGCGGGTCGCTGAAAACCGGCGTGCCGGTCACCTACCGTGAAGTCACCGTCGGCAAGGTCACCGGTTACGAACTGGGCCAGACCGCGGACCGGGTACTGATCCACATCCTGATCGAGCCCAAGTACGCGCCTCTGGTGCGCAGCGGTACGCGATTCTGGAACAGCAGCGGTTTCGGCTTTGATTACGGATTGTTCAAAGGCGCGACTATGCGCACCGAGTCGCTGGAAACCCTGATCCAGGGCGGGATCGCCTTCGCTACGCCGGACGGCGATCGAATGGGCAACGCTGCGCGGCCTGAGCAGACCTTCCCGTTGTTCGATAAATTCGAAGATGAATGGCTGACTTGGGCGCCGAAGATTTCACTCGGTAAATAGCGGATGAAGGGGCGTCCAGCGCGCCCCTTTTCACATGCCTTCAGGAATGGATCGGCAACGCCAGTCCGAACAGTACAAAAAACCCGCCACAGACTTTGTTGAAGCGCCGCCCGGTCCTGGCTAACCACGGTCGGACCCGGTGTGCAGCGCTGGCCACCATGTATTCAACGATGAACTCCACCACGGCGTAGGTCAGCGCAATGGTGATCGTCTGCGCGATGATATTGCGGTGCGGATCGAGGAAGGGCGGGATAAACGCCGTAAACAGCAACAATGCCTTGGGATTGGAAATCGCCGAAACCAACCCCTGACGGAACAGCGACCACCGGCGGAAGGTGGTCGTATCAGTCGCTTCAAGACTCACCGGCGCCGACCGCCAAAGTCCGAAACCGAGCCAGATCAAATACAAGCCGCCAACAATCTTCAACGCAGTAAACCAGGTGGCCGACGCCTGGATCAGCGCCCCCAACCCCAGCGCACACAGCGACAGCACCAAGGCAAAGCCGAGGACGCCGCCGGTGATGGTGAACAGCGCTTTGCGGCTGCCATGAAGGGCGCCGTGGGTCAGTGCCAACAAAGCGTTCGGCCCTGGCACCACCGAGATGCCGCAGCAGGTAATCAGATACAGCAACCAAGTCTCGAAAGGCATGATCAAATCCGCAGAAATATTCAGGCCCGAAATCTAGCGGGTGAACCACGATCATGAGAAGCGCATAATTCACGTCTTAATCATTCGATTAACGAATAGAGGTGACGACGATGCCTGCCAGCGATTTGCAGATCGATTGGCTCAAGTGTTTTGTGGCGGTGGTGGATGCCGGCTCGTTGTCAGGTGCTGCCCACGAGGTCAACCGATCGCAGTCCGCCGTCAGCATGCAAATGAAAAAACTCGAGGCCGCGCTGGGTCGGCAGTTGTTGAACCGCGGCCCCCGGCACTTGCAACTCACCGCTGACGGCCAGACGCTGCTGAGCTACGCCCGGCGCATGCTCGCCCTGCACGCTGAGACCCAGGCGGCGTTTCACGGTGAAGAATTGACCGGGCGGATCCGTCTCGGCGTGGCCGAGGATTACGCGGCCCGATACCTCACTCCGCTGCTTAAGCGCTTCTCGCCGCGCTACGCCGGTGTGGAAATTGAACTGGACTGCGAGCAGTCCACCGCGCTGATTCCCCGGGTGCGCAGCGGCGATCTGGATCTGGCCCTGGTGTCGCGAGATTCGCCGCAAACCGGCACCTTTCTGTTCGAGGAACCCATGGTCTGGGTCGGCTCGGCGCAGTTCGAACTGTGGCGGCGCGACCCGGTGCCCATCGCCGTCTACGAAAGCGCCAGTCTGGCACGGCGATATGCGGTGGACTCCCTGACCCATCAGGGCCGCCAATTCAAAGTGGTCTACAACAGCTCCAGCCTCGCCGGCCAGGTTGCTGCGGTCGAGGGCGGTCTGGCGATCGCTGCCATCACTCAGTGCACGGTGCAGCCATCGTTGCAGGTGTTAAGCAGTGAGCACGGCTTGGGGCCCATCGCGCCGATGGAAGTCTCGATCCTGCGTAGCCGTGCTTCTCGCGGGTCGAAAGCGGTGAATAGCCTGCATGCGTTCATCATCAGCGCGCTGAGATCCAAGACCTGACATCGCCACACGAAATCTCGACCATAAAAAAGGCCGCGATCCAACAGATCGCGGCCTTTTCTTTGTGCGCTGAAATCCGAATCAGACTTCGTCCAGCTCCGGTTCATCCGCTGCCACATTGACGGTGGCCTTGACCTCGTCATGCCGGCGAATGTATTTCCAGTCAGCCTCGTCGATGTAGATCCCCGCCGGGCCGCTGCCGCCTTCCAGGTCGATGGCGACACTGGCGCAGACTTGCGGCTTGACGCTCGCCAGGATCGGCACGAAGCCCAGTTGCAGGCTGGTTTCCAGCAGCGCGGCCTGGTTCTTCTCGTCGATGTCTGCCGCTTCGTCGAGGTAGTACGGCAGGCGCACGCGACCGGCCTGGTCGCGGTCCATCAAGTGCAGCAACAAATACATGTTGGTCAGTGCCTTGATGGTCATGGTGGTGCCGTTGGAGGCCGCGCCGTCGATGTCGGTGTGGATCACCGGTTGACCGTTGACTTTGGTGATCTCGAACGCCAGTTCGAACAAATCCTTCAAGCCGAGCTGGTTGTGGTTGGCCGCCACCAGCCGCGCCAGGTATTCCTTGGCTTCTTCGTTCTTGTTGTCCTGATCGGCGCTTTGGCTGAGGTCGAACACCGACAGGGTTTCGCCTTCCTCGTACTGACCGGCGCTGTGGATGATCTGGTCGATGTGCTTGAGCGCTTCCTTGTTCGGCGCGAGGACGATGCGGAAGCTCTGCAGGTTCGACACCTGACGCTTGTTGATCTCGCGGTTGAACAGCGCCAGTTGGTGCTCGAGGCTGTCGTAGTCGCTGCGGATGTTGCGCAGGGTCCGCGCAATGTCGGTGACCGCCGCACGCCGCGCCTTGCCCAGGGTCAGGGCTTCGTCGGTGCGGTGCGCGTAAGCGTTGATCAACAGTTGCAGACGCCGCTCCATGTCGTCTTCGCTGTCGAACTTGGCCACGCCTTTCAAGCGCACTTGCGCATACAGCGCTTCGATCTGCCCGTCAGCCCGCAGCAGCCCCTGCCAACTGTCCTGATAGTCGTTGAGCAGCGGCAACAGGTTGTCCATGGAGTCGTCGACCGGGTCCATGAATGGCGTGCCGAACGGCATGTCCGCCGGCAGCAACTGGCGACGGCGCAAAGCGTCATCGAGGGTACGCTGCTTGGCTTCCATGTCGGCGATCTGCCGGCCGACCAGTTGCAGCTTGGCCGACAGTTGCTGTACTCGTTCGGTGAAGGCGTCGCTGGAGCGCTTGAGTTCGTCCTGCGCGGCTTCCATCTGCGCGAGCTGTTCCAGCTTGTCGCCTTCCTCGGCGCTGAGGGTTTGCGCGCGGCGGAAATCTTCCAGGGCTTTTTGCGCGTCCAGCACTTGCTGGTACAGCGCTTCGGTCTGGGTCTTGCTCGCCGCGCGGTCAGAGGCTACGGCTTGCTGGGTTTTCAGTTGCTTGAGTTCTTTGTCCAGGCGTTCCTTTTGATCGCGCAGCGCGGCGCGATCGGCCAGGGCTTGCAGGGCCGGCGGCTCGATGTGCGAGATATCGATGGACAGGCCCGGCACGTCGAAGCGCTCGCCTTTGAAGCCATCGAGGATCAGCTCCAGGGATTTGACCCATTGGCCGTCGTCATCCAGCGAGATGCCGTGCTCGCCCAGCGGTAGGCTGAACAACGCGCTGTTGAACAAACGCATCAGGCGCTCGACGTCCTGTTGCGAAAACTCTTCGCGCAGGCGGGCGTAGCTGTTGTTGTCGGCGTGATCGAGTTGTTGCTTGACCGACTTCAGGCGTTTTTCCAGATCCCGCAGGCGTTCCTCCAGGTCTTCGGCGCTGAATTGCCGCGACTGCGCCAGGGCGCCGGCCAGTTCATCGTGCGCGTCCTTGGCCGCCAGCAGTTGCTGTTCCAGGACCTTGACGTCGTCCACCAGGGCGAAGCGATGCTTGAGCACCGACAACTCGCCGAGCCAACGCTGCACGCCGGTGATTTCCCGCTCCAGGCGCATCAATTCCTGAGTGCCGCCGCGTTGATCGTTTTGCAGCGAATCCTGCTCGTTGCGGTAGTGCTCAGCTTGAATCGTCAGTTCTTCCTTACGCGCGCTGGCGTAATCCGACCAAGTCCCGAGCAGTGAATCGAGCAGCGGCGACAGCCGATGCAATTTGCCGCGCAGGATGTCGCGCTGTTTCACGCCGTTGGCCAAGGCTTCGACCAATGGGCCGGCGGCCACCAGCGAGTGGTAGTCCTGCTCCATGCGCCGCACATCGCGGAACGCTTCTTCGCAGGCAGCGATGTAGTCGACGCTGCCGGAGCGCAGGCTGTGCTCGAAGGCATCGAGGAACAATTGCTTGAGCTTGGCCGCGGTGATTTCACGCATGTGCAGCAAGTTGATGAACAGCGCACGGAAAGTCTTCAGGCTCTGCTCGCTGGTGGAACGCAACGGGATCAGCGTCAGGTCCAGCGGGATCGAGGTGTGGCCGCCCACCAGCAACCGGCGCAGTTCATCGGGCTTGAGTTCGTAGGCTTTCAGGCCTTCGCGCTCAAGGTTGGTGAACAGCTCTTTCTGGCGCAGGCAGGTGTCGTTCTTCTGGTAGTGCGCCAGGTCGAGCTTGCCGGCATAAGCGAAGAACTGGTGACCGAAGCCACCGCCCGGGCCGCGCCCGACCACGCCAATCACGTGCGGGCCGTGGGGCAGCGAGACTTCGACGAGGATGTAACTGGTGTCCGAGGCGAAGTAAAAGCGCCGGGACTGTTCCAGGCTGTACTTGCCGAAACTCATGTCCGACATGCGCGCCAGAATCGGGAACTGCAAGGCGTTGATCGAGGCGGATTTGCCGAGATTGTTCGCGCCGTACACCGACAGCGGTTCTTCCAGCGGAAACAGGCCGAGGCTGTAGCCAGCGGTGTTCAAAAGGGCAAAGCGGCGGATGCCGTAGCGTTCCTGGCTCATGCGTCGGTCTCCTGTTCTTCGGCAATGGCGCGGGCGAGGGCGGCTTCTTCACTTTCTTCAGCGTCGAATTCGCTTAGATCGAGCGGATCGTCGGTTTCCAGCAGTTTTTCGTCGCTGTCGTCATCGATCAACACCGGCACCGGCAACGGCAATACGCTGTGCAGACTGGCCGCCAAGTCGCGGTCCTGCTGCACCGACAGACACACATCGAGGAAACGGTGCATCGGCGGCAGGAAGCGGTAGATGCCGGTTTCTTCGCTGGCGAAACCGAGCTGCGTCATGCGTCGCATGATTTTTTCTTCGAGTTCTTCGACGGTCTGCACTTCGGCCTGGATAAACAGGTCGCGGTACTTCTCCAGCAGCGACGGCAGTTCGTCGCGGCCCAGGCTGCCGCCGTCGAGTACGGCGATCGGGTCGCGGCCCTGGTCGGCCAGGTGCTCGACCACGATGAAGGTGAACAGCGCCAGGCGTTGCGCGGTCTTGTTCACCGCTGCGGCGGCGTTGTCCGGCACGAAGTAATAGAAGCCACGGGTGTCGCACACCAGCTCAAAACCCAGGGCCTTGAACAAGGTTCGGTACTGGTCCTGGCAATTGGACAGTTGCGCGTACAGCTCGGGGTCGCGGCGGCTGACGTGGTAACCCTTGAACAACTCGCGAAAGATTGGCGCCAGTTGGGACAGTTCGGAAAGATCAAGATGCATTGGGGATGCTCGCAGAATCCTCGGCGGCGCTGTCGCGGGCCGAGAGCAGGGCGAAGGAGCGCAGGCTGACCTGGTGCTCATGGGTGTGGTAGTCGCGACGTTCCAGACGCTCGCGCTTGAAGCGTTTTTCCCGCGACAGGCGCGAGAACCAATAGAGCAATTCGTCGGTGGCGCCGTCCGGCTCCTGCTCCAGCAGCCAGGTCATCAGGTCCGGCATCGGCAGGGCGTCTTCGCAGCGTTCGAGCATCTCGCGCACCGTGCGTGGCGCGCGCGGAACGTGACCGCCGCTGTGGGTCTTGTGCGCCTTGGGGAAACGCGCCGGTTTCGGTTCAAACCGGGCCAGGGCGTAGACGTAGGCTTCGACCTGACTGGCGCTGCCGAGGAAGGTGCTTTGCGGCCGGGTGAACATGGGCATGGCCGCTTGCGGCACGGCATCGAGGCCTTTGCGCCGGATCGCCGCCAAGGCCAGCGCCGCGCCCCGGGTTACCGCGTTGTGCCGGCGCGCTTCTTCGCGCAGCGGCAGCAGCAGTTCGCGTGCGTGGCGCAGGGTCAACTGGGCGCTGGTCTGCATTTCGAGGATGCGCGCGTGGGTGCGCAGCAGCATGTCGTCGTCGACCAGATGGCCGAGGCGCTGTTGCTCGGTGAGCATCTTCAGCAACACATTCTCGACCTTGCGCACGCCTTGTTCGAAGGCGCCGTCGGCGTTGACCAGTTGGATCATCGGCTCGACGTATTCGTCCCAGGTCGCCAGCACTTCGGCGTAGCGCTGACGCAGCGGGATCTGCCGGTCGCTGGTCTTGGCCCGTTCGGCGACGGCCACCAGGGCTTGTTCGTCGTTGGCGAGCTTCTTCAATACATCGCGTACGCGCATGTCGAGCAAGCGCAATTGGCGCGCCAGATCATTGCCGTCGCGGATGTCGAATGCATCCTGGATGTACCCAGCCAAGCGTTCGAGGTGGCGCAGGTAGGCTTCGATTTCCAGGCACAGGCCCAGGCGATGTTCGCGGCGCAGGTAGGCGAGGAAATCGTGGATCTGTGCATTCAGCTCGAAACGGTTCGGGCTTTTCGCCACGGGAACCAGAATGTCGAGGCGAATCCACACGTCCAGCAGGCTGGTGATGTCCTGCGGGGTGCTGTCCAGTTGCTGGGC
>Ga0247815_10004175_pt1 | contig 10185 bp, 15 predicted proteins | sample UWRJL194509B1_FD_181014 | JGI IMG/M metagenome (GOLD analysis project Ga0247815, IMG submission 181014) | Plant litter microbial communities from Arlington Agricultural Research Station in Wisconsin, United States - UWRJ-L194-509B-1 | ecosystem: Environmental > Terrestrial > Plant litter >... | reverse complement strand
TTCACTTCTCCACCTCTTCTGTCAGTTTCAACACCATGTTCAAGTCCACCGCCCTTCTCGCAACCATGTCGCTCGCTGCTTCGTCGTTGGCCGCCGTCATGCCCGTGCGCCGGGCACAGTGCGAAGGCTACCGGCCCATCTCGGAAGTGTTCAGCATTGGTATCTCGCAGCAGTTCATTATGGACGTCAACGACTCAGCCGCCAATCCTTCAAGCCCCGACTATGGCACGACAAAGGTTTTCTACGAGCAACCATGCGAAGCCGGCTCCGAGGCTATTCACGAAGTCTCGTTTGTGGTCAGTCTTTCGAACGAGGCTGGTGTGGGATTAAGCTGATGATGTGGCCGGCCCAGAACCTTGAGGACTGTACTCCGATCACAGCTCACTATGAACGCGTAGCGTCTCTCGATAAGTCGGGCGTCGTAGGCTTCTGGGAAATGGAGGGCATTCCGATGATTCCCGTGTCACCGAACGCGCAGGGCATCGCGCAATTCCAATGCTCTGCCAGCGCACCGGCGACCAGCTCGTACCGCTATGAGGTCTACTTCGTGAGTTACATGTTGCATACCGTTTGAAGCCCAATAGGCTGACGAGCTTTGTCAGCGCGGCTATCATCGCGAGGACATGCTTGCCAACATCGGGTTCTATGACAAGATTGTCCAGCCTCAGCCTGAGGTTCACGACAACGACACCTTCGAGTAAAGCATGCTTTTTATTGATTTCTCGTCACTATGTACTCTTTGACAAAACATGAATTTGGACATTCCTCATTTTTTCAGGCTAGTATCTCGTTGGTTGTTACTTGCCTCGAACGCCAACATGGTTGGTGCTGAGATTGAGATTGACCGCACTGGACTTTCGAAAGTGACGGTTAGAGTCTGTCAAGTTCCAGTGAGCAGGGAGCACTTGACACGCGCAAGCACGCAGGTTGGCAATAGCTTCCGGTTACACTCATCTTGGCACTCGAGGGAGTGGATTGATCACGAATCGGCCGTTTCCGATGATGGTCAGAAACAGTGCAACAGGTTGATGCTCCGCTTGTCCTGACTCTTCTTCAAATTGTGTTGCCATTATGCCGCTATCCGATTTCCCAACTGAGATCTTTCAACTGATATTTGGTTTTGTCACCACTGCGCCGAACGTAAGTTGGGACGAAACACGACTACCTCCACACGAGCCGGACCTGGCGTTTGCCCCATACCGACTCGCATCGGTCAGTTCTATCTGGCGCAGAACCGTACTTCAAACACCCGAGCTATGGTCATACTTGGACATTTTTGTTTCTTCTATCAAAGGGTTGGAACAATACGTCGCGCTCAATCTCGAGCGATCGGGAGCCGTCCCGCTCGTTGTGGTGATGACCCATGATCCTATAAGCTCACACCACATACGCGCGATGAGCCTGCTAGCTGATCATGCGGACAGATGGAGAAGGCTGAGGCTTCATGCACTGGAACGTGGAGACGCACTGGTGGACTGGACGTTCTTCGGACAGGCCACGCCGCTAATGGAGGAAATCGTCGTTACGAGCGAGCCACGGTTGATACTAGGCCCAACTAGACTCCCCTACACACCAAAACTCGTGCGCGGGGCGTGTATACCTTTTCATCTGGCGCTTCCTCGGCCCACACAAGGCAAATGGATACACCTCGAGTACCTGACTGTCAACCTTCGACACACAACAAACGCGCCATTATGGGATGCGATTGCACATGCACCGAACCTCCGGGAACTACAAGTTTTCTTCCCCTTCCTTGGTGGACAGCACGAGCCTGCAATCTCTCCCCCGTCCAATCTGGTTCTTCCTCGGCTGCACTCACTGGCATTCTACGGGCACTCGTGTCTAGACTTCTCGAGCTGGTCCGACCGCTGGCATTGTCCCAGACTGAGGAACATCACCGCGAGTAGCTACGGCTGCTACAAATTACGCCGATTCTTTGCTCGATTCGCTCGGCAGATCACCCATTTACGTCTACAGTATGAGCAGCACTCAGATCTTGGGTCAGATGATGCACTCGCAGTCCTTCAACTCACCACGCTGGAAGAGTTGCACATATCTGCCGCCCCGTTCGATTACGATATACCACTCGAGCTCCCAGCTCTTCCATTTGATCACTTCTTCGAGACGCTCGGGAGAGAGGCGAAACTAGGGGCTTTGGGGAGCCTGCGCAGGTTCATAGTGCTCGGCAGAGTACGTGTGCCGGCCGAAGACATGGAAGAGTTGAACGGGCTTGAGAGATTGTTGCACAGGCGTGCATTCAAGGATGGAGGGCAGTTTCATTCAGAGTGTGAAGCTCTGGATGAATGGCGCGAACAAAACGTATGGGAAAGCCCGGACTCTGATCCTGAGCTCTAAAGTGAAGCTCGTGCAGCTGTAATCTCGCTGCCACAGTAGTACATCGCAAATGCCATATGATACTTGCATCTTACTATCTCTCTGTGATAAAATCAGCGTGCTGGCCAGATGTCAGTCGTGAGAGATAAATATGTTGAGCTCCAGCTCAAGCAGGGACTGGCGAGTACTAGTCGACTCGGCACGAGCTCGCCGGAACTTCCACGGCCAATATGGCAGCTGAGTTCTGCATCAAGGTTGTATCTATGCAATCCATACGTTCTCTGAACATCGTAGTGACGGATATGACCTGTATCCCCACGATTAATGGCAGGGAATCTGGACGCATTTGTGCATTCGGGCTGAATGCGTGCAATACACCACACAGGTCGAGGGGAAGGCTGATTCCGGAGAGGTTATTGCAGCACTTGAGCAACTCAATGGTGCAGAGGCGAGAATCGCGATTCGGATTAGGTTATAATGGCAAGTTCATCGGCTGATTCTGATCTAGCGATACAGCAACGCACGGGCTGCGACAGCGATGTCATTGTTACTGCGCACCCAGAAGCTCCCCAAAGGGTGTGTTTTGAGATTTATCCCCATACGTTTAGTTCCCGCTCGGTTCAAACTTTGGGGGTCCGACGGTAGTCAGACAGGTGCGTCCTTTATCTCGGTCTCAGGTTGCTCTGGTTTCTTGGCCGGCTTGAACTCGTGAACAAAAAAGTTGATGAGCTCCGCCATATGAAACGCGTCGTACGCATGTGGTAATGGCTCGAAGCCGCGTTCATGAGAATAAGTCTGCGGGATCGGCGCCGAAAGCTGACCGGAGGCCACCGCAAGGGACAGTGCCTTGGGACCTTCAGAAGTGGCAGCGAACTGGCCCAGCGCGGGTGGCGATCCATGGATCCAGATGCCCGACTTGCCCCCGGGGCTTTGTGTATTGCTCACGTACGACAGCGTTTGGGTGGTAGTGCCGTTATAGGTGACTGGGCAGGCCACGGTCTGAGTCTTGGTAAACATCATGCCAGCCTTCATGTTTTTAGAGAGGAAAACCATGACTGTGGTAGCTGGCGTGAAATCCTCAGTGCCCTGGATGGTCTCGGCCTGTTCGATGTAGATGGGCTCGTAATTGTCTCCATACTTCTGGCCCACGCCGAAGTAGGCAGGTAGCCAGTCGTTTTGAACTGAGGGATGAGCGGAGGGATGAGTAAAGAAATGTACTGTTGAAAGTAGACATACCACTGAACGTGCCGCCTGTGCGAGGACCGACTGCAGGGTCCATAAGACCGGCTGCATTCACAGTGGCAGTTTGGCCTGTGGGTGAATATGCGTCAACGAGAGCCAATTGCTGCGTTACCGATACAACGCACCAAAGGCAATCGGGACAGTATTTGTTTGGGGTTTGGCGTGAAGGCCATTCGTGAATTGTGCTGCGACAAAGACTCCATACTTTGACAAAATTTAATCAGATCGGGCGCCACCTGTTCTAGCGGACATATTACTTCTTCGGTCCACTGGAAGACGTTATTGTCGGAAATGCTGCAAGGCCGTAAGTCGCAGTGGAAATGAAGTCGAATCCCGTGACATACGTCTGACTAGACCATACAACGTTGTACTTGCCGTTCACGAGCTTGGAAATGCATACATTGTATCCCGCCTGTGAGACCATCAGTGACAACATTGCACGCGATAATCCTTGATTAACCCTGTGCAACTGCTGAAACTGCCTGTCGGCGAACACAATGTTGAGTGTGTAGTCCGTGGCCATAGTGAAAATGTGAGATATAAGCGCAGGAGCTGGGTGGGAGACGAAGCAAAAGATTTGCTGTTAATCGTTCTCCACGCCACTCCCTTCGGGTTCTTATACTCGGCTGCTGGTTACGTATAGTTGGGCATGGGAGGAAGAAGTTACGGTGGCCTGAATGTTGTGCGGACACTAATTCGCTGTTCAAACCGCCTTACGAACACAAAAGCCGACGTAGCCCGCAGCGGAGTGACTCAAAAAATATAGATCTCTTGTGTGGCATGTATAGCTATAGGGCCTATGGCGACAAGGTGCCGATATCGATACTGCAATGCACCCACTGCGGCGCTGATGACTCGAAGACGCAACAAGACTGTCATACTAGTAAGTCGATCACAGCACCAAATAATGGGACAGAGTGATGCTCACTCGTATCGTGATATTAGCTGACTGATAGGAACAATAAATTGTCAGTCATCAGCTCTATCTGGTACCAGAGCCGCTCGACAGTTTCATCCGCATCAGCGGTGCCGCAGTGGGCCCATTGCGCCATTGATATCAGCACCTTGTCGCCATAGACACTACAGCTATACGTGCCTCGCGGAAGAGTTATCCGGCTTAAGTCAACCTGCTGTGGATTATGTCGCCCTTTTGCGTCCGTAAGGCGGGGTTTTAAAACCGTGGTAAACGCACAACATTCCTCCTCCTCCGTAACTTCTCTCTCCTCATTCTCGCCAATCCGTAACCAGGTTTCATGAGAAAGAGCATTGCATATCTTTTAGGAGCTCTCGCACGCCTAGTGATCCAACTTTCATAAGTGGAGCTAAAACAATGCAGTTGGCATTTGTAACGTACTGCTGTAGCACCAGCAGAGTCTTTCATAAAGGTCACACTCTGTAGACAAATTTCCTCCTTTCTCCGACTCATTCAGTCTTCTTTTCTCTCTGCAAAACTAAAGGAAATCGCTGATCAAATGCGTCAGGAAATTCTGGGCTTCAGTGTTGGACCGGTGTTCACGCTTGTTCAAGTCTGGCTACCCGTCTGCCAACATGACATATTTGTGTTATATTCAGGTTACACTTGCTCACTCCATATACTCTCGTTGAAAAATTCAATCTCGTTATAGCAGTAGAACAGTAAACAAAGACCTGAGCTGAAATCTTGAATTCGAGACCCAGGCTGGCGGCCAAAAGCTCCCTCGGGTTTGCTTAACCGGACCAGACAGCCGGACCAGGCTGAGTGTAGTTGGCGGGGCTGTACAATAATTAGCTTCATCAGCAGATCGGGGGGGGGGTGACTTGAGTACTTACATGGGGTCTGCGGCAGCAACCGGTGCGATACCATCTTGTCAGTGTCCAGGCACAAGTCTTTTTGAGCGACTCACAGTAGATGTTAATCAAGATACCAGGCTCGTTGCCTGTATACACCTACGAAATTCGACTGTGAGCTTTCCTCCACGCTCGAGTCGGTGTGCGGTAACGTACCCCGGGGATTGCTACCAGTGGGCTCGGTGTGCCACTTCCACCCCCAGTAACGTTTATTTGAGCGCAAGCAATGTAAAATTGCGCTCCCTGGAATGAACTCGCGGCTGAGTATTCAAATGAGAGGTCAGATCACAGACAGAGGTACGTTTGAGCCACCGAGTCCAACATACAGTGAAGTGCGATATGCTCAATCCGGACTAGATATTGTCCACTCGGAAGAGAGGAAGGAAGCTTGAACGGTACACTCGCTAGACCGTCGCTTGGAAATGATATGCTTGTGCCGCCGTTGGTGACCGCACTGATCTGGTACACCTTGAACCAAACAGCGCCAGACCCGTCCGCAGTCGTTGCGTTGGACACTTTGGCCAGATAAACATTGAGAACTCCGGGATGATAGATTGATCCGCTGCAGGACATTTGAGCTCAAGAGAAAACTCAAGAGGACTGGCAGGTTTAAGGACATGAACGTACTCGGTGTTGAACGTCAGTGTGGAGCCCGCAGCGACGGTCAAGGTGGTAGCGGTCGCCTGCGTCTCACTTGTGTAGCAGCGAAAATCCGCAGACGTAACGTCGACCACGGGGCCACGCTAGACGTATATCAGTATGAGTGCCGAGATGAGATACAACATCAACCAACCGAATTGTAGCTGGAAGTGACAATGCGCGTTGGCCGCCGTTATTTAGAATCATGTATTGACTTACTTGTTGGTCTTGCGAACATTGAGCCATTGTGTGCCTCCGTTTATTGCGGGAAAAGTATCTGTTGCAGCAAGGTCAGCGAAGGTACTAGCGCGATGAACAGTTCCGCACGCACAATGGCCGGTGACCCCCACTAAGGACGCCAAACCAACCAGAAGGGCAGCAGCGAGCATGAATTGGGTGGAGAATGTGCTGAGATGTGAGGAGGAACACTCAAGCATCCGCGGACCCCGCATGAGAACATATATACGAAAGGCTCCGACTGCGTGGGTTCGCCCAGAAATTGCGTCGTGCGCCAGGATCGCGAAGATGCACCGTCCACCCGCGCGGTGTCTCTCCTCTTTTCGCTTGCATTGTGGAGTTGGGGACATGGTCGGACCTTCGTCGGAGCTTGTCGGTATGGCACCGGTCCACCGTCGTTTGCTGGCGGATGAGCACGAGGAACGCGACCAATCCACCTGTGCCAGCGTGGCGAGGAGGCATTTTAGCGCGGAGAATGAGCCCAGCCGCTGAGAGTGTTTGACGTCTGCCAAGCAGTGCAAAAGAGCAACCAGGATTAAGCGAGAGCAAACAACGATGAACTAATTCTCCCAAAGGTACAATTTTGGTCATCGCGGATGTCTCGGCTCGTCGGATTTGTGTTACGCACTGCATTTTGTTAAAGTGATCCGTCCCAGTGAGCGGCGGCTGTTTTGCGATTCTGGTGGCGACATCGTTGATCGCAAGGAATCTATGACGCTGTGGATTGGCCAAAAATTGGGGGTTCTTTGAGCATTGAACCAGAAATACGGAAGCTTGTAGCTGCATATAACGTCGATGAGGAATAAAAGAGAATGCATTATGAAAGTGGCGAATGTGAGGCGAGGGGCAAAGGGACACCGGCCAAGGTCTCATGGACCCAATCAAGGTGGTGTGATATGATGCCTCGATGACCTGATGAGTGGGAGGAGGGCTGGACTGGTAGGGTATGAGCTGTACGGGATCCAACTTCTTGGGTCGATGTCCCTTTCGGCTCGCGGCGATAATAAACTGGACCTTTCGTACAATACCCAACTTGATAGTTGATACCACAGATGTTCGGGCATTGAACTGCAGATGCCCTGTTGTAGCCTGAATACCAGAAGAACAGCCTCCAGGTGCAATATATCACCAAGGATTCTCGCGGAGAGGCTTGTTTGCTTCACGAACAACGTACAGAAGCGGAGAAATAGTCGTATTGAGCTTGACAGAATGATCGTACAGTTGAAATTTAACCCGTCCAGACCGCAGGACCCGGCTGCACGTAAGTCTTGGGCCTAAATTGGGGAATCATGAGATCAGCAAATCATTGAGCGAAGGAACATATTAGGAGGACGTACACTGGGTCTGTTATGGGGTAGACACCAAGGGCACAAGATGAATACAACGTTAGCGATGCGACAGGATAGTCAAAGGGCGCGACGTACAGTAGATGTTGATGAGGATGCCCGGCTCGTTTCCGTTGTACACCTGCCGGAATAGAAGTCAGCATCGAGGTTCTCGATGTCCAATTGGTCACATACTCCTGGAATTGCCACGAGCGGGCCCGGGTTACCATTGCCACCACCTGTGACGTTGATCTGGGCACACGAAATGTACCATTGCGCTCCTCCGTACGATCCAGCAGCTATGAATCAAAGCAGGCATGAGATCACAGATAGCAGCGGTCCAACTCTACTCACAGTGCAGCGCGACGTGCTCGATGCGCACCAGGTACTGGCCGCTCGGCAGGCTGTTTGGCAGCTTGAAAGAGATGGACGCAGCGTTGTCCGTGGGCCAAGAAATCGAGGAGCCGCCGTTGGTCACAGCGGTGACTTGGTGCACCTTGAACCAGACGGAGCCGGAGCCGTCTGCGGTGGAAGCGTTGGCCACTTTTGCCATGTACACGTTCGCGACACCTGGGTGGTAGATCGTGCCACTATTCGCCGAGCGTGTCAATATACATTGATACCTGCCACAGTATCGGCAGCACTCACTCTGTTCAATAGAGCAAGAACGAGCGTGAATCAGTGATATCCTTTAATTCCACGCAGATAGACATACCGGTATTGTATGTCAGCGTTGAACCCGCCGCAATCGTGAGCGTCTGGGGTGCGCCTTGGTTGCCGTTCGTGTAGCAACGGAACTGGGCCGAGTTGACGTCGGTCACTGGGTTGCGCTGCACCGTAGACTCGTTTCAGCCAAGGGGTCAAGGGTTAGGGAAGTTGATCGTACGGATTGGAAGCTGCGGCTTCGTCAGCAGAGTGGAGAGAGCAAAGCGACGAAAGACGCACTTGAGTGTCTGGCGAACATAAGTCCAGGGCTGGGCACCGTTGATAGACGGGAACGTATCTGAGAGAGCGACGCATGAGCAGTTGAAGAGGGAGGAGTGAGTACAAAAACTTACAGTGCGCAGACACGCCAAGCGCCGACAGAGCGAGAGCAAAAGTCTTCAACAACATCTTCGGCGGATGAAGCAGGTGAGAGGAATGTCCTGGCGGCCACTCGTCCGAAGCCAATCAGGTTCGGAATATATACCCCGCCCCCGCCGGGTGATGTGTTGAGGAGTAATCGCGGTCGGGAGCAACGTCGGTCCACCTCGGTATGGCACCGGTTTACTGTCGGTATCTCCGGAGTGGCCATACGAGCACGCAAGGCAAGACAAGAGCTTAGATGTACGTTTTGTGCACATGAGGAATCAGATATGACGGCATTGAGTTTGAAGATGATGGTTGTTGTGTTGCAAGATGAGAGCTCAAATGCCACGAGGATGAGGCGTCTCATCGGCTTGCGCCTGCGTCGACTGCCCGAAGAAGTGCTTTCGGGCTTCCGCAAACCGCACGTGGCTACTACTTTTCTGCAACTTCGGTCAAGCTTGTGCGAGCAAGCAGGCTAATGTTAGGAGGCGATGAGAACAAATGCTATCCTATTAGGGGACGTGAATGCCCAACTAAGGCTGGCGCTCGTTTGATATGGATAGTCACGCCTGTGAGAGAAATCCCGTTCCAGATAGAGTAGAACGAGACGGCGAGTAAAGCGACGGCTTGAAGGCCGATCTGATGAACCACCGAATGATGCGCGGACTTGAACCGAAGTCGATGTCGCACGTGGTGAGAAGGTGTGCCGAGTACAATCTTGGATGAGGCAGAAGTGCCGCGCAAGCCAAGCCACCGTAAACCGCGAGCTGAAGGTCTTGGTTAGTTTCCGCTGTTGGCCACTAAAGGCGAGTGAGAACTCACGAGCTTCACTAACGGCAAAATCGCGCGGTGTCCGGACGAGTCAGGAATGCCTCGTGGTGCAGTCGTCATCGATAATCAGCTGCGGCTGGATTTTGAGCGCAAGTGCCGCAACGGCCTGTCGTCGAAGTGTGTGCGCGCAACCAGTATGTCGACAGGCCAATCGTTGGAGCCTCTGCCGCCTGCTCCTCTCCATTGAAGATATCAGCCAGAGCACTGGAGGCGTGATTGTCAAGGGTACCATGTTGTCGGCCTGCGCTTGAAGTCGAGAGAAGTCCGTGCACCGTATCCCTGACGGATGCGAGCTCCCTCCACCTCATCGTGCCGCACCTTCTCTACTGTGCCCTCCACCTCCGAACAAGAACGAGCATCACCCAAATCGCACCAAACCCGCTCAATGCAGCTGCCTTCTTCCGCCAGCGCGCATACAGCAGTATCATGAGTGTTCGCGCCAAGTCGCGCTTCCGTCGTCGTCCATCAGCGCGAACGGGGTATCCGAATGCAGGATTGGCAATTGAACGCGCGGTGAGCGGCGATACAGGCGTCGAAGGGGCTCCTCCAGTACGCCGTATGTAGCCGTCTGCCATGTTGAGCGGTTGGAGTGGTGCAAGCGATACTGTTCGCTTGGGTGCTGGAGGGCGTACGGCGGCCAAGAACGTCTCGAGCTCCTCAGATGTTGGGAAGACAACCCGCG
>Ga0247815_10004174_pt1 | contig 10187 bp, 9 predicted proteins | sample UWRJL194509B1_FD_181014 | JGI IMG/M metagenome (GOLD analysis project Ga0247815, IMG submission 181014) | Plant litter microbial communities from Arlington Agricultural Research Station in Wisconsin, United States - UWRJ-L194-509B-1 | ecosystem: Environmental > Terrestrial > Plant litter >... | reverse complement strand
ATTTTTGGTTTGGTTTCGAACAAGAGTATTTCATCATGGATACTAAAACTTTATTGCCATTAGGTTTCCCTGTTGGAGGATATCCTGCTCCACAAGGTATGTACTACTGCTCTGTAGGTGGAAAAAATACTCACGGAAGAAAATTAGTAGAAGAACATGCTGATTTATGTATCGCTGCCGGACTTAACTTTGAAGGTATTAACCAAGAAGTTGCCTGCGGACAATGGGAATTCCAATTATTTGCTAAAGGTGCTAAAAAAGCCGGAGACGAAATTTGGGTTGCTCGTTACTTACTAGATCGTTTGACTGAAAAATATGGTTACTATATCGAATACCACCCAAAACCACTTGGAGATACAGACTGGAATGGTTCAGGTATGCATGCTAACTTCTCTAACGAAGTATTAAGAACATGTGGTTCTAAAGAAACTTACGAAAAAATATGCGAAGCTTTCCGTCCTGTTGTTGCAGAACACATTGCAGTTTACGGAGCTTACAACGACCAACGTTTAACTGGTAAACATGAAACTGCTTCTATTCACGATTTCTCTTATGGAGTATCTGACAGAGGAGCATCAATCAGAATTCCTTTATATACCGTTCAAAAAGGATGGAAAGGATACCTTGAAGACAGAAGACCAGCATCAAACGGTGATCCTTACAAAATTGCTGCAAGAATTATCAAAACTGTAAAATCAGTGCTATAATTCGAAGCTTAAATTATACTGAAAAGTGTTACCTTAATTGGTAACACTTTTTTTTGCTTACACGGCAGCCTCATGTTGACAAAGGATTAACATCTATTCAAACCCGACAGGTTTTGAAAACTTGTCGGGTTTAGCGCAATATTGTCATTTCTGTAAAGGAGAAATCACACATAACTCGACAAGGATTCACGAAATACTAGACGGAGCTTCTAGTGCGATTTCTCCTTTGTCGAAATGACATATTGCTGCATCAGCTTATATTCTTTGAGTCGTGTGTCTGCTTCGTTTCTTGCAATGACATACTTTGAGCAGAAACCTTTGTCAAAGTTTCAAACTTTGACAAAGGCTGAACAGTATTCAAACCCGACAAGTTTTAAAAATCTTTTTTGTTTAAGAAATTTAAGGTAAGTTTCTTATAATTAATTTTTAAGTTTAACTTCAAAAACTATCTTTGTAAATCATTTAAAAAAAGTATCATGATAGTCTGGATTTTGTTTTTATTAGCCGTCGTTTTTATTCTCGCTTTAGACTTGGGAGTTTTTAACAAAAACCCTCATATTATAAGTACTAAAGAAGCAAGTAAATGGACACTTATTTGGGTTACATTATCATTTCTTTTTTCAGGAGTAATTTACTGGCTTTATACGACAGATTATATTGCAAATCCTGATAATTTGAAACCTGCAGTGGCTTCGATGAAGTTTATTACCGGTTATTTAATTGAATTATCTTTAAGTGTCGATAATATTTTTGTGATTGCAATTATTTTTGCATCATTCAAAATTCCGCAAAAATACCAGCATCGTGTTTTGTTCTGGGGAATTCTGGGCGCGGTTATTTTCCGTGGTTTGATGATTTTCTTTGGCGTAATGCTAATTAATAAATTTGCGTGGACAACTTATGTCTTTGGTCTTTTCCTTCTTTTTACTGCAATAAAAATGCTATTCTCAGGTGATGACGAAGATTTTGATCCTAAAAATTCTTTTGTATACAAAACATTAGGAAAGGTAATTCCGATTACCTCTCACATGGAGCATGAGAAATTTTTCATTTTAACTGAAAAAGGAAAAAAAGCCGCTACTCCATTATTCGTTGCTTTGATTGTAATTGAAGTAATGGATGTACTTTTTGCCGTAGACAGCGTTCCTGCGATTCTGGCTATTACTTCTGACCCGTTTCTAGTATTCAGTTCTAACATTTTTGCCATTCTCGGATTGCGTTCTATGTATTTCTTCCTCGCTAATATGCTGGCAAAATTCAGTTATTTAGAATACAGCCTTGTTGCTATTTTAGCTTTCGTTGGATTAAAAATGTTATTGCACGAATGGATTCACGTTCCGGAATGGGCATCTTTAGGATTTATTGCCTTATCTCTTTTAGTTGGAATTCTGGTTTCATTAAAATTTGGAGAAGAAAAAGAACTTACTGATTCGGATTTTGGTGATGAATAATTATAAACATATATTCATAAAAAAAGGAGATCTTACAATCTCTTTTTTATTGGTTCTTCGTGTAAAATATAAACTAAATCCTACTTTTTAACATTAAAAAATAAGCTTATACATTAAAAATAGTTATATTTATCTGATTAAATCATTTAAATACACTACGCCATGAAAAAATTCTATTATTACTTATTCCTAATCGTTGTAATTTCAAGTTGCGATAAAAATGACGAGGTGCCTTCAAAAAATCAAGTAACTAATTATCCTAAACAACTTTATATTATTAATGGAGATATTGAGTATTATGCTGACATCACAGATGGTTCAAAACCGAAAAAACCTATATTTATATATGACATTCCTAAAGAATTAAATGACAATGAGACAAATAAAAACTTAGGTTCAAAAAGTTCGGCGCAATCTACTTTTATTAATTTTAATTATGGTTTAGCTGGTCCAACAAATAGTGGATGTACAATAAATAAATATGTACAATCTAAAGGATCCTATTACACTACTGATGCAGGAGTTTACGGTTTCAATCCTTCTCCGCAAGATAATGGATATTTAGTAAGAGGCTTTAGTTTACCACATCACAATCAATACTATAATTCATTAGTTTTATTTGCAAATAACAGAGGAGTAACAAAATCAAGTAGAGGAAGTATTTATAATGACAACATAAGTAGAGGCGCTGCAATTTCTATCGAGTATCCTTTTAAAGCTAATGTTACATATGAAATTTCCATTCTATCTTATTTCGTGGACAATAAACAGATAGTGGACAAGAAAAACAGTGAAGGTTTTCCAACATTACATGCGCAACTAAAAGATTCTGGAATTCTTATAAATGGACCTTCCTCTTGTGAAACAGAAGGTATCTTCAGAATTATTGAAAGTAATCCTAATAATTTGAAATCTTACACGCTCGAAAATAATATGCAAGTGCAACGAACAATAGTTTTTAAATTTTCTCCTATAGAACAAAAAAATGCTCTGTTACTCGCCTTGCATCCAACAACTTCTGAACAAAGAGGGCCAGACGTTAAAATACCAACAAACTCTTACACGATGGTCTTAAAGAATATAACAATCGTTGAAAAAGCATTTGATCCTTCTTTGAATACTGAAATTTCTGGACGGGGTGTTGATACTCGTGAGACTTCTGGTCGTCGTTAATTAAATTTTAAATAAAAAAAGGAAATCTTACGATTTCCTTTTTTATTTTTGAGTTGAATATTAAAAATTGATATTCTTAATTTGGCTTTCTTTTAAATTTGCCGCGGACATAACTTCTAAATAGTTGTTTGTATTAACTTTTGCTAATAAATTAGAGGGAACAATCACTACACGAAAAGTTTGATTATTAACATAACCGGGCTTACTTGGTAAATTATATGTTCCTCTAGCGGTAATAACAAAATCAACCTTGCTAAAGTCAAAATCATAATCTAATTCATTTCCATCATCAAAATAAACTGTTCTTGGTATTAATTGCCAAATCGGAGTATTTGAATTAACCGTACCGGTTAATCTATAAATTAAAACGGTCTCATCATCAAACAAGTCACCTCCAACTTCAGAATTAAATGTACTATTCAATTCATAATGATTATCTGCTATTCGAGATAAATTAACATTCTTAATTTCGAATGCGTCTGGATAAGTATCAAAATCTTCAGCATTATTATCATCATCCGAGCAACTCGAAAAGGCAAATAATCCAACAACTGCGAAAAGGGTCAATATCTTTTTCATAATTTCTATTTTTTTATAAGTTTATACCTAAAGGTATTCCAAAAATTAAACCAAAAAAAATATTTAGCTCATTCTTTGTTAAAATTTTTATTATTTTTTTGCAATCAGCTGGTTTTTAAGCAGGATTTTATTGAAAAACAATACGTGATACGGAAGTGAATTTTCCCAATAATCCCAAGTGTGAGCTCCCGGGCGTTCTGTGTAATCGTGTTCAACTTTATTATAAACCAATCTTCGGTGTAATTCTTTATTCGATTCTATTAAAAAATCATCAACACCACAATCTATAATCAAAGGCAGTTTATTTGCTTTTATTTTATCAAGCATTCCTAAAACGGCATATTGTGCATACATTTCTGAACTGTCGCTTTTATCTCCAAAAACCGGCTGCATTAGTTTGATCACTTGTGACGAAGATTCGCGATTGAGCATCGAACTCATGTCTACTGCCCCACTCATACTTCCTGCAGCGCAAAATAATTCAGGATGTTTGGCAGAAAGATACAACGCGCCGTGACCTCCCATAGAAAGTCCGGTAATTACTCTTCCGTTTTTATTGCTAATAGTTCGGTAGGTTTTATCTACTTTCTGAATCACTTCCTGCGTGATAAAAGTTTCGAACTGGCTTTCTTTATTCACCGGACTATCCAGATAAAAACTAAACGTTTCGCCTTCGGGCATTACGATAATAATATTGTATTGATCAGATAAGGTTTGTACTAATTTTTTATTGGGAGTGTTTTTCAGCCAGTCACTAAAATGCCCGTAAGCGCCGTGTAATAAATACATTACCGGAAATGCGGTTTTGCTTTTGGCATAGGCATTTGGTAAAACAACCGCAGCTTTGTAGGTTTTGCTCATGGCTGTGCTTGCAACTTGTAAAGTATCTACTTTTGCTGCATATGACATTGATGTCGCACACAAAAGAACTGCAAATACTAAAATTTTAAAGTTTTTCATATTGATAATTTTCAGATTAAGGATTGTAAATATACCTTTTTTCGAAAAATGATATGAAAAATCCGACTGGTATTTTACCAATCGGATTAAGGCTTTCTATGAGCTGTTTTTATGCCACAAATTAAAATGATTTTTAGGATTATCAGTTGTGACAAAAATAGTGTAAGCTGCAACATTAAGGTAAAAACCAGCAAAAACTACTTCAAAAAGTTAAGTCTTTGGAGGGTCTAATTTCAGCTGATTATAATCTTATGTTCATGGCGGTATTGCGAAGCGCTTTTACCAGTATATTGTTTGAATGATTTGCTAAAGTGACTAAAATTATTAAAGCCGCTTTCGTAACAAACTTCGTTTATGCTTATTGGTTTTTCGGCCAAAAGTTTAGAGGCGTGAACCAATCGATATTCGTTTACAAACTCCGTAAAGGTTTTATTGGATATTTTCTTGAAATAACGGCAGAAAGAAGGGGTCGTCATACTCACCAAACTCGAAACTTCGTCTATGGCGATCGATTCCTGAAAATGATCTTTCACATAATTAAACACCACATTTATCCGGTCGTTATCTTGTGCGTTTAATTCGAGCGAAAATCCGTCGGCGTTTAGTATCGTATATTCTTCTGACGCTTCTAATTCATCTAAAATACTTAAAAGTGTCAGCAAACGTTCAAACGGAAGCTGGTCTTCCATCATTTCTATTTTCTTTCCTATTTTCTTTTTAGTTTCACCTCCAAAAGCAATTCCGGCTTTAGACTGGCTCAAAATACTTTGAACCTTTTTCATTTCGGGAGCAGCAAAAAAATCATTCCCTAAAAATTCAGGTTTAATATGAATAACAGTTTCGTTTATATTGCCGGTTTGTTCATTGGTAAAACCACAATGTGGCAAATTAGAACCTATTAAAATCAAACTTCCATTGGTATAATAAGAAACATGGCTTCCTATTTGTCTTTTTCCTGCACCGCCATTTATATATACCAACTCGATTTCCGGATGATAATGCCATAAATGAGCCTTACTATTGGTCTTTTCGGCATGTTTAGTATAGGTAAAAGAACTTCCGTATGAGTTTGATATCACTTCAAGAGCTGGGGCAATGGTCTTCATGATAAAATCTTTAAAATATAGTAGCAAATTTAACAAAAATGCCTAATAAAATTCAAAAATTAACCTATAACGGTTTCGTAATTGAGAATTAATCATTAAAATCAAACGATTTAAAAATTCCAAATTACGATTTTTGCCCTAATTTTTTTTGAACTCCTATTTTTATACCTGATTTTTTTAATATATCGTATTTAATATCGTGTTTTTATACGCATACGCTATTTTTGTAAGAATTATAGACAATCAACACAAATGTTAATTTTATAAAACATTGAAAAATAATAGTCAAATTAACAAAAACACTTAAAATAATTCAAATTTTAACCTATAACGGTTTCGTTAATGAGAATACAGCACATAAATTGGAAAATAGAGTTGTGTAGAAAAAGCAATTGTCATAGTAATTTAGCAGCAGAGAATTAGAACAATAATTTAAAAACTAAATACTATGAAAAAGATTTTAAAATTGAGTTTAGTATGTGCAGTACTTTTTACAGGAGTGAGCACTTATGCAATTGACGGAAACGCAGCTTTCAACTTACATGTATTAAGAGCTAATGGAAAAGTAATTACGTTTGCTTTGAATCAGGTACAAAAAGCAAGTCTTAGTATATATGACAAAAACGGTAGTTTAATCTATTCTGAAAATGCAACTGGGAAAGCTGGAATTTTAAGAACGTTTAGTTTAGAAGAATTTCCTACTGGAACTTATTTCTTAGAGATCGAAGATGCTTCTAAAAAAGTAAGACACGAAATTACAATTACTGATAAAACTACTGTGTTATCTACACAAGCCATTTTATCATTATAATATAAGCGCCAAAACGCTGTAAAAGTTTATACTCGAACACAGTATAAAAATGAGGTTAGATAGTTAGTAAAGTTTAAAAACTGAAAAGTTTTAAAAACAGCTCTTTGTGGTTATTGAGCTGTTTTTTTTTGTTCTAAACTTTTTTGAGTTGTCGCCATGAGATAAAAAGGCAAAAGTATTTTTTTGATTTTGCACTTCCTGAAGCTTACTCCAAACAAAATTGAATCTACTATAGAGATAAGAATTTCACTTCAAGTTATCTCAAGGTTAACAAAAAGTAAAATATACTTAATCAATAGAACATTGAAAAATAATAGGCAGATTAACAAAAACACCTAAAATAATTCAAATTTTAACCTATAACGGTTTCGTAAATGAGAATACAGCATAGAAATTGGAAAATAGAGTTGTGTATTAACATTGAGATCCAAAGTAATTTTACATCAGAGAATTAGAAGAAATAATTTAAAACTAAATACCATGAAAAAGATTATAAAATTGAGTTTAGTATGTGCTGTACTTTTCACAGGAATGACAAGTTATGCAATTGACGGAACAGGATCTTTCAACTTACACGTATTAAAAGCTAACGGAAAAGTAATTACGTTTGCTTTGAATCAGACACAAAAAGCAAGTTTAAGTATATACGACAAAAACGGTAATTTAATCTATTCTGAAAATGCATCTGGTAAAACCGGAATTTTAAGAACATTTAGTTTAGAAGAATTCCCAACCGGAACTTATTTCTTAGAAATCGAAGATGCTTCTAAAAAAGTAAGACACGAAATTACCATTACTGATAAAGCTTCTGTTTTATCAACACAAGCAACACTTATAAGTTTAGTTTACTAAACAATAAAAAATAAACGCGCAGGCGTTAAAAAAGTTTATACTCGAACACAGTATAAAGTGAGGTTAGATAGTTAGTAAAGTTTAAAAACTGAAAAGTTTTAAAAACAGCTCTTTGTGGTTATTGAGCTGTTTTTTTTGTTTTAAACTTTTTTTGAGTTTTCCTGATAATTGCCAAAAACGTAAATTTAACCATTTCCCATATTGATTATATTCCCTTCAAATCAATATTTTTAAACCGTGGCAATAACACATAAAAGATACTTTTTTAAACTCTTCAATATTATCCAAAAGTTAGGTAATCTTAAAGCTAATTTTAATCAAAACATTAAATTATAATAAGTGAATTAACAAAAACGATAAAGATAATTCAAATTTTAACCTATAACGGTTTCGTAAATGAGAATACAGCATAGAAATTAGCTAATAGGGTTGTGCAAATAACCTTTTTTCATAAGTAATTTAGCATCAGAGAATTAGAACTATTAATTTAAAAACTAAGATTATGAAAAAGATTGTAAAATTGAGTTTAGTATGTGCTGTACTTTTCAGTGGAATGACAAGTTATGCAATTGATGGAAATGAAGATTTTAATCTTCATGTAATAAAAGCTAATGGAAAGCAAATTACGTTTGCTGTAAACAAATTACAAAAAGCGAACTTAGCGATTTATGACAAAGACGGATCTTTAATTTATTCTGAAAATGCTTCAGGCAAAGACGGGATTTTAAGAACTTTCAGTCTGGAAGAATTTCCTGAAGGAACTTACTTCTTACAAGTTGAAGATAATGTGAAGACAGTAAGACACGAAATTACAGTTACTGATAATACAACCATTTTGTCAAGAAAAGCAATTTCATCTGTTTACAAAGCAGGTTTCGCTGCCGAAAATAGCAGCGTGGCAGCACGTTAATTTTATACTCTGGTACAGTATAAAAATGAGGTTAGATAGTTAGTAAAATTTTAAAATTAAATTTTTGAAAACAGCTCTTTGTGGTTATAGAGCTGTTTTTTTGTTTGTTATTTTACCAAAATTTTACTTCTCTAAAAATTTTGAGAAATTATTCTTAATAAATGTATCACACTGGTACTTATGTAATTAAAAAAATGCTTAAAAAATAAATCCAAAACAGAAGTAAATACGTACATAGCGTAAACAAAGTACCGAAATAGTTTGGATTCAGCATTTTATCTCTTAAAAAAGGTGATTTTTTTGCATTAAATTAAATTTGTATTTGTAGTTTTGAACGTTCCACATTGAGTAATTAACAATTTAAAAAAACATTAAAAAAACATGACAAAATTTACCAAATCTGGCTTAGTTGCGGCCTTTTTTCTAGCAACAATTTTCACCTACGCCATTGATGGAAAAGGGGATTATATTTTGAATATAAAAACCGGAAACGGAAAAGTAGTTAGTTTTACTTTAGACACCGTTGAAAAATCATCTTTTTCTATCTATGATGAAAACCACAATTTACTTTATGCAGGAGAATCTGCAGCAAACAAACTTGAGATTTCAAAAACAATAAGTTTAGAAGGTTTTCCAGCCGGAACTTATGTTTTAGAAGTGAAAGCAAACGAAAAAGTTGCGACACACGAAATTAAAGTTGCTGCAAAAAAGGTAAAAACTGTAAAGTTAGACGAATCTGTAAACGATAGTCCAGGATTTCGTCGTTAAACCACCTTTTTTGCCCTAAAAAGTTAAAGCAGTTCCGGGATGGAGCTGCTTTTTTTTCTTCACAACCTAACCTATGAATGCTGTGCGATGTCTCCGACTTGTATTTATACAAATAAATTATCTCGTCTCGAATGAGCTTATTGAAATATAAACCTGTTCTAAAAGTGAGACATCGTATTTACATTCATTTATACCGTTTTTAGTGATTTTTACAAAATTTGACTAAAAACAAAAAAAGGCTTTATTAACTATTGCAAAACTCAGCATTAATAGAAAAAAATATGCATAAAAAAAAAACCCCATTTCTGAGAGGTTTTCCTAAATCTATAAATCATAAAAAATCTACATATTCCTTCTATACTGCCCGCCAACCTCAAACAACGCCGAAGTAATCTGACCCAGAGAACAAACCTTTGTGGCTTCCATTAAATGGTCGAATAAGTTTTCGTTTTTAATAGCGGCTTCTTGCAGTTTGTTTAAATGCTCGTTTACTTTTTCTTCGTGAAATTGATGCAAATTATCCAGCATCGTAATCTGATATTGTTTTTCTTCTTCGGTAGCGCGAATTACTTCTGCCGGAATTACCGTTGGAGAACCTTTTGAACTCAGGAAAGTATTTACACCAACAATTGGAAAATCTCCGTTGTGTTTTAAAGTTTCGTAATACAAACTTTCTTCCTGAATTTTAGAACGCTGGTACATCGTTTCCATTGCACCCAAAACTCCTCCTCTTTCTGTAATTCTGTCGAACTCTTGTAAAACGGCAGCTTCAACCAAATCAGTCAATTCTTCGATGATAAACGATCCCTGAATTGGGTTTTCGTTTTTCGCCAAACCTAATTCTTTATTGATAATCAACTGAATCGCCAT
>Ga0247815_10004173_pt1 | contig 10189 bp, 10 predicted proteins | sample UWRJL194509B1_FD_181014 | JGI IMG/M metagenome (GOLD analysis project Ga0247815, IMG submission 181014) | Plant litter microbial communities from Arlington Agricultural Research Station in Wisconsin, United States - UWRJ-L194-509B-1 | ecosystem: Environmental > Terrestrial > Plant litter >... | reverse complement strand
ATGTCATTCCTTAGAGCGCGGAAATCGCTGTCTGGTACAGGATATACGGATGTCGTTACTGCGGCTGCTCCCGAAAGATACTGAGAATGCCGTCGTAGCTCATGGGACGTATCGGACAGGTAGAACGTTGGTTTGGTGTACGTGTGCTGCGGCCGCGTCCTGCCTGCCTAGCCGAAGTTGAGGTCTGCATATGCGGTGATTCATTGCAGCTGCGGTGAACGTGCCTGTTTCGCACACAGAGCAGTGCGGCGGCGTCCGGGCGAGGATTACGCATAAGTGGCAGCGTAGATAGGATTCTGTGGGACTGCGTGTACTGGGTAGCTGCTGTACGGCTGGACAGATTACTTCATCTTTAAAGCGGAGCATACCGGCTGTTGGTTTGCGATAGGTGCTTTTAGGAGCTCCTGCTTGGCTGCGTCGTCTTCAGTGAGGATCCGAGCTACCATGGTATTACAACTAGCGACAAGTCAGGTGAGAAGAGGCTTGCGTGCCTTGTCCAGACGGGTAGAAGACACGTGCGAGGTGCGCGGACGGTGGATGTCGAGATGTGGATCTGCTGCTGCTAGACATGGCTGATGACGGCGGGATTGACCTAGGTCGGCAAAAGGCCCGATCTCCCTGAGTTGATTGACCGCCGTGGTGCGCTAGGATACGGCAAGAACTGTGTTCTGTGTGGCGCCTGCCTTGGGAGTAAACATCGGGTGTGGCGTCAGGACTGTCCACGCGAAAACTCACCTGGGCTTTGTGCTATATGGTACTAAGGCCACGTGCCTGAGCTGTCGAAATCTGTAAGCAATTGAGTCAGAAGCGGCACAGGAGAACGTGCCAGGTGCGACATGCCATCGCGCAGTTGTATTCCTGCGACCATTAAACGTCCAGAGTCGACAGCGTCGCTCACGTCGGCGACTCGAGCTCGACCTTGCGGCAGGACCCGTGACTGCTATTCTTCGAGATTGATCACGCAAGGTCATAATGAAAACCCTACGAGGCCGCAGCCGGACGGTGTCAGCAAGTTGGCTGCACGTAGAACGCAACCAGCACGAAAGTACACACACCTTGGACAACCATACATCGCGCGGAAATGAATCAAGCACCCGAGGCATTAGGTCAGCGATCGAGACGGCGTGCCCAGAGCTACATACAAGAGGCGAAAGCATCGGCGCGTCCGCTCAACTCAGCGTCGGTCCACACTGAGTCGACCTTCGGTCTCGTCCTAGTCAATGAGCCGAGAGTTGGGAATTGATACTTGGGACGTGACAGGCGGGACGAGACATGGAGGTATTGATGACAACGCAGCTGGCGCGTAGTGATGGTGGTGGACACGATGAGGAGCGAGTTGATGATGACGGCGATGGTTAAGGCGACTCGAAATGCTAGACAGACAACCGCACATGCGAGAAAGGTTCGGACCATCCATGCATCTGCACGCGTCCGTGCCGCTCTCAACCTTTCGTCCATTGCAACTTCGCCTCCTCGGTCCAACTCCACTTGGCGACGAGCGGTGCCGGACGAATGTTCGCCATCGACATAGATGGCGCGGACGAGATCGAGCCGGCGCTGGGAGTTTGAGAAGACACGAGCAGCGACGCCAGGCAAGAGTTGATAATGCCCTATCTGACGACGGACATGCAGATGTCCATCTCCATCGCGGCCCTCATCTCCTCGTCATCCCCCTAGCTCAGGACACCGTAGCCCTCGGAGGAGTCGAACTCCTCCTAAGCCATCCCGCCGCTGTACTCAAACCCCAGGCGAGAGTCATGTCGGCCGGTATTAGCATTAGCGAGCGCGCCGAGGGTCTGAGTATCACGATGAAGACCGTACATGAATGCGGTCGACGTCGAGCTGTAGAGCACGGGACTTTCTTCCTGGTACTGGCTCTGCGACTGCTGCTGCTCCGGAAAGGTCTGCTGAAAGGGCGGCGGCGGTGCTCAGACGACACCGGGCGGGCCGTACATGGGCATTGGCGCGTAGTAGGGCTGACATTGAGCCCAACCGGGCCTGCCACCGTTGACGCCTGCGGGCGCAGCGAATGACGGCTGCATCGTAAACTACTACATGGGCGTGCTCGGGTACGCGGGGCTGGTGTACATGGGTTGCGGTGGTGGGACCAAGTTAGGCGATGGGTATGCGTAGGCAGCGTAGACGGGGTGCTGCGGCGGAAATGAGTATGTTGGGTAACCACTGTGGGGCTAGACGAGCTGCGGTTCCTCAGAGGCGGGACTCGACGGAGAAAGCACCAAGGAGCTCTTGCTCGACAACATCCCCCCGTCCATCTGGTCCTCTGTACGGAGGTTGGCCATAGTGATGCCACCACCAACCACGCGTCAAGCGGAATGCGGCTCGCGGGCCCTTGTGCATGCTGACCGACGAAGGCGCGGGAAAGTTGCGCGAACAGAGGGTGCGGAGACACGTGTTGACGTGACCTCGTGCAGGACGTGGCTGACGACGATAACGGGCTAAGCGTCGACGGGCTTCTCCGTCGGCGACGACGAGACGCGCATCAGTGTGGTCACTTGTTGAACGCGACCGGTGATGACAGCTGGCTCGATGACGGCAAGCTCGACCCGAGCCTGGAGTAGATGATGGCAGTACTGGCCATGGTGCGCGTGGATGCAGCGAGAGCAAGAGCTGAGTGGCGTCAGCGTTTGCCGACACATGGCCAGAAATGCAACCCGATGAATTGTCTCTGGGCGACAGATGTAGTAGAACGAAGGGAATGACGAGCTCGATTCAGGAGCGTGACAGTATCTGCGAAGAAGGACATTATAATTAGAACAAGAAGACAGGCAGGGTATGACTTGCCATGGCGCCTTCCGTACTCGTGCGACTGTTGGGTCGTCGATGTCGCTCGGCTCGTCGTGCGAGCGCGGTGCTTCTGCGCCAGCGACGCGAGCGCGACGTTGCGGTGGAACCCGTGACCGCTATTCTTCCAGATCAGTCATGCAAGGTCCTGGCGAGAATCGAACGACGTCAGCAAGCCAGCCCAGTGGTACAAGGCCAGCAGAAAAACGCACACACCTTAGAACAAGCTATAATCGCGCATGTGTGAAGCGAGTACCTGACAAGGATACGCGTCAGGCGAAGACGGCACGCCAGGAGGTACGTTCGAGAGACGAAGAGGGGGTTTCGGCGCGTCTGCCCGATTTAGCGTCGGTCCACACCGAGCCGAGGATGGGCTTCACTCCGCTTGCTCGCAATCATCTCGTATTCAACGCATTTCCTTCAATTTCAAAATAGCTTGTCCTGGTTCCGAAGATAAGAGCTCGGCCTGTGAGGTTTTGCCCTGGCTTGCTGATGCAATCCTTTAGACTGTCGTCGTACTTTCTGCTCCACTTATCTCAGCTAAGCAGGGATACGAAGCATTGGGATAGAAAAAATGTTCAGTGTTACGAGTGTCAAATGGATGTAGTAATACTAGAGCCGGAGTGGGGACGCGTCTTGCAATCTAACGAAGGGGCTGGGCTTTGAGGTTCTCCAAGACGCATGAAACGAGAACGAAGACAATGACGAAGAAACGAGCAATGGTAGATGCATGAAACGCTATTTAGATAGTGATAAATGCAGATGCGAGATGGGATGGGAGTAGTAAGGGGGTTGGTTGGCTTTGGAACCCAACAATCGAGCAACTGGAGAATGACATGCGGGGTTGCTCCCGGGAGACGAAAGAACATCAACATATGAGGTCAGGCGCCGAAACTGCATCGAGATACATTGTGAAAGACATTCCGACACGCAGCGCGGGGACAGAGACTGGTGGTGGTACTGTCTGTGAGGTGTCGGCACCTGTAAATAGCTGAGTTAGAACCAGCACAAGAGAACATGCAAGGTACGACGTGCCATCGCGCATTTCTACTACTGAGACCGTTGAACTCCCAGAGTTGACGGCGTCGCTCACGCTGCGACCTTGCGGCAGAATGCGTGACTGTCGTCCTTCCAAACACATCCCGCAAGGTTTTAATGAGACCCCTAAAAGGCCGCAGTCAGACGGTGTCAGCAAGCTGATCCATGTAGCGCACGACCGGCAGGAAAGTACACACACCTTCAGACAGTGCCTCATCGCGCAGGAATGAGGCGAGCACCCGAGAATGGTTCGCAGTAGGTCAGAGCTTGAGACGGCATGCCGAGAGGTGCATTTCGAGAGGCGAAGGCGTCGGTGCGTCAACTCAACTCATCGTTGACCCGCACCGAGTCGAGCTTCAATGTCGTCCTCGGTGACAAGCAGAGTGGGATATTCGATCCTTAGGACGTGAGGAGCGGGACAAGACGTGGAGATGTTGATAGCAATGTGCGACTGGCGCGCAGTGGTGTTGGTGTGCGCGACGAAGAACACGTTGATTATGACGAAGGGACTTTGGGTGACTCGAGGTGCTGAACGGAAAACCGCGAACGCGAGAAGGGTTTGGACGGTCCATACATCTGTGAGCGTCCGTACTGCTCTCGACCAGTGTCCATTCCAAGTTCGCCTCCTCGGCCTCCGCGATCCAACTCCACTTGACGACAAGCGCTGACAGACGAATGTTGGTCATCAACATAGACGGAGCGGACTAGATGGAGCCGGCGCTGGGAATCGAGGAAGATACGAGCAACGGCGCCTGGCCAGAGCCGATCATGCCCTATCTGATGACGGTCATGCAGATGACCATCCCCATCACGGCCCTCATCTCCTCGTCATCCTCCTAGCTCAGGACACCGTAGCCCTCGAAGGCGTCGAACTCCTCCCAAGCCATCTCGTCGCGAGACGTGTCCACCGTTATCAGCGAGAACGCTGAGGGTCTGAGTATCACGATGGAGACCGTACATGAATGCGGTCGACGTCGAGCTGTAGAGCATGGGCGTTTCTGCCTGATACTGGCTCGTCGACTGCTGCTGCTCCAGAAAGGGACAGTTGAAAAGGCAGCGGAGGTGCGCAGACGACACCGGGCGGGCCGTACATGGGCATTGGCGCGTAAAAGGGCTCAGGTTGAGCCCACCTGGCTCGGCCACCGTTGACGTCTGCGGGCGCAGCGAATCCCGGCGACTGCACCAGAAACTACTGTACGGGCGTGCTCGGGTACGCGGTGCCGGAGTACATGAGCTGCGCTGGTGGGACCGACTTCAGGTGACGGGTACGCGTAGGCGGCGCGGACGGAGTGCTGCGAGACTGCGTATCCATCTGGTCCACTGGACGGAGGTTGACCCACCACCAGCCACGCGTCAAGCGGAATGCGGCTCTCGGACCTTGTGCATGCTGACCGAGAAAGGCGTGGGCAAGTTGCGCTAACAGGTCGAGTAGCGCATCGGCGGGCCTCCTGTTAGGTGTGGCTGGCGACGAAGACAATTGGCTGAACGTCGTCGGGCTCGTCTTGGGTCGCGGCTTGCTCGACCTCCTCGATCACCATCCTGGGCGAGGTGTGGTTGAATGCGAGACCAAAGGCGGGGTGGCGTCATCACTTGCAGCTGACACCTGGCCAGACATGTAGGGTCGGGAATTGTTCCTGTGCCTGGAGACTAAGTAGGTGCCTGTGGGACACGCGCAGCTGGCGGAAGAAAGATCGTGGCAGAACTGTAATGAGCTGTTGAAGGTCTGCGAGGAAAATGTCAAGATTACAGCAGAAAGGCAGGCGAGATGCGACCTACCGTCGCGGAAGTCGCATTCATGTGATCAACTCGCGGCCAAAGTCGCGCAGATCGTCATAGAAGCACCCCAGCGCCGCGTTTGCGCTTGAACGATGAAATCACAACGCCCAACTGCGATACAGAACATGGAAAATGCTGTTCCAGATCGATTGTACAAGGAAAAGTGAGAAGCTGGTCGAAACAAAAAGTAGCGCGAAACTCACATGCCTTGACAATCGACCGTCCGGCCTGCAAGTAGCCGAGAGACAAGAAGAGGCAAAAGCTAGGCAAGATACTGAACAGACAGAAAAGGTACTCCTGGATGCGAAGTTCCGTGAAACAAGAGTCGAAGCGGCGCGTTGACGCGCAAGCCCAATTCAGCCTCGGTCCGCACCGAGCCGAGCCCCGCCGGTCAAGTTTAAACCGACATTCTCCCACTCGTGATAGATCAACTCCAAGTAGTCTACCCCAGACTTTCCGCTGGAAATTATCCCGCCAACGTCATGCAGAAGCCCTGCGTCTCAATGATCTACATCCCTCTCTGTCTGCTTACATTCACGCCACGCACTCTAGTTTTCACAGTGACTTGACATTTGTGCTCATATTAAATCCAGAAGTCTCAGAGAGAATATCGGAGTGTTATTGCAACAAAGTAGCATGCTTGATATTTTCGCGACGGGCCGATCTATAGCCGTTCATCTGCGCCGATGGTACTGGCAGCCAAAGCTCTTATCAAATGCATGAGACTGGCTTCTGACCAGACGGTCAAATCGGTGCTTAAACTCAACCATCAAGTCTGATAGACTAGTAGAACTTCAGGCAGAGCACCACTCTTATCCCGATTGAGCTTCGCTATTTAACGGCCGCACGTTGGCCGCAACACGTGTACCTCTTGCTTGCCCTCCTCCCATTGTCAGGCTCAAAGTCAGATATGGCTTCAACCGATCAGCCGTCAAAGATACCACGCCTACTAGAGCGCGCTGAGAAGCCAAAATCCCCTGCACTTACTGCGACCACCGCAGCAGCAACCGGCGGTTCACCGTCAGGTATCCCACGCCGCCTTGGGAGTGCAACCCCACTGTCTCCTTCATCTAGCCCGACTCCCAAAGCGGTCACGCAAGCCCAGCTGTCCAACATACCACGCCTTCCAGAGCATGTTAGGAAGTCGAGATCTCTCGTACCTGTTCCGATCGCGGCAGCAGCAACCAGCGTTTTGCCATCAGGCATCCTACGCCGCGCTGATCGCGCCGCGCAGCCGTCTGTCCCATCTACCCCGACCCCAAAAGCGGTCGCGCAAGCTCAATCGTCCAACATACCGCGCCGCGCGGACCATACCGACCGCCCTATCACTGCCAAGTCCACTTATAAGGCGATCAAAGAAACTCCCCAAGGCTCCGGACGCAGCAGTGTCGAACCCCAGTTAGAAATCAAAACGCCTGGACCGACTATGTCCAACGACAACTCGAACGTGAATACCGTCGCTGGCTCGGTGCACACTCTCAACAATAACAACAATAACATCATCACGAACATATACGGGCCCGTACCAAACAAATCAGTGAGCTCGGTTAATCATAATTGCTCGTGCTACTTCCTGACGAATGCTACCCCAGGACGCAGTCCAAGTCAAGATCTGTGCTGGTCAGTGACGATCCCGCACGGAGCAGGACTGTAGCTGATGCCGACGATCAATAGACCTCATGCCACGTTACGTTCCGCAGGCTCTTTACGACGCACAGCTTGGCTCAGGCTGTATGGAGGGCACCCGCGTCAAGATTATCAACGATATCATCGACTGGATCAAGGACCAGAGCGCGCAGAAGATCTTCTGGCTCACGGGATGGGCCGGGACGGGCAAGAGCGCCATCGCCTGGACGGTTTGCTCACGCTCACGTAACGACCCTGAGGTCCTTCTGGGTGGAAGTTTCTTCTTTTCACGCTCCGCTAGTTCGGCGGCACAGCGTGACGTGCGATGCATGATTCCCACGCTTGCCCAGATTCTTGCCCGTCAATCTGACAGATTCAGTCAGGCCCTCGCTGACGAGCTGACTCACGATCCCGACGTTCTGCACAAGCAGATCTCCTTCCAGGTCGAAGCGCTCCTCGCTAGACCACTTCGGGCGCTCGCCAGCTCACGTGTAGCCATCGTGTTTGTCATCGATGCTCTTGATGAGTGTGCCGATCACTCAAATGGTGGCGGGGATCTAGATGATGCCGGCAGGAACCACATTGTCTCAGAAATGCTCGAGGCACTCGTTGCACTCTTCAATACTGACGCTGAGCTACCGGTCAAGTTCTTGGTCACATCGAGACCGGACACACATATTCGGGACACCCCCGTTTCGGATCACACGCTCAGCAAAATTTTACGGTTGCAGACCGTTGACAAGGAGCAGGTCACGAAGGATATCCGTCTGTTCATCGCCGCAAAGCTTTTGAGCACGCCAAAGTTGCGCACACGGTTTACGGACAGTGATGCAGATATGCTCGCTCAGCAGTGTGATGGTCTCTTTATCGTTGCAACAACTGCCCTGAAGTACACGTTTGAACTCGGACATGACGCTGCCGTGACGAGGTTTGGGACTATACTCAACGCGTCTCGGAGCGGTCTGAGCGCTAGAGCCGTAGCGCCATTGGATCGCATGTACACCCTGATCTTGGAAGATGCAGCTAGAATGGACGAGCCAGGGAGCGATGGGCTGGCGGCGATGCTGCAATTGCTCGCCGTTCTCTTGTCCACCAGAATGGCGCTCTCCGTTGCGGCGTTGGCAGATCTCTTGGGCCGACCCACCGACGACGCGCGTGCCACGTTATCCCGCCTTCACTGCGTGGTTCACGTTCCCGAAGATGATGTCGAGCCCGGTCTGCGCACCCTGCACGCCAGTTTTGGTGACTACGTCTCTCATCGAGCGCCCGGCGGCGTGCGGATGTCAAACTCAAATAGCCACGAGGTTTCCGCGCGTGCGGCTGTTCGCGTCATGGCAGAACGTCTGCACTTCAACATTTCGCAAAGCCGATCTTCATACGAGCCCAATGCCCCAACTATGCCGTCGGGGATAACGCCCTCATTGCAGTACGCTTGTACGCAGTGGGTGTACCATATCGCCAGCTTACAAGACCCATCTGCGCTGAATGAGACGCTCAGAGATATATTTTGTCCAAGATTTCTGTTCTGGCTCGAAGTGATGAGTGTTCTGGGACAGGTCCAGCGGGCTGCTGCAATGCTCCACTTCATTGGTGTAACGGTGCGTCAAACGAGTTTGCGGGATAAATACCGACTGCTGATGCAGGCCCGCAGATAATGACGCCAGAACTCTCTCAGTTTTTCCGCGATGCCAACTCATTTGTCGTATCATCCCGCGAGGCGATCGAGCGGAGTGCACCCCACATATACATTTCGGCGCTCCCATTTGCTAACAAAAATGCTGAGATTTACAAAGCGTTCGCCTCTTTATATATTGGCCTGGCTTTCGTTGATGTTTTTGGCTTCGGACCCCACGGTGGACCACTCATAATGACATTGACAGGCAAAGAGAGCGGCCTGACCTCGTTGGCCTACTCTGCGGGTGGTCAATTCCTTGCTTCAGGCTCTAAAAACGGTGCTGTCTGCATTTGGGACACACGTAGTGGAGAGGAAACGATTGGTCCATTATATGGAAGGAATGGGGGCGTGACTTGCCTCGCCTTTAGTCCTAACGGAACGAATATTGTGGCAGGCACTGACACTGGAACGGTGTGCATCTGGACTCTTGTGGTGGGCCAGTCTACCATGCAGCAACTCATCGGTCATTCTCAGTCTGTAGTCTCCGTGGCCATCTCGTCCGACAGCCGGCTCGTTGCCTCGGCATCATATGATAAGACTGTACGCGCCTGGAGGATGGAAACAGGACAGTTGCTCACAGTGTTCACTGGTCATGATGACCCCAACAAAGGAATTGCAATCTCTGCGGACGGCGAGGTCACGGCCTCTGGCTTACACTACGACAGTGGCATTCAAAGAAGCACAACCGGTCCAAGTGGGACTGGAAACGTCCGGGTTTCGAAGACAGGGCGGTCCATGGTGTGGTTCACGGGCCAGAGGATTTGCCTATGGACACAGCAAAATCAGGATACACCGTCTCTCACCTATCTCGAAGGCCACACGGGCCCAGTCGCTTCGGCAGTCATTTCTCCCAACAGCTCATATGTAGCCTCGGCAGCTGAGGACGGCACCATATGTATTTGGGATGTTGGGGTCAGGAAGGAGCCGGTCCAATCTGCATCGGTCATCCTATCGCCACCTGGTCTGCAACCATGGCGGCAGGCGATGTCGAGGGACGGTGCCAATATTGTATCAATGTCTACAGATGCATCTCTTCGTGTCTGGAATGCGGAAACTGGCGAGACGAGGCTACCACCACTGCTCAAGGACATTCACTCTTTGACGATCTCGTCCGAAGGACACCGTATTGTCACAGAGTCGAAGGGTACCCTCAAACTATGGGAACTGCACACGGGAGCAGCATTTAGCGCAGCAGGTAATACGGACGACAGGATCAACAGGGACTATGGAAAATGTTGGTCCAATCTGACACTCACGCCCGACGCGCGATTC
>Ga0247815_10004172_pt1 | contig 10189 bp, 10 predicted proteins | sample UWRJL194509B1_FD_181014 | JGI IMG/M metagenome (GOLD analysis project Ga0247815, IMG submission 181014) | Plant litter microbial communities from Arlington Agricultural Research Station in Wisconsin, United States - UWRJ-L194-509B-1 | ecosystem: Environmental > Terrestrial > Plant litter >... | reverse complement strand
ATTAAAAATAAAAAAGCTGTTTGCAAATCGCAAACAGCTTTTTTAACGATAATCAGTACTTAGATTAGTATCTGTAAGCTTCAGGTTTGAACGGACCTTCTACAGGTACACCAATGTAATCAGCCTGGTGCTGATCCAATACGTCAAGCTCCACACCGATTTTAGCCAGGTGCAAACGTGCTACTTTCTCATCCAGGTACTTAGGCAATACATATACTTTGTTCTCATACTTGTCGGTATTTGTCCAAAGCTCCAGTTGCGCCAAAGTCTGGTTGGTAAACGAATTGGACATCACAAAACTTGGGTGGCCTGTAGCGCAACCTAAGTTCACCAAACGGCCTTCAGCCAATAAGATGATGTCTTTTCCATCAATGGTATATTTATCAACCTGAGGTTTGATCTCTACTTTGGTATCTCCGTAGTTGGAGTTCAACCAGGCAACGTCAATCTCGTTGTCAAAGTGACCGATGTTACAAACGATCGCTTTGTCTTTCATCACTTTGAAATGTTCTGCACGAACGATGTCACAGTTACCAGTAGTGGTTACAATGATATCAGCTTCCAAAACAGCTGTTGCAAATTTCTTTACTTCATAGCCTTCCATAGCCGCCTGCAATGCACAGATCGGATCAATTTCAGAAACGATCACGCGCACACCTTGTGAGCTCAAAGATTCGGCAGAACCTTTACCTACGTCGCCATAACCAGCTACAACAGCTACTTTACCAGCCATCATGATGTCGGTAGCGCGACGGATCGCGTCAACCAATGATTCACGGCAACCGTATTTGTTGTCAAATTTAGATTTCGTTACTGAGTCATTTACATTGATTGCAGGTAAGTGCAAGGTTCCGTTTTTCATGCGCTCGTATAAGCGGTGAACACCGGTAGTAGTTTCTTCAGAAAGACCTTTGATGTTGGCGATAAGTTCAGGGAACTTGTCAAACACCATATTGGTCAGATCACCACCATCATCCAAAATCATGTTCAATGGTTGTTGCTCCGGACCGAAGTGTAAAGTTTGTTCGATACACCAGTCAAAGCTTTCTTCGTCAAGACCTTTCCAGGCATAAACCTGGATACCTGCCGCTGCAATAGCTGCTGCCGCATGATCCTGAGTGGAGAAAATGTTACAAGATGACCAGGTCACTTCAGCGCCCAGGGCAACTAAAGTCTCAATTAAAACTGCAGTCTGGATGGTCATGTGCAAACACCCGGCAATGCGCGCACCTTTTAAAGGTTGCGATGGCCCGAATTCTTCACGCAGCGACATCAGGCCAGGCATCTCTGCCTCTGCCAATCCGATCTCTTTGCGGCCCCATTCTGCCAGTGAAATGTCCTTAACTTTGTAAGGAACGTAAGTTGTCTCTACTGATGACATATGTAAAATATTTAATTTGAGCTGCAAAATTACGCAATAGTTTAACCAATATCAAAAGCGTTGGGTAATATGGGATTTATCTGATTTTCTACATTTTTACACCGCCAGGTTGTACGCCTCCTCAAACCAGTCATCAAAAAGTAAAGTATAAAAAATCAAACCCTATTTCCCATTTCATGTTTTATTTTCAAAAAATGAAGGACATGAAGGTTTTGCTGATCGAAGATACCCCGGACCTGGTATCTGTGATCTTGCGCGGGTTGAGTGAAGAAGGGATCATAACCAGCGTAGCCGGTGATGGGACAACGGGTTTGGAAATGGCTTTCAAATATCATTTTGACTTAATCATTCTGGACATCATGCTGCCGGGCATCAATGGCATCCAGGTGTGCAAGGAAATCAGGGCCCGCAATACAGAAATCCCGATTCTCATGCTTACGGCGCTGGCGAGTACAGAAAACATTGTTACCGGACTGGAGAGCGGGGCAGACGATTACCTGGTCAAACCTTTTAAACTGGCAGAACTGATCGCCCGGATGCGGACGCTGGTCAGGCGCAGCGGCAAACAGAATACACCGTCAGACCGTATCGCCATTGCCGACCTCGAGGTCAATACAGCAGCTAAGTCGGTCAGCAGGGGCGGACAGCCCGTTAGCCTTACTGCCACTGAGTACAGGCTTATTGAATACCTGATCAAAAACCAGAACAAGGTGCTCTCCAGGATCCAGATCCTGGAAAACGTTTGGGACATTGATTTCAATATGGGAACCAACGTGGTGGATGTATACATCAATTACCTGCGGAAGAAAATTGACAATTCAAATGGCGTCAAACTGATCCATACCGTGTTTGGCATGGGCTATATCTTAAAGGAAGAAGCGATTTAAAAGAGAGGCAATTTAAAAGAGAAGCAATTAAAAGAAGCATGGAATGAAACTTCAAAATAAACTGACCCTCCTGTTTTTCTCCATCGGTACGATCGGACTCGTGCTCTTTCACGCCGCGATCTTTTATTTTGTGTCTGAATTTAACTTCGAGGATTTTTTCAAACGCTTGCAGGCCCGCGCCAAACTGGCGGCAGAGATCAACATCTATCCCGATGAAAAATCAGCCGCCTTTCAGGAAATGCGCAGCCGCTACCTCGAAAAAATGGAGGACGAGCAGGACTACATCATTAAAGTCAAGTCGCTGGAGCGACTGGAGTTCGAGAGGCCGGTCAGTCTGCCCGAAACTTTCTACCGGGCCATAGTCAGCAAAGGAGAATCGCGCTATAATAAAGACAATCATTTCTATTTTGGCAGGTTGTTCAAGACCCCGCATGGCGCTTACATTGTGGTGGTTACCGCTTCAGACCCTTACGGTTTTCAGGAGCTGGAAACGCTGCGGAAGGTCCTGATCGTGGTTTTTGCCATTTCCGTATTACTCACCTACATTTCCGGGAAAATATTCTCCCATTATTCCGTAAAGCCACTCACCAACGTGATCAGAAGGGTGAAAAACATCTCTGCCAATAACCTGCACATGCGGCTGAAAGAAATCAAAGGCAAAGATGAGATGGCCGAACTGGTACTCACTTTCAATGACATGCTGAACAGGCTGGAAACAGCTTTTGCCACGCAAAACAATTTTGTGAGTAACGCTTCGCATGAATTGAAGACCCCGCTGACCATCATTACCGCGGAGCTGGAACTGATGCTGGCGAGGAAGGACATTAGCGCCAAAAGCGAGGCCTCTGCCAAAATGATTCTTTCCCATGCAGAGAAACTCGGTCACATCATCACCAGCCTGCTTGGCCTGGCGCAGTCGGGCTTCGATGGCAAAAAACAAAACTGGCAGAAGATCCGTGTCGACGAACTGGTGATGACCGTTGCCGATTCTGTAAAAAAGATAGTGACTGACAGCACTATTCAGATTGACTTCGGCGCATTGCCTGCTAATGAAAACCAGCTGACGACCGAAGGAAATGTCAACCTGCTCCAGTTGGCCATCAGCAACATTGTGGTCAATGCTTGTAAATATTCCAACAACCAGCCGGTAGAGATCAAACTTAGAACGGAAAACCAGCGCATCATTATCGCCATTACCGATAAAGGGATCGGGATTCCTGAAACTGAACAGCAGCACATCTTTGAACCCTTTTTCCGGGCCTCCAATACGCATGATTTTGAAGGGCACGGCATCGGACTGCCGCTCACGCTCAACATTATCCGCCTGCATAAGGGTAGCATTGGTATCCGTTCTGAAGAGCAGATCGGAACCGAAATGCAGATCATGCTGCCGGTTTCTAATGACTTTCTAATAACTGGCTAGTTTTAAGTACCTCAATTCTAATGACATTCTAATAGACCTCTTATTAGGTTTTAATGACTCCGGGCTAATCTTGTATCATAAACATTGATTGATAACCCTTTAAAAAAAAGTCATGAAAACTATTCTTATTCCAACCGATTTTAATGTCTCCGCTCTAAACTGTATTCCGCAACTTTGTGCCAGCATGAAGGACCGCGAACTGACCCTGGTTTTCGTTCATTTGTTCCGGCTTTCGGATTCCATCACCGATCTGCTTATGCTGTCGCGCCGGTCAAGGGAATTTGAATATGTGGGTGATGATTTTCACAAAAAATGCATCGCACTTAGAAATGAGATCCCTGAGATCAAAACCCTAAAAATTGAGTTCTTTTATGGCAGTACGCTGAGCATGTTCCGCAATTTCCTGGAAGCACAGGAGGTCGACGGCATCCTTCATCCTGAACTGTGCTCCTGCCAGAAACTGAACCCGGCGAGCATCGACCCTTCGTCTTTGGTGTTCAAATGCGGATTACCGGTGCTGACTGTTTTACAAAAACAGGAAAACCCACGCCCTCAGCCTATCCCGGTTCAGGAAGAAGAAAGCCTGATGGCCGTCTAGTTGATTCACCCTTTAAATAAAAAAACTTATGCTGTTAAAAGAAAACATACCCGTAAAATATATCTTTGGAAAAATAGGCAAGGAGATCCTAATCGTAGCCGTGTACGCTACCCTGATCACGATTTTGTACAGCAATTTTCATGTCACCCGGATCTCGATACCTATAGCCGTGCCGACAATTTTAGGTACAGTCATCTCCCTGCTTCTGGCTTTTAAGTCCAACCAGGCTTACGACCGCTGGTGGGAGGCACGCACACTCTGGGGAGCGGTAGTAAACGATACCCGCTCACTCACACGTCAACTGCTGACCTTCGTCGACAATCCTTACGAAGCCGATGACGAAAAGGCATTCTGTGAGCGTGTCGCCCGTCGCCAGATTGCCTGGTGCCATGCACTGAGCCGTCACCTCCGCAAACAAAATCCGCTGGAGGGCCTCGAGCGGCTCATCAGTCGTGAGGACCTCAACTACATCAAAAACTACAGTAACATTCCGCTTGCTTTACTCGAACTTCAGGGTAGTGACCTGCGCAGCGCTTTTAAGCTGGGCTGGATCAACGAATACCAGCAGGTGCAAATGGACAAGACCTTAACAGCCTTTTCTAACCAAATGGGTGGCTGCGAACGGATCAAGAACACGATCTTTCCGGTCACCTATAGTGTCTACATCCACTTTTCGATAATACTTTTTGTGCTGTTGCTGCCATTCGGACTGATCGAGTTCTTCAGTTTCGCTACCATTCCTTTGGTGATTGCGATTGCCTGTTCATTTTTCCTGATTGAAAAAATGGCCATACACCTGCAGGATCCGTTCGAAAACAAGCCTACCGACACCCCTACCACATCGATTTGTATGACGATCGAAAGGGATGTCAAACAAATGCTGAAAGAAAACTACAGGCAGGAGGAGAAGCAGGTTGGACTGCACGCCGGAAAAACAAAAATGTATTACATCCTTTAAACCGGGATGTGGTTTTCCGAACGCATCATTTGAAGGTAAAAACTAAACACTTGAGTTCCTTATCCTTTGATACTAAATCCCGGCACAGTACCTTTGTATTCTCAAAAAGGAAAATTATAAAATATTAAAGCATATGTATCCAGAATATTTAGTTGAACCAATGCGTGCAGAACTTACTAAAGTAGGTTTTGAGGAGCTGAAAAGTGCAGCAGAAGTAGATCAGGCCATCACTGGCGAAGGAACTGTATTTGTCGTTGTAAACTCTGTATGTGGCTGTGCAGCAGCGAATGCACGTCCGGCAGCAAGATTGGCTGCAGCCAATGAAAAACATCCTGATAAACTGGTTACTGTTTTTGCAGGGATGGAAAAAGATGCGGTAGACAGGGCAAGGGGTTACATGATTCCATTCCCGCCTTCATCCCCATCCATGGCATTGTTCAAAGACGGTAAACTGGTTCACATGATCGAGCGTCACCAGATCGAAGGCCGTCCGGCACAAATGATCGCTGACAGCCTGATCGGTGCATTTGAGCAATATTGCTAAATAACAGCAAGTCTTTTGCCGGTCGATAGGACTGTGCTAAAAGTGCTGTGCTAAAACATATCAAAACAAGCGGCGCTTCCCAAATCGGGAAGCGCCGCTTGTTTATGCCCCGCTTTTTATGCCTCTCCTGATGGATCCTCTGTTGTAGAATCTTGCTCTGCTGGTTTTGCAGGTAATTTAATCCTGCCTGCTTGGCACCATCCTGTTGGAATTGTCTTATTTCCCACTTTCGTATAGGGCGGTGGTACAATAAAAGTTCCCGGAGTAACTATCGCTCCGCATACCGCTGCCGGATGAAAATCCTTGAAGTTATAGACTGCTTTAATGCCCTCCTGAAGCCTGAAGTAGGTCAGTGAAATGGCCGCTACACATAGGCACCCCTCACTTACTTCAAATTCAAACGCACTGGCTGGGACTATATGTTCGCCTGCACTGATCTCCAGCTCCTGAACCAGCAGATCAATATTGAGCCCCGCATGAAGGGCAATCACCGATACGCCTACCCTAAGTCTGCACACATTAGTGTTTCCGGGAAACTTAAATTTTTGCGGTACTTCAAATTCAGGAATACTGACTGTAAATGTATTCCCGTTCAGGGCGGTTTCCGGCGTCACCAGGAGACTGTTGATGAGCAAAGATCTCGGATTGAATTCAAAGCCCTCCAGACGGGCAAAGCTATCCTGCTCAAAGGTGTAGAAGCCCGTTTCTTTATCGAAGCATTGTTTCAGTACATCACGAACAGGGGTTGCAAAATCATTGACCATATCACCGTCATAGTTATCGAGGGTGACGGGCCGTAGATCTTCCCTGATGACACATGCCAATGTGCTGCCCTGCCCGAATGTTTTTCCGGCAATTTTTGTAGCTTTGGTTTGTTTTAGGCTTGCAGGTGCAGTCTGCACGATTTCCTGATTCTTTCTACCCTGTCTGAATACGACAGACCCCACCAATCCCCTGATGCGTTTTCCATCAAATGTTCCCATTGTTTTTTTATGTTAAGTTAATATTCGAGTAAGGCCGGATTCTATCTAAGTCTAATCTCCGTTCGTAATGAGTAAACATTGACTGATCTTTAAATGCAGGGTGAGTGCAGGTTTTTCTAGGAAAAAGGTGCACTCACCGTGGACTCATGGTGCACTCACGGTGCAGTCAGTACGAACGGTTATTGGAACTACCTTAGCCCCAATATCAACTTAGTTAAAACCCGTCTATTTTACTGTGAGTTAAAGATAGACAGATTTATTAAAATAGCAAAACTATAGATTTGGCGCGGTATTGTTCAACTCTTTAATTGATACTTATTGCCTTTTCCCTGTTCCGGGCGGATGATCTCCAGCATGTCTTTTCTCGGAGAGCGGCTCAGAATGTCAGAGACGCGTGATGCGGGGATCGCCAGCGCATGTTTGATCTGAAGTTCATCTGCAATCTCCCTGGCTGTTTTAGGTTCCGATAAGAAATCAGTTTCGAGCAGCAGGTCGATATACTTGACGTAATTTGGCGATTCATTGGCAAGATAACCCGGGTCGATATTTGCCGATCTGACGTATTCAGCAATACTTTCACGGAGTTCCCATTTCGATGGAATTTCAAGCTTGGGGTCTGAAAATTCATAATACTTTAGTCCGAAATAGCCTGCAATCTCTTCCTGCCTGTCAATACCAATGCTGATTCTGGCGGATTCGACAGCGGCGATGTAGGGCTGGTGAACACCAAGTGCCCTGGCTAGATTCTCCTGAGATACATCTGCAGCCTTCCGAAAAGCCTTCAGTCGTTCTGCATATTCCTTTTTCGCATTTCTTTCGGTCTTTGGCACGAAGGCAAAATGAGAAAATATATAGATCTTAATTGATATTCTATTTTGTATATAGTAATATGTTTGTTAAGTTTGGAACTGAGCAGGATGGCATACCTATCCCACTCGCGATTGAGCAAACTAACTGATTATAAACATATGAAAACTGACGAGCCAGAGTACAGGCCAATGGATCTCCATGGTCTGAATCTATGCGAAGAGACGTTAAGGCGTTTCCTGAATTATTCGATTTTGCTGGACCTTGAAGAACTTCCCACCCAAACGCGGTTGGAGATCATCAATTGTTATGAAAGACTGGCGGAACTGTTGCGCAAATTGCGCATTGGTCACAACCTGTTCAATTGTAACGTCGAATGGCAAAAAGAAAAGGGTTTGTAGAGAAGTACGGCTTTATTTGGCCGCGATCCTCCAGACCGTGCTGCTCACGTCATCGGCTACCAGTAATGCGCCATCAGGTGCGACTGCAACATCGACCGGACGGCCGTAGACTTCACCCTTTTCTTCGTCGGCGATAAAGCCGGTCAGGAAGTCCTGCACTGGACCACTGGGTTTGCCGTTTTTAAAGGGAACAAAGGCAACTTTGTAGCCCACCAGTTCGGAGCGGTTCCAGGAGCCGTGCTGACCAATGAAAGCGCCATTCCGGTATTGCTCAGGAAATTTGCTGTCTTTGTAAAAAGTGAAGCCAAGGGAGGCGGTATGTGCGCCAACAGCAAGATCCGGTACAATGGCTTTGGCAACCAGATCGGGTTTCTGTCCTTTTAGTCTGGGGTCTTCATTTTTGCTGAAATAGGAGTACGGCCAGCCATAAAAGCCGTCCTTTTTGACGCTGGTGATGTAATCCGGTACGAGGTCATCGCCCAGACCGTCCCGCTCGTTGACCGAAGTCCACAGGGTGCTGCCGTCGGGAGCCCAGTCCATACCGACCGGGTTTCTCAGGCCGCCTGCATAAATGATTTCACCTGTTCCGTCAGGGTTAACCTCCAGGATATCTGCCCGGCGGAGCTCATTTTCCATACCATTCTCCCCAGCGTTGCTGCCGGAGCCGACAGAGATATAGATCTTTGAATAGTCTGCATTCGCGATCAGGTTTCGGGTCCAGTGGTTGTTGTATCCCCCTGCAGGAAGCGACAAGATCATGGTTCCTTTGCCTGTAATTTTAGTATCTCCGGTTTTGTAAGGGTATTTCCAGAGTCCGTCCGTATTGGCGACATAAAAGGCATCGCCGATGATGAGGACACCATAAGGCTGATTGAGTCCGCCCAGGAAATTGGTCTTCAGTTCAGGCACCCCGTCTTTGTCGGCATCACGAAGCAGCACTACCGTATTGGCACTTTCTCCGGCCACTTCAGCTTTGGCTTTGCCGGTGATGGCACCTACTACTTTCTCTTTCAGCGAGCGTTCCGAATTGCTGAGTACCACGAAGATATCGCCATTGGGCGCCACATAGATGTTGCGCGGACTTTTAAAATTGCCGGCAAATTTGGTTACGGTAAAGCCAGCGGGAGCGAGGGGTGTTTTACCTTCCGGCCAGCCAATGACTTTACTGAACTTGGTTTTGGCTGCATTGGTATCAGGCATGGGAAGGGTATTCATGCCGAGGGCAGCAGTATCGAGGGTAGAGGTATCACGGTCAGAGGACTTGTCGCGCGGATTGCTGCTGCAGGCCATAAAAAAAGGAAGCGCAGCGATCAGGAGGAAGTGTTTTTTCATCAGGTAGAAATTAGGTTGCCATTTTCAGTACAACAACCAATTGGGCAGGATGTTTAAAAACACAGATAAGACGCTCTGGAGCGAAGCTTGGGTCGGAGATTAATGCTTTTCCAACGCGATTTGCCTGCTATCGCTTGCGCTGTTGTCGCTAATCCAACCCGGCAGTTGCAGCTATCGCTTGAGCTGTTGTGGCTATTGCAACAAACCCTTCAGTTCTTTCCAGACGTTCTCAGCCAGGATTTTTTGACCCTCTGCGGTTGGGTGGATGCCGTCGTTTTGGTTCAGTTTGGCAATGCCGCCTACGCCTTCGAGCAGGAATGGCACATAGGTCATTTTATTCTTTTCAGCCAGTGTACTGAAGATTGCCTTAAAGTCGGAGGTATATTTAGCGCCCATATTGGGTGGCATCTGCATGCCGATCATGACCATCTTTACCTCAGGGTATTTCTTTTTGACTTTGTCGATGATGGCCTGCAGGTTGACTGCAGTCTGCGGTACCGATAAGCCCCTCAAGCCATCATTGGCGCCCAGTTCAAGTACAAAAATGTCAACTTTTTGTTTCAGTAACCAGTCAATCCTGCTCTTGCCCGCGGCAGAAGTTTCGCCGCTCAGTCCGCCATTGATGACTTTATAAGGCAATTTTAAAGCGTCGATCTTTTGCTGGATCAATGAAGGGTAGGCTTCTGAAGGGTCGTCCAGGCCATAACCTGCTGTGAGACTCGTTCCAAAGAAAAGAATGTTCTGTTTGCCAGACTCAGCGCCAGCTGCCTGACCGGTCGCAGTTTTGTCGGCTCCGGTGCCGGCTTTATCAGTCTCGGTAGCCATTTCTTTACTGCCCTGATTGGCAGATTTATTTTGATTATTTCCGCAGCCTG
>Ga0247815_10004171_pt1 | contig 10189 bp, 6 predicted proteins | sample UWRJL194509B1_FD_181014 | JGI IMG/M metagenome (GOLD analysis project Ga0247815, IMG submission 181014) | Plant litter microbial communities from Arlington Agricultural Research Station in Wisconsin, United States - UWRJ-L194-509B-1 | ecosystem: Environmental > Terrestrial > Plant litter >... | reverse complement strand
TCGTTAAAAGTAGTTAACATTGCTGTTTCATTTTTAACAGCAACCAAACGTTTTGCTACGGTTTTACGTAATGGCGACATTTTTTCGCGACGCTCAGAGCGTGCGCCTGCAGGAGCAGCAGCAACTGGAGCGTTAGCTTTTGGAGCTTCAGCCTTTTTACCAGCCTCAGCTTTTACAGCATCATCTTTAGTAATACGACCATCAATACCAGTACCTTTTACAGCAGCAGCATCAATACCTTTTTCAGCAAGAATTTTACCAGCCGCAGGAGATGGAGTTCCAGTAGCGTAGCTTTCACCAGATTTTTCAGCAACCGGTGCTGCTGTTTTATCTTCAGTAACTACTGCCTTTTCTTCTGTTTTAGGAGCATCAGCTTTTGCAGGCGCTGCGCCACCATCTTCAATTTTACAAACTACTGCGCCAATAGCTAAAGTATCGCCTTCAGCAGCTATGGTTCTTAAAGTTCCAGCTTGCTCTGCAGTTAATTCGAATGTAGCTTTATCTGATTCTAACTCAGCAATAACTTCATCCATTTCAACAACATCGCCATCGTTTTTTAACCATTGCGATAAAACAACTTCGGTTATCGACTCACCAACTGGTGGAACTTTTATCTCTAAACTCATATTTTTAAAATTGTATTTTCTTTGATGTTTTGTCTAAATTCAATATGTAAGCTATTGATAGGAAACCTTCAACCCTACACCTTTTCACCCTCAACCTTAATCGGCTTCTGCTAGGTTTTTACTCGCTTTTTTAGTTGCACTTTTAACTTCTTCCTGTTTTACAGAAACTTCTAATGCCTTCGCTAAAATATAAGCTTGTTGATTAGCATGTTGTTTTGCAAAACCTGTTGCAGTACTGCTGCTTTCTCTTCTAGAAATTACATCAATACCTTTTAAACCAGTTTTATACAATTTGCGGAATAAGTACGGCCATGCACCCATGTTTTCTGGCTCTTCTTGTACCCAGAAAATCTCATCTGCATTTTTATATTTTTTCGTAATCGCTTCCATCTGATCAACAGGTGTTGGATATAACTGCTCAACGCGAACAATTGCAACATGTTTAACTTTATCCGTCTGTTGTTTTTCAAGTAATTCGTAATAGATTTTTCCACTACAGAAAACTACACGAGTTACATCTGCAACTTTAACATTTACATCATCAATTACTTCTTTGAAACCCCCTTCTGTAAACTCTTCTAATTTAGAAACACAAGCTGGGTGACGCAATAAACTTTTTGGTGAGAAAACCACTAACGGTTTACGGAAATCGCGTTTAAACTGGCGACGTAAAACATGAAAGAAGTTTGCAGGTGTAGTACAATTCACAACTTGCATATTGTAATCTGCACAAAGCTCCATAAAACGTTCGATACGTGCCGATGAATGTTCAGGACCCTGACCTTCGTAACCGTGAGGCAATAACATTACCAAACCATTTTCTCGTTGCCACTTCGTCTCTGCACTCGCAATATACTGATCTACAACAATTTGTGCCCCATTAAAGAAATCACCAAATTGTGCTTCCCAAATGGTTAAAGCATTCGGGTTAGCCATTGCATAACCATATTCGAAACCTAAAACTCCATACTCTGATAAGTGTGAATTATAAATATCAAATGGTGCTTGCTGATCTGAAATGTTGGCTAATGGTACATATTCTTCTTCGCTATCTTCTAAAGTTAAAACCGCATGACGGTGAGAGAAAGTACCACGTTCTACATCCTGGCCACTTAAACGAACTCGCTTACCTTCTGATAACAAAGTACCATAAGCCAATTGCTCGCCCATTGCCCAATCAAAAACATTAGTTTCATTAACCATTTTACTGCGTTCAGCAAATAGCTTTTCAATCTTTTTGAAGAATTTTTTATTTGTTGGTAAAGTTGTAATACGTTTACCAATTTCTAATAAAGTAGATTTTTTAACTGCTGTAATAGGAGAAGTTTCGAAATCTTTTGGAGTTGCCATACGCAGGTCTGCCCATGCACCGCCAAATTTAACTTCAGTGTCTCCAGCAACAAATTCTTTTGCTTCATTTAAACGTTCTTGTAAAATTCCACGGAAATCCTTTTCCATTTCTTTTGCCAATCCCGCTTCCAATTTACCTTCTTTGGTTAATTGCTCAATATATATTTCCCTTGGATTAGGGTGTTTTTCAATTGTTTTATACAATAAAGGCTGCGTGAATTTAGGCTCATCAGACTCATTGTGACCGAAACGACGGTAACATAAAATATCAATGAAAACATCATTTTTGTATTTCTGACGATATTCCATTGCCAGATTAATAGCATAAACCAAAGCTTCAGGATCATCGCCATTTACGTGAAATACTGGCGATAAAGTTACTTTAGCAATATCTGTACAGTATGTACTTGTACGAGCATCTTTATAGTTTGTAGTAAAACCAATTTGGTTGTTAATTACCAGGTGAATCGTTCCACCAGTTTTATAACCTTCCAAACCAGCCATTTGAATTACTTCGTAAACAATACCTTGACCAGCAACAGAGGCATCACCATGAATCAAAATTGGAGCTAAACGACTGTTATCGCCACCATATTTGAAATCGATTTTCGAACGACTCATGCCTTCTACCACACCATCAACAGTTTCTAAGTGCGATGGATTTGGGCAAAGACTTAAGTGAACGCTTTTACCTGCATTAGTAGTTACATCTGTAGAATAACCTAAATGATATTTTACATCACCTCCAAAAGGTGTTTCTGGATTATAACTCTTACCTTCAAACTCAGCAAAAATATCTTTATAAGTTTTTTGCATGATATTCGCTAACACGTTTAAACGACCGCGGTGCGCCATACCAATTACAAATTCTTCAATTCCCAATTCTGCACCTTTTTCGATAACCGAATCTAAAGCTGGGATTAAAGCTTCTGCACCTTCTAACGAGAAACGTTTTTGTCCTAAGAACTTCGTCCCTAAAAAATTTTCGAAACTTACAGCTTCATTTAGTTTTTTAAGGATACGTTTTTTCTCCTCGATTGAAAAGTTTGGCGTGTTACGTGCGCTTTCCATTTTACCCTGAATCCAGTTTAAAACTTCTGGTGTACGTAAAAATTTAAATTCTGCACCAATTGAATGTGCATAAGTTTGTTTTAGGAAAGCAACAATATCCTTCAATTTTGCTGCACCGATACCAATTTCAACACCAGAGTTGAAAACGGTTTCTAAATCTGCATCAGATAAACCAAAATTAGCCAAATCTAATGTTGGTAAATGTTTACGTCTTTCGCGTACCGGATTGGTATGCGTAAACAAGTGACCGCGACTACGATAGCCATCAATCAGATTTAAAACATTAACCTCTTTTAAGAATTGTTCTGGAGTTTCTACGGTTACTGCAGTGGTTTCAGATCCTCTTCCAAAATCAAAACCTTCAAAAAACTTTTGCCAACCAAATTCAACTGATTCAGGATCCTGCTGATACGACTGATATAAAGAATCTATATATTCGGCGTTTTCGCCATTAAGATAAGATAAACTACCCATTATTAACTGTTTACTATAAGCATTACAAAATTAGAATTTTACCTTATATAATTGGTAAAAAACTATATTAAAATGAGATTTTTTGAATTATAGAATTATTATTGATAATAATTGAATTCTTGATCTTTAAATGCAAGAACAATACCATCCCGAAGAAGATTATTATATTATTCAAATTCACTCAATCGATTATTTTTAAGAAGCCCAAATTGTGGCGTAATTTCCTTTTGGATCAAGATTTTTGATGTTTTTATCCAAATCAAAAGCACTCTTCGTTTTTTGATCGTTCCCTACACCTGCCATGTTTGCCCAATTACCCCAATTGCTTGCTGGATTATAATCAATTAATTTTTCTTCAAAATATGCCGCACCCAAAATCCAGCTTACCTCTAAATTATTTATTAAGAACAAAGCCGCAGTTTGTCGGGCAATATTAGATATATACCCCGTTTGATTTAATTCATTCATAACTGCGTCAACTACCGCGAACCCAGTTTGCCCAGTTTTCCAGTTATTGAAATTCTCAACTGCATTAGCCTCATCTACCACGCCCTGACTACCAAAACCATTCGGCTTAAAAAAAGTGTTACCATATTTTTTAAACATAAAACGGAAATAATCTCTCCAAAGCAAACCAAGTAATACATGGTTAAACATGGCCTTGGTGCTTGGTGTGCTTTCCATTTTTTTGATTTCCCAATAAACTTTTCTCGGCGATAAAGTTCCCATTGCCAGCCAGGCTGATAGTTTTGAGGCAAGAATTAAGTTTTTTGTGGTAGCAGCTTGTTTCATGGCTATTATAACCTTTTGCAATGTGCTTATTCCCTCACTTTCACCCCCAACAAACTCAAAATCAGATCGTATATCCTTTTCTTTAATAGCTAAACCTAAATCGGCTAAACTTGGAATATTTCCCCAATCAATTACTTCAGCAACGTTAATTCTATCGGGCGCTAAAAAACAGGGTTTAATAATTGCATCGCGTTCAATTTTCTTTTTAAACTGATTAAATGCATCGGGAATATCTTTAATCGGGAAAGGTAAATCCTCCTTATTGTATAAAGTATGACCAATAAAGTGTTTAAGATTAATACGCAGCTTCCAAAGTCCATCTTCTACCAATGTTGATACCTGGGTTTCTTCATCAGCAACTTCGCGGTGATGATAAACTTCGTTAATTTCATATTCCTGAGCCAAAGCTGGAATAATTTCTTCGGGTTCGCCTTTAGCAATTAAAAGATTGCCTCCAATTTGTTTTAATGAATTTCTTAAAGCACCAACGCTTTCGAGTATAAATTGCGCTCTGATGCTCCCAGTTTTTAATGTGCCGTATTTAGTTTCTTCAAAAATACGTGGATCAACAATGTAAACTGGCAAAATTGAATCTGACTTAGCAATTGCCTCCACCAACATTTCATTATCGTGTAAGCGAAGATCGTTTCTAAACCAAACTAGAATTTTTTTAGACATCGTTATGTAGAAAAGTGTGTTAAAGACCGTAATTACAAATTTATTGTATTTTTTCTCCGCATCAAAAACATGTCGAATTCTTTACAAATCCTCAACAAAATACTATTTTCTTATGGAATCTCATTTGCGGGCGCATCATTGCTTTAAAATTTAAACTTAACACAAACACAAAATGAAACGATTTTTAACGATATTCTTATTCCCCTTAAGTGTTTATGCTCAACAGCAAATAAAAAGTAAAGCCGCTTTAGAAAGCGTAACAGTTTACAATAATGGCGCACAACTAACGCACACTGGAAAAGTTAATCTCCCATCAGGAACATCAGAAATTGTAATCAATAATATTTCGGGTCGTGTTAACGAAAGTTCTATACAAGTGGGAGTTTCTGCAGGTGTAACCATTTTAGCTGTTCAGTTTAATCGCGATTTCTTAAATACTGATGCTGCAAACCCCGAAATAAAACTTTTAAACGACAGCATTAAAACAGTAAATACTGAGCTTTCTAAAACAAAAAATGCAAAAACCATTGAAGAACAGACTTTGGTTTTGCTAGATGAAAATAGAAAATCTGGCGGTTCCAATACAGGTACTAATGTTGCTGAGTTAATTAAACTTGCAGAGTATTATCGGGCAAAGAGCACCGAAGTCCGTAATTCTATATTGGCAATTAGCGCAACCGAAGAGAAACAAATCCGAAAATTAAATGCTTTACAACAGCAATTGGCAGAGTTGAGAAACAATCCCAATCAGCAGCTCGGCCAGCTGGTTTTACAACTCCTGGCAAAAGAAAACGTAAATGCAAATTATAATATTACCTATGTTACGCCAAACGCTAATTGGTTAGCAAGCTACGATGTTAAAGCTATTAATACTTCAACTCCTTTGGGGATTGTTTACAAGGGTGCAATTACGCAAAATACTGGTTTAGATTGGAAAAAAGTGAAGCTTTCTTTATCAACAGGAAGCCCGAATTATAATATTACCGCGCCTACTTTAAATCCTTGGTTTGTTTCAGTTTATTCGCCTGCTCAACAAAGCCTAGCAGGAAGTTCTTCGGGTATAAGAATTAGAGGAATGGCATCGCCTCTTGGAGAAGCGAATATGCTAAACGATGTTGTAGTTGTTGGATATGCAAAAGCCGAAAAAAAAGCAATCGCAGCATCCGTTTCTACGGTAAACAATTATACATCAGTTAACGAAAGTCAACTTGGCGTAACTTTCGATATCGATATTCCATATGATATTAATAGCGACAATAAGCCTCATACTGTTGCTTTTAAAGAATATGAAGTTCCAGCAAAATATAAATATTATGCAGCTCCAAGATTAAGTTTAGATGCTTATTTATTAGCAGATGTTTTAGATTGGGAAAAGCTGAATTTACAGGCGGGCAATGCAAATATTATTTTCGAAGGAACTTATACGGGAAAATCCTTTATCAACCCAGCAAATATTTTAGATACTTTGAGTTTAAGCATGGGTAAAGACAAAAAAATCATCATTACCAAAGAAAAACAAGAAGATTATAGTAGCACAAAGTTTATTGGCAGTAATAAGAAACAGGCATTTACTTATCTGATAAAAATTAGAAACACAAAGAAAGAAGCTATTGAATTGTCTCTTAAAGACCAATATCCATTATCAACACAAAGTGATGTAGAAATTGAATTATTAGAAAGTAGTGGTGCAGAAGTAAATAAAGAAACCGGAATGCTTTCGTGGAATTTAAAAATAGCACCAAACGAAACTAAAACCATTAAACTAAGTTATTCAGTAAAAGCACCAAAAAGCAAAATTTTAGCAGGCCTGTAATCTTCGAGGCGATCAGGTTTCCACGTAAATATAATAGCTATTTTACGTGGAAACTTTGTTTAATGCAGAATTGATTTTCACAAATTTCTCTCTAATTATTACAACTCAAAATAATACCACAGCTCAAACCCTTTCGTATCTTTAGTGTTTTAAAAGAATGGTGAAAAAGATTCTAATTACGGGAGCGAGCGGACTTGTGGGCACTGAACTTAAAAAGCATTTGATTACCAAAGGCTATAAAGTAAACACACTTTCCCGAAAAAAAACCAATGACCCAAATAACTATGTTTGGGATATTTTTAAAGGCCAAATTGATTACAATTGCCTAACGGATGTAGATTCTGTTGTACATCTGGCTGGTGAGCCTGTAGCAGATAAAAAATGGACAGCAGAACAGAAAAAACTAATCATTGATAGTCGTGTAAAATCTACGGAATTACTTTATAAAGCCATTAAAGCGTCTGGAAATCATAACATTAAGTCTTTTATTTCGGCATCGGCGGTTGGTTATTATGGCGATTGCGGCGATGAAATTCTTACAGAAGAAAGCCCGAATGGTTTTGGTTTTTTAGCTAAATGCTGCAAACTTTGGGAAAATGCTGTAGACCAAGGCAAGAAACTGAGCCTAAGAGTAGTAAAACTTAGGACTGGAATTGTAATAAGCAAACGTGGTGGAGCATTACCCCAATTGGCTTTGCCTGTAAAATTATTTGTAGGTTCGGCAATTGGTTCGGGCAAACAATGGGTGCCCTGGTTGCACCACGAAGATATGGTTGAAATGTATATTGATGCTATAGAGAATCCAAAAATAGAAGGTAATTATAACGCCTGTGCTCCTTTTCCTGTAACTAATTCCGCTTTAACAAAAGCGATAGCGAAGCAACTTCATCGCCCGTTTTGGCCAATTAAAGTTCCAAAAAAAGTTGTTGAATTATTATTGGGAGAAAGAGTTGAAGCCGTTTTAATGAGTAATAATTGCTCTGCACAAAAGCTTCTTGATGCTGGTTTTAAATTCAAATTTACCAGAATTGAAGATGCATTAAAAGACATTTACAAATAAGTTTATCTACAAACTAAATATTATAATTTTCGCAATTAAACAATTTACAGGCTTTACCAAATAAAAATGCACCCTATTAATATTTTATGGCTCCGCCGCGATTTACGTTTGGAAGATAATGCAGCACTTTACCATGCCCTAAAAAGTGATTATCCAGTGCTACTGTTATTTATTTTTGATAAAAACATATTAGACAAATGCGCTAAAGATGATGCTCGTGTAACCTTTATCTATCAAACGTTAGAAAACATCAAAAAAGAACTTCGAGCTAAAGATTCTGACTTGTTAGTTAAGTACGGTACCCCTGAAAAAATATGGACAGAAATATTAAAAGATTATGAGGTAAAAGAAATCTATACCAATCACGATTATGAGCCTTATGCTCGCGAACGCGATGATAATATGGCTGAATTTTTAACAAGCGAAAAAATTGCCTTTAAAACCTACAAAGACCAGGTTATTTTTGAAAAAGGCGAAATTTTAAAAGCAGATAAAACACCTTACACGGTTTTTACACCTTTTTATAAACAATGGCAGGCTAAGCTAGATGGTTTTTATACAAAATCTTATCCTACAAAAAAGTATTTCAAAAACCTGTTTAAAACAAAAAACCTTTCATTTCCATCTTTAAAAGAGATGGGATTTGAAGAAAGTAAACTAAACTTCCCTAAAATTAGCTACAAGAATAAGCTGGCAGATTATGGGCAGGAAAGAGATTTTCCTGCAATTGATGGAACAACTCATATTGGATTACACTTAAGGTTTGGCACTTTGAGTATTAGAAAAGCTGTGCAAGACGCTATTAAAGAAAAATCAAATGTTTGGCTTTCGGAATTAGCCTGGCGGGAATTTTACATGATGATTCTTTGGCATTTTCCATACGCTGCTTTCGATTCGTTTAAAAAGCAATACGATAAAATTAAATGGCGAAATAACGAGGCAGAGTTTAAGGCTTGGTGTAAGGGTAATACGGGTTATCCGATTGTAGATGCAGGTATGCGTCAACTAAATGAAACTGGTTGGATGCACAATCGCGTTCGTATGGTTGTGGCCAGTTTTTTATCTAAACACTTGTTAATAGATTGGCGTTGGGGCGAGGCCTACTTTGCCGAAAAATTGCTTGATTATGAAATGGCAAGCAATGTTGGTGGTTGGCAATGGGCAGCAGGTTCGGGGAACGATGCAGCTCCTTACTTCAGGGTTTTCAATCCCGAATTACAAACTAAAAGATTTGATTCGAAATTTGAATATATTAAAAAATGGGTGCCAGAATATGGAACAAAAAAATATGCCCAACCAATAGTTGAGCATGCATTTGCACGGGAAAGAGTGCTTAAAGTTTTTAAGGAAGCGCTTAATTCGTAACGCTGGTTACTTCGATATCAAAATCTAAGACTGCATTACCTGGAACACTTCCGCTACCAGAACTTGAATACCCCAAATCGGAAGGTACAAAAATCCTCATTTTAGTGCCTACAGGGAATTTTGGAATTATCGTATACCAACCTTTAATAAGTTGACTTAATTGGTAGGTAAAAGTACCATCAGTTGAAGAATCTGCAACTGTTCCATCTAGCAATCTCAATGTATATTTAGCTACGATTGTACTCTCTTTACTATCAATTGCTCCGCCAGTACCTAAGGTATTAATGATGTAATATATTCTTGATGGATCTTTTACTGCAGATGCTGTTAATCCTTTGGCCGCTAAGAAACTAGTTATGCGGTTATCATCTAAGTCATATTGGCTCTTAAAGGTTTTAGTCGTTACATTTATATCTAAAATATCATTTGAAGGTATTCCGACATCAGTAAATCCATTCTTACCAAAAGCGAGATAAGATGGTAAAATAATTCGAGCAGAACCACCTGGCTTTAATGCATTAATTGCAGTTCTAATGGCAGGGATTTGAGGTATAGCTGTTGTTTGAGAGGTTACAGGTAAAACATTTGTATAACCTACACGATTACCCCAATTTCCGTTAACAGATGTGGTAAGATAAGGAGTCCCACTACTCAATGATTTTATTGAAACACTATAAAGTACAGAGTCGCTATTTTTAAATAAATCGCCAGTTCCGGCAGTCAAAACCTGATAATAAAATCCTGTTTTATCTGGATCTTGAATCATCGAAGCTGTTAAATTATTCTTTTGTATATAGGCACTTATAGCAGCATCATCTACTGTTTCAACAGAATCATACTCCTTTTTACAAGATGTAAATAATATAGTAGCCAGTAAAAAAGTAAACAGGCTAAGTTTTGTAAAGTTCTTCATTAATTATTGTACGTTTATCAATTGTATCGTAAAATCTAAAACCGAAT
>Ga0247815_10004170_pt1 | contig 10195 bp, 9 predicted proteins | sample UWRJL194509B1_FD_181014 | JGI IMG/M metagenome (GOLD analysis project Ga0247815, IMG submission 181014) | Plant litter microbial communities from Arlington Agricultural Research Station in Wisconsin, United States - UWRJ-L194-509B-1 | ecosystem: Environmental > Terrestrial > Plant litter >... | reverse complement strand
GAGATACGGCCCGGCCGACTCAATCTGCCCATGAGTTAGCAACTCGTGACATTGAACGAGGCGGCGGGTTGGGCGTACCGTAAGAAACACCTTCGTGAATGCTGTAGATAATGACACGTTTCTCCATCTGAACATAGTGGTGCAAACTCGATACACCGTTAGGGCGACCAAATCCTCCACTGCCTCCGGAAACAGATGCCGTGTATGCTGAAAGCGATGAGAACGTGTCACTCGAGTCGTAGAACCCGCTGGGCTTCTGCCAATCTGCTTGGGAGTATCTCGTTTATTCAGCGGATCGAAGTTGCAGCGCTCATCAAATTGGAACTTGAACTGGCCAGAGGACATGCTCAACCAGATAGCTAACTCCTCGCCCGATCGAGGCTGATTTGGCCACTCGTTGGCCACTATATAGCCATGTTCCTGATCCCTGGCAGCCGCTCCTAGGCTGGATCAGGCAGATGCAGCTCACGACAAAGAACCTGTTCAGAGCGCGCAGCACAACCGTCTAGCTACGAGAAAGTCAATCGCTCCTCTACATTATTTCGCAGCAAAATTCTTCAAACAGAACTCGCAAGAGCGAGCGTTGGAAGTCAATTGACAATAGCCGGTGCAGGCCAGCTGTGATTTTACAAGTCCGCTTCGAGCTCCTCTTCTTTACTTACACTTGCTCACCTGGCATAATGCGTACAAACGCCCCTTACTCGGCCCAAACTCATTCTTACCTTTAAAGGGACGGCTGCTTGCTCTGCGCGCTGAGTCTAGCTGCCGGCCTGTCTGTCCTATGTCCATAGCGAACCGCGTCCTACTGGCCCGAGTGCCACCGTCTGCGACACCATTTGGTGCCGTCATGTTCTTCCGGATCGCTCGTTTGATTTTCATTGCTAGCTACAACTTTGTGCGCCAGATCATCGCGTTCGTGTGGAGTCGCCCAAGCACGCAAGAATGCGTCTTCTCAGTGTGCTCCGGCACAAGTCCGCATCCGTGTGCTGAACATTGCTTCGTCGTGGCTTCGCTGCTGTGGCTCAACTATTCTGAGAAGAGATAGGGCTTTGAGTATTTAAGGGAGGCAAAGTAGAACTGTTTCGCCTTGCACTTTCGTGGCCCTTCCAGGTGTCCTTTGTGACTGTCGCCGCCATGTCCGTCGTTGCGCCAAAGTCAACCACACGGCCTGAAGAGGTTCCAACACTTCACCGCTCAAGCCTCGGCAAAGGAGATTCTGACTACGGCGACGAGAAAGAATCACCGAATGCGAAGCCAGCTCTGGACCATGACCAGGAGGTATTCTCAGTCGATAGCCACCCCAACGTCAACGGCGAACCGATAATCACAACCGGGGAGGATGTTTCCAACTTCCTAGTCGACGTTCACGACATCGGCGGCAACGCATTGACCTTGCGCTCCCTGATTTTGGGCAGCCTCCTGTCGGCCTTTGGTGCAGCCGTCACGCAGGTCGGTGCTTCCAAGCGACCAATGCCCCAACTCACTTATTTCCTCACTGCTCAGATCTACTCGTTCAAGCCCGCCAGCGTTGGCGTGAGCAGTATTTTCCTTCTTCTTGTTATCTACTCCTTTGGTCGACTATGGGAGCGCCTTCCGACGAAGGCGTCTTTCGAGAAGCACCCGGCCATCGCGCGGGTTGCTGACTTCTTGAATCCTGGCCCCTTCGGAATGAAAGAGGTGTGCTGCTCCCGTGCCGTGCTTCGCGAAAGTCGGCCCCTAACTCTCAGGCAAACACAATAGCACGCGGTGGCGACATTTATCGCCACTACTGCATCCGGTGGCTCGACTGCGGTGTACAACTTCGGTGTCCAGCGTGTGAGGCCGCTTGTCACAGTCTTTTCACAGTCTTGAACGCATTTTGACCCTTGCCACAGTTGTTTTACGACACCGAACCCAACGCCGTCACTGCGGTTCTCGCTACATTCTCGACCGCATGCTTTGGCTACGGCCTGGTCGGTCTCCTGAGACCACTGCTCATCTATCCGTCACACATGGTATTCTGGGGCTCGCTGCCAAACGTCACCATCTTCCAGAGTTCGTCTTCCTTGGCGCTTGAAATTTGTCCTAGACTTCATTGACGCTATCCCGCAGCTCTCCACCACAATACGTCCGAGGAGCAAGAAGAGTTAACAAAAAAGCGCGTCAAGCTCTTCTGGCTCGCTGTCGCAGGCATGGCCATCTACGAGATCATCCCTGCTTACATGTGCGCCTCCCTTGCTCCAGCGCAGCGACTCTGACTGACACAAAATATAGGTTCCCACTGCTGAACGGCTTTTCTATCTTCTGTCTGTCCACTCAGAAAGCAAATGTCGGCGCACGCACGACCATCAGTCGCATCTTCGGTGGTGCCAACTCAAACGAGGGTCTCGGCCTGCTGCGTAGGTTGTCCCTCGCTTCAGAGCACCGGCGCTGATCCCAAACATCCTTCTGTAGAGTTTAGCTTCGACTGGCAGTACCTCGGCTCGTGGTACATGTCTCTTCCACTTGTTCAGCAAACCAACACCTTCGTCTGTATGGCCGTCGGCTATGTCGCGCTACTCGGTCTGTATTACTCCAATACCTGGGGCGCCAAGACATTTCCTTTCATGTCGACGTCGATCTTCGACGGCAATGGCAAGGTTTACAACCAGACATTCGTCTTCGGCTCGACGTTCTCACTCAACGAGACAGCATACGACATTATAGGACAGCCGTACCTCACTGCGGCTACGGTTTGGAACAACATGGGGCAGTCGTGGGCGGTCAGTGGCCTGAGCGATCCAACATCGAACACGGGCTGATGCTTATAATCAGATTGGCGGCCTGTTCGCTCATGTCATATTGTTCTGGGGCAAGGACGTACTGGCGGCTTTCAAACCAGAGCAGTTGCGTGGCAAGCCTGACCGGCACTACGAAGCAATGAAGAAGTATCAAGAGGCTCCGATGTGGTGGTATGCGGCACTGCTCGTGCTCTCTTTCGTTGCTGGTCAGTTGGCCGCTAGAATCGCTATCTATCCCACGTACTCATAACGATGCTCGCTGCACTTCCAGGTCTTGTTGTCGTCTTCAAGGGGAACACGACACTTCCATGGTGGGGCTACCTCGTCGCTCTCATCTCAGGAACCATAGTCGCGGTACGCATGGAGGGCCAGAAATTTTCGGACCTGCTGACACGCTACAAGCCATTCTCCACTGTCTTATACGGCCGCATGGGCAATGGTATTGCAACCAACCAATTGTTCAAGATGTTACCAGGCGCGATTCATCCAGGTCTGTCTTTCGCTGTAAAGCAAAACGAGAGACTTACTGTGACCATGATCAAGGCAAACCGGTGGCGAACCTCTACGTAAGGGAAGCTTGATGTATTTCTATATTGGCTCATCATTCATCCCCAGTTCTCTATGTGGAGTCACGACGTCGTTGCTAGCATGGTCGGACTGTCGGGCGACCTCAAGCTTGGCCAGTACCGTGCGTCTCAACAGACTTATTTCGTCTCAGCCAAATGTGAATTGAGCCATTGCCGACACAGTCAAGATTCCCCCTCGCGTCATGTTCCTCACGCAGGTTTACGGAACCATCCTTGGAGCGGTGATCAACTACGCCGTCATGCTTGTCATTACCACAAACAAACGGTGCGTTGTATCTTTTCGTCTCATTATGACAATATCTGAGCTCCGGGTCAATTTTCAGTGAAATCCTCATCGATCCCATTGGCAACAACCAGTGGTGCGTCTGAAACATTCGTTATTCCCGCAGCACAGCAACCTGAACACCCGCATTTCCAGGTCGGGAATCACATACCAGAGCTTGAACTCCAACGCGATCACCTGGTCACTTGCGGGTCGTGTATACGGTATTCACACAATGTACCGCTGGGTTCCGCTTGGCATCATCTTGGGGACGTTACCCGTCATTGCGTTGTGGATCGTCTCTTTGAAGTGGCGCAAGGTCGGCGGTATCACTCTCTCGAAGGTACGAGCCGCAACGAGATTGGTTCACGTGTCGTAAATGCTAACATTACAATCGCAGATTATCTTGCCGTACACGATGGGCAACGTCGGTATGCTTAGTGCAGGCATCAACTCGACTGTCTGGTCATGTGGGTCCAAAACCCCTTCCCAGTTTCTCTCGATGCTGACACGTCCACATGCCGCCAGCCATCGTTATAATGATTCTCTCACAGTATTGGGCCCGCCTGTATCACCCTCGCTGGTTCAAGAAGTACAACTATCTTCTTGGCGGCGCGTGGGATGGCGGTGCGCAGATCACTCTGTTTGTTCTGACATTCGCGGTCTTTGGCGCGAGCGGTGTCGAGCGACCGTTCCCATCGGTGAGCCCTTCATTTACTCAAACAAGCTTTGCCCTCTAAACTGAGGCGTTCCGTTTATTGCAGTGGTGGGGCAATCGGGGGAAGGGCAACGTGGATTACTGCTACAATCCGAGGAGCGGGATATAAAGTCACTGGAACGTGACGAAGCCGTCAATAACTTTTCATGTATATCACCGCGTGACACGATCCCAAATGAGTCGGAGATCTCAAAACACACACATATTTCAATCGGCGCACTCCGCGTGTCGTTCTCATGGTTCTGCTCCCATGGATAAACAACAGAACAAGCCCCCATCCCCTACACTTCGGAGCTAGAGCACAGCGAGCCTGTTTCGACTACATCGCATTCAGGGTTGTCTTGTTCGCCTGGTAACCTGTATCATCCCAGGAACGAGCGGCTGCGCCACCGGTGCGTCGGCGAATTCAACCTGCCACGTCTGCGTCATTGATCCGGGAGCCGCACCCACATTTGGCCAGAGATCACAAAGTCAATCTGAGCTTCCCAACCTGCGCCAAACCTGTGCCCATGTCACGGTCCTCCTTGTTTTACCCCTGCCTTGCCCGTCCGCTCTCTGTTCTAGTCCAGGGCTAGTGCCCGCGGTTTCCACATTCCCTACACCTATTGTCCTCGAATTTTCAGGCTCTCGTAGGCCCTTCTAAGCGCGCGAGTCCCGCTCTGCACACCGCGTGACGCGACGACTGCGCACCTCGTTCGATCATAAACCATCCGCAGTTCTATTACCGGACTCGCGTGTGCCACTCTGGCGGAACACGACCGCTCCCCACCTTTCCGACTTGTCTCTTCTTCTAAGCCTTTCGAGCAGCCGCGTTCTTTTGTCCCCGTTATTCCAGGTGCGTCTGCTCGTCTTAGTCACCAGGTTTTGTTGCTCATAAGACACCCCTTGTAGCGACGGTTTCCTCTTCCACTTTCTCTCGCCGTCGCAAACTCTTCATCTTCGCAGCGATCGGCATGGTGCTTGTTCTCGCTCTTGTCATTCCTCTTGCCCTTCTCCTTCCTGCAAAGAGCGCGCATGCTCAAGATACCTCGGCTGGTATGGCTGGTGTACCTCACTCTCGAATGATTTGCTCAGGTTCTTTGCAGCGGATGCTCCTCCTACCGTGTCGAGCACAGACTGGACATCCTACATCCTTGCACCAAACTCGAGGACTGTCAACCCCGTCGCCATCATCGGCTCGAGCGGTGTTGACAACCCCGATGCTCTGCTTGGTGAGTAAGCCCTGTCTGTACCTGTGAGCGTGACACTGAAATAGACATGTCGTTGCTTAGGCAAGGCAGTTGGCGTGACCCGCTTGAGCACCGGGTCGGCGCAGTTCCGCTGGCCTGACGGCACGACGGCAACCGCTTCAAGCACCCACGAGCCGAACAACGGCAATGGATCTCCAAGGACTTATGACGCAAAAAACGTTCTGGACGGTCTCAGCGCAACGTTCTTCAACGACGCGACAGAGGGCGACGCTGCAGGCCCAGACTGGATCCTCATCAGCTCGCCACAGACCCTCACAGCGTCGGGCGTTACTATAGTCTCAAGTACTGACGGCACCGTCGCTGACTTCAAGGTCGAGGCCAGCGCGGATGGCTCGCGTTTCGTTCAGGTCGCCTCGGTGACGGGCAATAAAGACCTTGCGCCGTTCGCTCAGTTCGATGGCGAGGTGCAGTTCAAAGCGCTGCGGATCACAGTCACCAAGAATGGCGATGCGGGTAAACGCGTGTATATACGCATCGCTGAAGTCATCCCGTCTGGCAGCTGGCTTGGTGATGTTGCATGGCCGGCCAATACGAAGGCAACTGCAAGTAGCGAGCATCCCCCAACGTCGGACGAACCCAGCTATGCCGCCGGTCTCGCTGTCGACGGCAATCCCAGTACTTTTTGGAACGATGTGAGCAACATGATTTTGTTTTGGTGCACCGTTGACCATGGGCTTTTACAGGACACCGAGAACCAACAGCCAGATGTACTCACCGTCACTTCCGGGGACGCCGTTATTCTCCCGGGCATCACGATCTTGTCCAACGCTGATGGCGCACCGTCAGACTTCACCGTGTATACTTCTTCTGACGGCCAGACCTGGAACCCCGCCGCGACGGTCAAGGACAACGCCGAGACAACGATCCCCGTCAAGTTCGACAAACCAATCTCATTCACTGCCCTTCGTATCACTGTCACCAAGGTTCAAGATAAAGGCCGTGGAGTCTTTACGCGCGTTGCAGAGGTCCTCCCTCGCCTCGCACCTGCGACGCCCTACGTCGACGTCGATTTCGGCCACGTTGTCGGCGGCCGCCTCAACATCAACTTCGCCGGCGCTAGCGACCCGGCGCCGCAGCTCCGCATCGCGTTCAGCGAGAGCAAGAAATACTTCGGGTTCTCGTCGGACTACTCACCCTCGGACTACAACGGGGGCACGCACACGGATGATTTAGTCCCTCCGACTGCGGGCGGTACTTGGGTCGACGAGAAAAAGTGCCAGTTTGGCGACAAAGTCTGCTCGGACGGTCTCCGTGGCTTCCGTTATGCACGCATATTCTTGCAACAGACACCAGGCGCGGAGGCGCACAGCTCCACAGGCGGTTGGGTGGACATCGCCCAGGCTGGTGTCACGTTGAACTTCACGGCGTACCTCGGGACGAAGGACAATTACAAAGGCCACTTCATCTCCAGCGACGACCTGCTAAACAAGATCTGGTTCGGTGCTGCGTATACGGTCGAGCTCAACACGGATACATTCACCAAGGATACTGTCGACCCAAGGAATGCGTGGAGCCAGAGTCTTGACGGAAAGATCGTCCAGCATGACGGCGTGAAGCGTGACCGGGATCCCTACATCGGTGATGTTGCAGTTTCGTCGCTCGTCGACCTCGTCTCGCATGCCGACGCGCAGGTTCGTCCCAGATGCTTTCATATTTTCCCAGTCAGCTAACCCGTCACAGGGTGCCAAGAACGTCGTGCTGGATCTCGCATTGCACCAACGTAGTGACGGCTGGATCCCGCCAGCGAGTATCAGTGGTTACGCCCTTTCGCTCTTCGATTACAGTGCCTGGTGGGCGGTCACCGCGGGCGATCTTGTTCTTTGGACCGCCGACAAGGAGGTTTGTTTTGCCTCTCCGAGACTTGAATGGTTCACTGACTTGATGGCCCTGCTGTTAACTAGTTCGCGGAGGCGATCTGGCCAGCGCTCACAAAGCTCATTGACACGCACTACCCGGCCGTTTCAAACCAGGCAGGTCTCCTGAACAAGGCCGGCTCGTGGGAAGGCTACGGTGACTAGTAGGTCTCAAACTTGCTGGCCATAATCCGGTTTCCTGATCCCGTCTCTTTCCATCATTCAGCGCGTTCCTCCCGCGAAATGGAATCGTCACGTACTACTCAGCCAATTACATTCGCGCTCTCCGCAGCGCTGCTGTTATCGCGTCGTTCCTTGGTCATACCGCAGAGGCGACCTCCTGGACGACCCGCGCCCAAACCGTTTCTGCCGCTCTCGCATCAAGCGACCTCTTCGATGAGACTGCTGGCGCATGGCGCGACTCTTCGCCTAGCGCAAGCAACCCTACGTCTCACTGCCACTCACAGGACGCGACCTCCTTTGCCATTCTCAGCAACTCGAGCACCCCGGAACGCAGTCGTCGCGCACTCGATTTCCTCGCTAAGACTAACGGACGCGAGTGGGGCAACTCGTTCGTCGACCAGGACTGCTTTGGCGGTGGCACTAGTGATCGTGTGTATCTGTTCATGAGCCACCCAGAAGTGATGGCTCGGTACACTGTGAACGATGATGCCGGTGCTTTGGAACTTATCCGCAGAGGATGGGGATACCAGGTAGGCAGTCCAAACAATGCTTCGAATGATGCATGCTAACGGGAGTATCGTGCAGGTTGTCCGCGATCCTGTTGGAACGTTCTGGGAGGGTGTAGGCCGTGACGGCGATGTTGGCAACTACCAAGGCGCGTTCGCCAGTATGGCACATGGCTGGTCGGCCGGCGCTGCTATCGCTCTGGTCAGTCCTCGATACTCTTTACAAGCTCAGTATGATATACTAAATGTCTGGATAGACAACAAAGCTCCTCGGAGTTGAACCTACAAGCCCCGGCTTCGCAACCTACGACGTCTCTCCTCATCCCGGCGATGTCAAGTGGGCCAACGGCACCGTTCCTACCCCTCACGGCGGCATCACAGCGGCGTGGTACTACGACTCTGCGAACAAGCTCCAGGTCGAAGTTCACGGTCCAGAGGGCACGACTGCAAGTGTCCGCGTTCCCGTCGCCTCGTCCGTAGTAGCGGCCAAGCGCAGCCTGATGGCAAGAAGCGTTATGCTGAATGGACGAACCATCTGGAGTGAGAGCTCTATTGGCAAGGTCAAACGGGCTGGAGTGCAGGGAGTCAGCTTCGATGGCGAGTTTGTCTATGTTCGCGGGCTGAGCGGTGGTAGGAGGCATGTGGTGGGCGTCTCGGCGTGAGATCAAGGATCGGTCTCTAGTGCCTCCTTCGTATGTATTTGACACCCTTATTTGCAGTTGGCACAAAGACATTTCTAAATTATCGCGACTGGACATTCAGCACTGTTACAAGTCGAACATCCTTGACTACGACGGTTACCACTGCGATGGTTGCCACAAGTCTGAAGCTTGAAGCTTAAAGCTCAAAGAACAAACCACATGATGCTTCGAGTTCGAAGGTTTTTAGAGGGGCGAACACTGAACACGTTCAATATCCACTCGAGCGGAGGTGTAATTGGGGACGACTGCGCAGGTTGTCGATCTCTTCGTTGATATCTTGGTACAGCTGGCGCATTGTGCGCGGATTTACATCGAGGAGGTGTCGTACACCCGTATCCTAAAAGTCCAAATATCCGTGGTCGTAACAAACAGAGGAAGTACACAACGCGGAGTCATCAAGTGCTGCCGCCGAAGAGGTTGGGCAGAGGTGCCGCACCTCCAGTAAGCGAGTGCAGGGCACCCATGACAGGCTGGGCGACACCGGCAACGGCATCGGTGGGCAGCGCAGATTTCGCATTCTTGACAGGCGCAGGAGCAGCTTCACCGGCAGCGGCGACAACATCCTTGACTTTGTCCGTGGGAAGTGGGATTGGCGCGGCACCGAGGACAGAGTGTGCGATACCAGCAGGGCCATGTGACGCAGCGGCATGAACGACGTTCGTGGGGTGAACGGGAGCGGCCTCGGCGACGCCCTTCGCTGCATCTGTTACCTGGCTGAGTACAGAAGTTGCGACTGCAGTTGGGGGACCTGCGGCGACCGGGATGAGCTTGTCGCCGACGAGCTGGCTAACAGGGATGGAACCGGCGACAGCTTGGGCAGCAGCAATGATATTGGCGGGCTGCGATGCGGCAGGGGCATTCGGGTTGATGGCGCCTGTGACGGACGAGAGCGCATCGGTGGTGGGCATTGCTGCGGCAGTGACCATACCTGGTGCGGGGATGATACCAGTGAGAGCGTTCATAGCCGGGATGACTTTAGCGACGTTTTGAATGCTTGAAATTGGGGCTCCAGCGACACCTTGAGCAATGTTGACAGGAGAGGGCGCGTTGCTGAGGAGACCCTGTGCAAGACTGAGTGGCGAGCCGTTGCCAATGATACCCTGCGCAGCGTTGAGAGGCGAGCTGCCGCCGGCGACCTTCTGCGCAAGATCCAGTGGTGATGCTGCGTTGCCCGTAATACCCTGGACGATACTGAGCGGCGATGCAGCGTTCCCGGTCACCCCTTGTATGGCAGCGAGGACCGGCGCAGAGGCGATTTGACGGGCGAGGCCAGTTGCAGCGGGCAGAAGCTGACCAGCGGCGTTGGTAGGCGAGCCGAGGACGAGGGTCATCGTGTGCAGAACTTTGCTCAGTGCGTCAAGTTGGGCGACGTTGAG
>Ga0247815_10004169_pt1 | contig 10195 bp, 13 predicted proteins | sample UWRJL194509B1_FD_181014 | JGI IMG/M metagenome (GOLD analysis project Ga0247815, IMG submission 181014) | Plant litter microbial communities from Arlington Agricultural Research Station in Wisconsin, United States - UWRJ-L194-509B-1 | ecosystem: Environmental > Terrestrial > Plant litter >... | reverse complement strand
TAGTGCATCTCTCGGGTAACCCCTCGGGTATGCGAGGCCAACCCATACCCAGACCCGGATCTTTTGTACCCAGGGCCTGTGGGTTCGGGTTGACCCATGGGTGTACCCAGGGTATACCCGGGTGCTCGGGTTTGCCACCCACACTATCTACAGTGGTCCCAGAGTCAATCGTATATATTAAACTATATGGGGATAGACTCCTGACTGAGGGAGAATACATAACAAGTGCCACATTGGCATGCGGGTGGGTAGATGATGGAGGAGGTGATGGGATGGCAGGGGTAAAGGGCAAGAAAGATAGAGACAGAGAGTGTGAGTAAGCGAGAGTATGTGTAGACAGTAAAGAACTATGTAGCAAACAAACGAGGCATGTGGACGACTATATGGGAGGCGGTAAACATAGTGTGAGATGGGGAGACAGGCGTGGAGTGGCAGACAGAGGGAGCATAGCAGGGGGGCAGCGGTGGTAGAGAGATGTGAGGCGATGGTAGTAGACAGCGGTCAGGTGGGGTAGGAAAGCGAGACATTGTCAATGAGAGAGGCGACGGCGACGGCGACGGCGACGGCAAGGGCGAGACAAGGATGGCTAGGGTAACCACTCCAACATCTGCTCTCGGCTCACAAGACCCGCACGGATCCATGAGCCGAGCAGCATGAGGCTGCGTGTTGTCTGTGCAGTCATGCCGTTGCGACGATACGAGAGGAGATCCCGGCCACGGCTGAACGACCGTTCGATATCAACGGACGTCGCTGCAGGCACAATAAGTCACAGTTCAAACCGGCAACATGATGTACTCACACGGAATGGATAGGTAGTCCAGTGCCATGAGGGAAAGGCGAGGGTATGTCGTCCGCTGGCGGTGCCACCACTGAAGTGCGTTGCCCCCCTCTGGCTGTTCAGGTGGGCTGCCCAGATACATCGCAAGCTCGTCTGGTGCGGCGACCGGGCTACCAGATGGCACAAAGCGAGTAAGGTTCTTGAAAATGTTGTCGTCCTCGTCGCTATCGTCGCCCTTCAAACACACATCAGTAAGTGTGATTGCAAAGCTGGTGACATGCTCACGTTGTCGCTGAGAACGGATGTCTCTGGTGTGCGCTCGGGCAACACCTCCTCGACAGCCGCATAGTCGGCCTCGAGGATGTCACGCGTCTTCTGGACCAGCTCGTCGATCCATTTCGGCTCCCAGCGCAAACGCTTGAAGTACGCAAGCCGGCGTGCAGGGTGGAGGACTGCAGAGATCAAGTCAGCAGATTGCCCAGCAAGCAGGCAATGGAATGGAAAGTTCGCAAGCGGCGGCGGAGGACGCACGGCAGGGAGAGAGTAGGGTAGGAGGTAGCACAAACAACAGAGATAACACTTACGGAGTGCGATCTTACAGGCCGGAAAGGCGTCGGTCAGCCCGTAGTACCGATTGAGATGGCGCTTTCCCAGACCGACAGCAGCACGAACAGCAGTCGAGTACTTGGTGTCCGCCATGACGGTGGCGAAGAACTCGTCGAGGTAATCCATCCCTGGGATTACATCGGCGAGGCTCGCCGTGCTGTGCGAGAAGAGCAGCGTAGCGTCCTTCAGGACCTACATGTGAAATGTCAGCGACAACCCAAGTGTGAGACCGAAAGGCTGACATACCTTGAGCACGCGCGCGAGCTCGCGAAGGATGTTCCACTCAATGTCGTCAAGCTCGAATGCACGCAGTCCGAAGGCACGGTCGGCCGTCATGTCGTCGAGAACAGACCGGTAGGTGATAGCGAGACGAAGCATTGAGTACGTCGACGACCAACGAGTCTTGCAATCCAGCGGCAACTTTCGAACCTTGAGTCCTGTCGCCGTGCATCTGGTCTTGAATGCGGGAAGGAGGACCGTCACTGAGCGACGGATCTTGCTGATAACACCACGAAGCTGCAGGTGCGCGATGTGTAGTGTAGCAGCGGATTCCAGCGCAAGACGAGTTGCCGATGGTCGCAGCGCGAGGCGAGTGGCAAGCGGTCGCAACGCGAGACGAGTGGCGAGCAGTGGCAGCGCGAGACAAGTTGCGGCGGTGTCAGCACATGGTGCATGGCGAGCGGTGGCAGCGCGAGATGTGTTGCGGACGGTGTCAGCGTGAGGCGAGTGGCGAGCGGTGGCAGCGCGAGACGAGTGGCCAGCGATGCCAGCGCAAGGTGCATGGCAAGCAGTGGCAGCGCGGGACGAGTGGTGAGCAGTGGCAGCGTGAGGCGAGTGGCAAGCGGTCGCAACGCGAGACGAGTGGCGAGCGGTCGCAGCACGAGACGAGTGGCGAGCGATGGCAGCGCGAGGCGAGTGGCGAGAGCGCAAGAGGAATGGGCGGCACCAGGCGACCGCAGGGACACAAGACGCGTAGCGGGTGGTGCCAGCACGAGGAAGTGGCAGGCAGGGTCACCGCAAACCGCATGGCGGGCGGTGCCAGCACGCAAATAACGCGTGGTAGCGGCGGCGGAGAGCGAGAGACGTACCGGCGTACGATCGGCATAACCGACACGCGGAATTCACGCGGCGTGATACGCAGAGCGACGGGGAGGGGAAGAGGAAGAGCAGGAGCGGCCGGTGAGAGGGGATCGGAATGGGGAGACGGCGTGAGGGCAAGAAGTGAAACGCGTGGCGCGTGAGCCATGAACACGCCACGAAGCCACCCAGCCCCGTGCACAGACACGCCGCAGAGCGCCGCACAACGCAACGGACAAAACGCCGACCCGACAGCGTGGAAATTGCGACGGGCGGTGCATGATCGAGCGCGCAATCGAGCGGGGCGTGCGAGCGAGCGCACAGACGAGCAATGCAGGAAGGTGGGCGATGGATGTGAGCGAATGGGACATGATTTAGGATAGGAGGAGAGATTGAATGAGTATGAGGGGCAGGGTACGGGTATGGGCAGGAGACGAAGGAAGTGGTGCACACACAACGGTGTTTGATCAATTAACGAATCGAAGCCTGTCAGCACTCGGATAGTACAACAAATGATAAGCGAAACATACCTTTGATAATGCTGTAGCCCCTGGCATGCATGATGCGGCGAGCTCTGCGCGTTCGTTGGTTGATAGATCGGCCGCAAGGTCGGCGGCAATGTCCCGGAATTGCCGTTCCTCTTCCTCCTCCGCTTCCACGCGACCCCCCGTGCCATCCTCTCCTTCTTCCTCCGCATCTCCAAGAGACGTCAAGTCGTCGCTGACTGTGTCAAGCTCACGCATCGCCTCTGCAAGTGCCCGGTCGAGTTGCCCCGGTTTTGCGTCAAAGGGGTTGAGGATGCGCATTGCCGATAAGTGCAGTACGTGGTTCAGGCAACGCCCTCTGTCTGTCGTCTCAAACTGAAAGAGCAGCTCACTCATCACCTGCGCCATCGTATCATTGTTTGAGGCGCCGTCAGCCATTAATTTGCCAGCCTGCTCAAGCCTGGTGAGTCTCGCATCACTGTCTATCTCACTCGTGCATCACTGACCTTGTCCTCGACACCAAACTTCTGTAGCACATCGACCATGGCAAGGGCCATGTTAGAGCCAGTATGGGACTGCATGCAAGGGTTAGTGGCACAGTCTTGGATAGTCAGGTACGTACCTTTGCAAGCTCGATGAAATCGAGTATGAAGCTGACTGTTTTGCCTTCTTCGTTGAAATGTGCGCCGATACCCATAAATGCCTGTTGGTTTGGCGATGTCCAACAGTCGGTTGTCAGGTGCACACGGCCAGGGGCGTTCTGTAAAGTGAGTCAGCACGTGTCCCTCATTTCACTCGATGCTAACGAGACCTCCAACCGCTTGCGAACTAGTGCCTCCGCTCCTGCGACGATTTCCTTAACATCGCGCGAGATCTGCTCTGGCTTGGGTAGCTGCCGCTCGGGATTACCAGTGAGTAGTAGGTTCCTGAAGCTCTGGTCCTTGACGATACTGAACGGCCGACTATTCTCTGCACACCAGGTCGCGCACTCGACACTGCAAGATGTACATTAGTTTGACTCGTGATAATAATATGGGTGTGTGCTGGCGCACCGAGTCTGAGCCTCCGTCAGTTGTCGGGTACTGTAGCTGACTTTCCCCTTGCCAGTCCGTGCAAATGCAGAGGTGATGGTGCCGTCCCGCTTCATGGCCAGTGACTTGCGGACCATTGAGGCTGTCCCTAAGCTGCAGGCCTCCGCAAGACGCACCTTGCCACGGCAGCGTTCAACGTGGTGGCGCAGGTTGCTGGTAGATCCATGATCTTTTGTTCCGGTAGAGACATTGACGGTACCTTGACATGTTCGCAGGGAGCAGGTGAACACCTGCGCCTCGCGAGTCTGGCCACGCCAGGTCACCATCTTCAGCTCGGGCCTCTCGAAGAAACCATACACAGCTACTGTCTGGCCTTTGATGTATTCGTCTACAATCATGGTGAGTCCACGAGGCTGCCTCATGTTAACTGTCATGGAACTCACCGAGCCGTTCTCCAGGGCATTTCACTGGCTTCGCTTTACCAGCTGGCTCGATTGCAGCCGGAGCAGGTGCAGGAGGTTGTTCTGGCACAGGTGAGGATGATATTTCGACGACGTCTGGTGTGTTGCTGCGGCTGCGGCTGTCTGCTGACCTCGCTTTCTTCTTCGAAGGGGTGGAGGGTGTCTTGTCAACTGAGTGAGCACGACTACGCTTTGGCATTGTATTAGTAGTAGATCTATGTAGATTAGTTTCTGTGAGAGAGTGTGGGGAGAGCAGTAAGCAAAGGTGGTGGTGGTAGAAGGGAAAGCAGGAGGCGAGGCGGGTGCGAGGTGTGAAGTCGTGTGACCATGCATTTTATAGCCGAGTTCACAGCCCCGTCATGAGAATTTAATTTCTTGAGCACCAGTACTATGGCTGAGTCCGCTGTGCGTGCTTGGGCATGCTTGGGTATGCTCGGGTATGGCTGGGTTAGACCAGCCAACCCGGACCCAGACCCAGCTGTACCCGGGTGCTGGGTATGCCGGGTTACCCAGACCCAAGGAGATGCACTAACGTCTACTCGCATCTTCGACCACCCGTTCTCTGTGCCTCTCCTGCTCAGCTCGAAAGGTCTAGTCAACCGTCTCACGAAGACTCATCTGTGCCTGTTAGTCACGCGCAGGCTTGTGTTCCGGCCAGTCTCGACATCCCGGCGTTGCCAGCTCTCCCTTCTCCGCCTGGCCCGGGAATCTGGTGGTACCCGACAGAGGATGACTCCTCCAGCGCATTCCTTCGACCATCTCCGCCAATCGTATCTGGTACCTCAGGTCCTCAGTGGATCCCCATCTGGACGCCGACGCAGGTTAGCGGTCAACATATATTCGCTGTCGTGCACCAAGGCGCTTCCCCTGTGACATCGACTCCCAAACGAACAATTAGGAGCCGTATCGCGACGAGGAAGCCTCAGGAGTCTAAAATTGGAAAGCAGAAACGTCTGTTATATCTGACGGTTCAAACGCGTGCAAGCCGCCGCCGGCGCGCAAAGTTGATCGACCTGGACGGGCCTGTTGAAATTTTGCAATATCGTACACGAAGCGCAAAATTGTAGTTGTGCTCTTACCATACGCTTAATAAATTTCTGCGATTGGTGTGATAGCGGAACTTGTCGCGAGGCTTGCACCTTTACGAGGAGAGCTTAATCATAAAGGGTCATAATTGTCATAATCCGTCTCGCCGACATGGTCCCATCACTCGCTCGTTCGGCCGGGAACATGCGTGTCGTTTTATAAACCAATTCAAAATTTCATGTCTCGGGCAGTCTTGTGAGCTCTCATCAATTCTCTGAAATCCTCCTGCGTCAACAGGTTGTCGCAGACCGGCCTGTCAATCTTTGTGATGACGGGCAGCCTGAATGTTCGACCCTTTCAAGTCAACAGTTCCGTGTCAGGACATTGATGATCTCTCGAGTTCTTGCCTATCTATCGGCTCCTGTCGGTCCAATAACCGATATAACAGTGTCAGCCTGTATTATAATGGTCGATAGCAGAGCATCTGCCGTCAGCATTTTAAAGCTTAGATGACTACGCCATTGCCAACCAAAACTCTTAAACTTATCAGGCTCCTGAAAAGAGAGTCGACGTTGCATGTCGAATGTTGGTTTGTCGTTTGACAGTGTCAATGGCCGCAGGTCTTGGCTTTTCTTCTTGTACCCACGTCAAGAAGCACCGTATATGACAACATGACAACACCTATGGGAAGCGGACAAGATGAGTTTTCATTTGGATACGCAATATATAGACCAAGGCTGGAATGGTAGCTTTCATAAACAGATAGCGCCGCCTGCCCCGTCACAAGACTGGAACATTCTTCATAGATGGAGGGACATACGGCACCGGCGACGGTGGTAGTAATGTCAGGACCGAACCTTACTGCACAGTCTAACGTAAGCAGGACTGGTGAACAATATGCGGGTGTCTGACAAAATTTCTGCTACATTTCATCAAACTTCAGTACGCTGGTCGCAGAACGCGCTCGAGTACTGGAACCCTCGATGCGTCCAAACCTCTGCTCACTTGCATCTGTGACTCCAGCGATGAAGATGATTCCTCGCCGCCACGTAAAAAATCACGGAAGGAGAGGAGCCAGCAGATCAGGTTATCCGAAACAGAGCGCCTCGCGGTGCTGGCATGCGACCCGCTGGTCAGGTATGTGACGCGAGACGTTGTTCATAGCACTTCCGCTGACTCTTAGAACAGGGATATTCAACTTGAAAGAGTTCATTGCCGTAAATGCATCCGTTGCATTCGGTTGGCCGGTCCATTTTACCTGCGCAACTGGCTAAATCACTGTGTACGACATCATGCAGAGGAAGGGTGAGCTATTTTGTACTCTAAAGAACTTCAGCTTATATTCCGGACAGTGAAACATCTGTTTTCTCTTTGCTACAAGCTGGTATCGAAAGGGCAATTGCCGCAGGTTATTCGATGCCACTGCTTTCAACGGTGGCAACTACGCAATCGGAACCAATCAATGCTCTAGCTCGCGCGGAGACAACAGATTCTCCCGAGATCAGAAGTGAGCACCTAGGTAATGTCCCGCACGAAGCCTCTCCTAAGCCTGTTACACCTCAAGCGCCGATGAGCTCGGGAGAACCCGAAGCCTGTGACCTCCAGTGGGATGTATTGCAACCGCAGACGGTGACATCGAGGAAACGAAAACGTCTGAACCCGAACGAATCGGACCCTGCTGCCAATCACAAAGCGAAGAGCCCTGTTATAATTCCGCCGACGATCAGCACGGGAGAATTGGGCGAAAATAGTATCTTCCGTGTAGTCAAGCAGATGTCTATCCTTAGATTAGGCGATTCTTCGTAATGCTGAACATATCGTGCCCACATCGTAACTCTCCCAGGTCCGTATCCCGGGTCCCATCTCGTGGTCTTACAATCCATCTCGTTACCTTACCGGAACCGCTCAGCTGTCTCTCAGCCAATTTAGTAGCTCATTGTAATCATCTTAGCCGATTGCAATATACGGCTAGCATCAAAATTATTCAATGGACATCAACTACCGCCAAGATTATGCGACGAGAGGATTACGGGGACTCATCTGGCCATCTGATTCGCCGCGAGAACTTGTAAAACACGCGTCCTGACAGACTCAGCTTCTGACGACTGAAGAGCAATTCGACTCCGAAAGACATCTCAGCCCAGAGGCTAGATCGAGGTTCAATTTCACTGCACACCGAGGCTTGTCAACGCAATTTTTGACTATTTAAAGGGCTTGAATGCTCAATTGATTACATACTGTGGGCCGCGATTTGCGCCCAGCCTGTAAAACCGCAAAACGGAGATATGTCGACGCGTTACCACACTCGACATCGACCAGATTTGACCGGTAGTCGTGCCGCTGTTCGAACCGGGCGGCGTGGCCACGAGATAAAACCCCACCAGACGAGACGCACGACGCATGTACCGTCGCAAGGAGTCGCTATACGACCGTCGGACGAGACGTCACTTGCGCTCACATGACTCAGTATGGTTCCGGAAGTGTATTTAAGAGATTCAGAGTAGTAACCACGAATATTAGACTCGCAGTCACCCCAGTTGACTTCAAAAGCGCAACGCTCCCGCCTCGCACTTCGGTCAACAGAGCCATCAAGATCCCCATATTAAAAGCTCACTCAGGTTCTAAACTCACTGAAGAGTGCTCAACAGGCGGCCAACATTACAGCACTAGTCAAGTAGCTCTCAAGCCAGTTGTATGCGGCGTTGTATTTATTGCCAACCTCGGTCCCCCTTTCACCTGCACCCTCTCCTCGTTCGAGCTCACCTCCACTTTGTGAGACGTCTTTCCCCCAAAATAAATCTTTAAATTGGACTCAGATATCGCGTTCTACCATCTGGGCCCTAGCTTAGTATGCGAGTACCTATGCTGCGAGGCTGGCTACACAAAGCACTTGCAGCGCCGAACACCCTAACCAGAATGGTTATCTATAGACGGGTCTCAATCAAGGCATGGCTTGGTATATTTATTGTTCTCAGTATCACCACGTCCATCGACCTACTTGTTTGCATGAAATTTGCCACACGGTTTCTCAGAAAGGCCAGCACACAGACGACCGCGAGTCTTTCTACAGTCGAACTGAGCACACAAACTTCCCTGGGTACCGTTCGACCCAAATTGCCCTCGGATAGACTGGGTGAACAGTGACGTCCTGACCGCGTGCTGCGAGTACTCCAACAACAAGTCGGTGGATGGCACTTGCCCAAACTGGCAAGCCGATCACTTGTACTTCACAGCGTGGACAACTGAAGTCTGCGTCGAGTTGATCCTGGAGGCAGTCATCACACAAAGTGCAACCTGCACAACTTCGTCAGCAGTGTGCAACTGTGAGAACAGTAATGGTTGACCACAATCGACGAGCTGCCACGGAGTCGAGAGTGGGTTCTGACAAGAGCAGATGGCGACCGCATTAACGAGGTTTTGAAGCTAGGTTTAGTCAACAACAAAAAAAGAGTATAGTGGCAGGAGGAAATTCCGCACCTCGCTCAATTCGTGACCGAAATGTTCGGCACGCTGTGGGAATAGGTCAACAGTGAGTATAACGAACTATGCCAGGGTATTACATCTGACTCGGAGGTCGCAAACTCGAGGAGTGAACGCTCGTCGGGCGTCGCAGTAGCAGCCTGAGGGTTGGCCGATCTGACTACCACCGACTTGACCAATGCTGCCCCAGCTTCGATCTTGTGTGAAGGCATGCAGTGAGGTGCCAGCATGACGCAGTCCAGCGGTTTTTATCACCGAACAGAAGCGTGTACTACTGCAGCTGACAACAACATGGATGTTGTCTGCCTACAAGAAAAAAGATGTCTATTCTCGAGAGTAAGAATAATCTTGTCTACTCTCGAGAATAAGAAGCATCTTGTCTACTCTCGAGAATGCGAAGAATCTTGTCCATTGGACAAGATATCTGTTGGGCGATGTTGCCGTGCCGACTTTTGAACGGACGAGCTGACTTTAAAAGGCGCTCGACGAGACCCTGGACCGGACGCAACGTGAAAAAACCCCGCTCAGATCCACGTTCGCCATCGTAACTCAAGTCAATATGCTGGTCCCGCCCGTGTATGTCCGCTTAGTCACTTTATGAGCTTGAGGCTGACAGAACCTCGGCCACAGGCCAGTTGTTCCTGTTAAACCAGGTCGGGCAAACGACCAAGTCATGACGACGCCGGAACTCCTTGGTTACATTCTGGACCACTGCTCCCGCCAAGACCTACACTCGGCATGTAAGGTCAGCCAGTTGTGGAGCGCCGTCGTTGGAGCTTTCACGCATTTTTCGACCCTCGTAATTTTCAACCCGGGCTCGTCAGCTGGTCTAAGCAAATTAGCTCGGGACATTAATCGAGGCAGCCAGCGCCGCGTTCTTGTCTGGATCCCCCGGGTCAGTGTGCTACATTCGCAAGAGGTGCTAAGCATCGTAGGGCAACATATCAATCGTATTGCTGGACTGGCAATCAGCCAACTTTCGACCATCAACCTCGAGCATGTCTGGCGCACAATCCAACTCGGGGCACCTCAGCTGCGAGAGCTGATCTTGCATAGCTTGACCCTTGCGGACAAACATCAGAGTGCGCCGAAGTCATTTACGTTCGGCGCTCTGACCCTCGCTGCTCCTCAACTTCGCCGGCTCGTGTGCTCTGGAGTCACTATTTCTGGGCCGTACAACACAGTGCACCTTCTCGAAGTCGTCGAATTTTTTGCAAATTCGGCTGTCGGGCACGAAATTGCCCAGTCGTT
>Ga0247815_10004168_pt1 | contig 10199 bp, 8 predicted proteins | sample UWRJL194509B1_FD_181014 | JGI IMG/M metagenome (GOLD analysis project Ga0247815, IMG submission 181014) | Plant litter microbial communities from Arlington Agricultural Research Station in Wisconsin, United States - UWRJ-L194-509B-1 | ecosystem: Environmental > Terrestrial > Plant litter >... | reverse complement strand
AACGCGAGCAACCGCACCAGCAGCGCCGCGACCAGCACAGCTCCCAGAGCGAGCGCGCCACCACGCACAGCGCCGAATCCCTCACGCAACCAGACCAGCACCCCGACGATCACGAGCGCGGGCACCGCAAAAACCAGAACCAGCGGGTTGGATGCAGCGGTCAGCACGATCGCCACGGCAAGGGCCGCACGCGCCGCCCACGACCTCGAGAGCCACAGGGCGGGAGCCCCCAGCAGCACGAGGTACATGCCGAAGTAGTAGGTGGGTGCAAGGTGGTACGAGAGCAGCCAGGTTGTGCCCAGCAGCGGCAGGATCAGGAGTGGGAGAAAGGCGACAGTTGCGCGCAGGAGCTGGCTCGTGACATCCAGCGACCGATCGAGCAGGCGCACGACGAGGTAGAGGGCCGCGAACAGCAGGGCGTTGTTGATGGCGGCGACGAGCAGGTAATACCAATAGACGTTGCCGCCCGCGCCCAGGTAAGCGAGGGCGCTGATCGGCAGCTCGGGAAAGACGTAGACCTGCGGCGAGAAGTTCCACTCGAGCGGGCGCCCGGCGGCGACGTCCTGCAGGAGCTGGAACAGCACACCGTTGTCGCTACTGCGAAGCTCCCAGTTGGCCGGCCAGTTCGACTCCCCCGCGTCGCCCGCGCGGAGCACGAAGACGAGCGCTGTCGCCACCCCCGCGAGAATCGACGCCACAGCGACGAACACGGGGCGACGCCAGGGCGCCCACCCCGTCACTGCTGGATCAGACGTCAATACGCTCACGGTTGAGACCATCGCCAGCGATGATGAACTCCTTGCGCGGCGCGACGTCGTTGCCCATGAGAAGTTCGAAGACGCGGGCAGCGTTGTCGGCATCGCCCACGAGCACCTTGCGGAGCGTGCGGTTGCCCTTGTTCATCGTGGTCTCGGCGAGCTGGTCTGCGTCCATCTCCCCGAGTCCCTTGTAGCGCTGGATCGGGTCCTGGTACTTCTTGCCGCTCTTCTTGAGCGCCGCGAGAACACCCGTCAGCTCCGCCTCAGAGTAGGTGTAGAGCACGTCGTTCTTCTTCGAGCCGGGGTTGATCACAACGACCCGGTGCAGCGGCGGAACCGCCGCGAAGATGCGCCCCTCTTCGATCATCGGTCGCATGTAGCGGTAGAAGAGCGTGAGCAGGAGCGTGCGGATGTGGGCGCCGTCGACGTCGGCGTCGCTCATGATGATGACCTTGCCGTACCGGGCCGTCTCGATGTCGAAGGTGCGGCCGGAACCGGCACCGATCACCTGGATGATCGACGCGCACTCCGCGTTGGAGAGCATGTCGGCGATCGACGCTTTCTGCACGTTGAGGATCTTGCCGCGGATCGGCAGGAGTGCCTGAAACTCACTGTCGCGAGCCAGCTTCGCCGTACCGAGTGCGGAATCACCCTCGACGATGAACAGCTCGGTGCCCTCGACGTCGTTGGAGCGGCAGTCGACGAGCTTGGCCGGAAGCGAGGAGCTCTCGAGCGCGTTCTTGCGACGTTGGGTCTCCTTATGCGCCCGAGCCGAGATGCGGGACTTCATCTCGGCGACGATCTTGTCGAGCACGAGAGCAGACTGCGCCTTGTCGTCACGCTTCGTCGACGCGAAACGCGCAGACATCTCCTTGGCGACGACGGACGCGACGATATTGCGCACCGCGGGGGTTCCGAGGATCTCCTTGGTCTGGCCCTCGAACTGCGGCTCGGGCACGCGCACCGTGAGCACCGCGGTCAGGCCGGCGAGGATGTCATCCTTCTCGAGCTTGTCGGTGCCCACCTTGAGGCGACGGGCGTTCTTCTCGACCTCGGCGCGCAGAAACTTCATGAGCCCGGCTTCGAAGCCGGCCTGGTGGGTTCCGCCCTTGGGCGTCGCGATGATGTTGACGTAGCTGCGGAAAGTCGTCTCGTAACCGGTTCCCCAGCGCAGCGCGATGTCCACGTCACAGTCGCGCGTGAGCTCCGTCGGAACCATCGCCCCGGTCGGCTGCAGCACCGGCACGGTCTCGACGAAAGTGCCGGAACCCTGCATGCGCCACGTGTCGGTGAGCGGGGCGTCCGACGACAGAAAGTCGACGTACTCGCTGATACCTCCGGCGAACTTGAAGTGCTCGACGGTCGTCTCCTCGCCGCGAGCGTCGCTGATGTCGATGCCGAGACCGGGAACGAGAAAAGCGGTCTGGCGCGCGCGGGCGAAGAGCTCCTCGGTCTGGAACGTCGCACCCTTCGTGAAGATCTGCGGGTCTGCCCAGTAACGGATGCGCGTGCCGGTGACACCCTTGGCGACCTTGCCGACCACACGCAGCTCGCTATTGGAGACGTAGGGCGTGAACGGTGCGACGGGAGACGGCTCACCCGAGTCGGCGAAGGTGCCCGGCTCGCCACGGTGGAACGACATCGCCCAGGTCTTTCCATCGCGGTCGACCTCGACGTCGAGGCGCTCAGACAGCGCGTTGACGACCGAGGCGCCGACCCCGTGCAATCCACCGGATGCAGCGTAGGAGCCACCGCCGAACTTGCCACCCGCGTGAAGCTTCGTGAAGACGACCTCGACACCGGACAGACCCGTCTTCGGCTCGATGTCGACAGGAATGCCGCGGGCGCGGTCGCGCACCGTGACCGAACCGTCGTCGTGCAGCTCGACCGAGATCTGGTCGCCGCTGCCGCCGAGCGCCTCGTCGACCGAGTTGTCGATGATCTCCCAGAGGCAGTGCATGAGTCCGCGGGAATCGGTCGAGCCGATATACATACCGGGACGCTTGCGAACGGCCTCGAGGCCTTCAAGCACTGAGAGGTGCCTGGCTGAGTAGTCGGAACTCGCCATGCGGGTACTCCTGGGGGTCGGGAACTGGGGCTTTGTGGCCGTCGTTCAGCCTAGCTAAGCACCAGCGTGCGACGCAGTTGCCACTCCCATTGCCCCGCGCACTTTGCGCGTACAGCGAAATCACCGGCAAATGTCGCACGCCAGAAACGCAGTCGTGCTTGGATAGCTATACGGATTTCTTGATCGTGACTAAGCCCGAAGGAGCACACCATGTCTCAGATTCCTACGGACGAAATTGCGCCCGAGTACGAACTCACCGCTCTTGACCGCTGCGACAGCTGTGGAGCACAGGCTTACGTCCGCGTGACGATGGCCTCGGGTGAGCTGTACTTCTGCGCACACCACGGAGCCAAGTTCAAGGAGAAGCTGTCGGCGACGGCACTCAACTGGCACGACGAGTCCGCCAAGCTTCTCGAAAACGCGTGAGTTTATTCAAGGCCCCTGTGCCCCTTTAAGGCCTGAAGCAACGCTCCGCGTTATCGCGGGGCGTTCTTTCGTTAACGTGACAGATTCGTTGACGTGACAGGTTTTAACCCTGCAGGCAGAACTCGTTGCCCTCTGGGTCCTGCATTTGGTAGTAGCGCTCCGGCCACGGACCCCAACTCTGCTCGACGAACCGCACGACGCTCGCGCCCAGCCCGACGAGACGATCCTTCTCACCCTCGAGGTCGCCCTGCGAGTTGATATCGAAGTGGATGCGATTGCGCCCCGTTTTGGGCCCATCTGCGTGATGGAAGAACAGTCGTGGCCCCTTGCCCTCCGGGTCCTCGGCGAGACCCCGGTGCGCGAGGTCCTCCTCGGTCAGCCCGCTGGAGAGCAGGTGCTCCTTGAGGTCCCCCTCGAACACGGCGGGCGGATACCCGAAGACCTCAGCCCAGAACCGCGACAGCGCGCCAGGGTCGTTGGCATAGAAGGTGAAGTTTCCCAGAGCGACAACCATGCACTACAGGCTAAGCACACTCTCGTGAGGATGCCAGCGCTTCGCATCGCGAAAGCCGGCCAACCGTGAGTCGTAGGCCGCGATCGCGAGCTGCTCGTGCGCGAGGATGGGTGCGGAATCCGGGTCGAGCAGTTCGAGCAGACCGCGGGTCAGGTGGGGATTCACGACGAGCAACGGACCGATGAGCGAGGTGCCGAGAAAGTTGTTGCGGCGCACGCCCTCAATGGCCGTCGAGCGGTTGCGACCGATGCCGCGTTCGGCGGTGAGGAAGCCTGCGACATCCGGCGCCGCTGTGACCATGGAGAACTGCGACTTGTAACCGACGACGGGGTTCGCCACTCCGGCCTCTAAGACTGCGCCCATGACCTTGCCGCTGTAACGACCGAACATGCTCAGCGTCGACTCGAGCTCGAAGATGCCGAGACCGGCGACGTCGTAGTCCATCTCGTCGTTGCGGATGCGAGTGCCCAGCACCTCGAGAGCGTTGTGGGTGAACAAGAACACTGTGCCCGACTCGATGAGCGCTTCGATGCGGTCACGGTGCGGACGCAGTCGCTCGATCGCCTTGAGCTGGCCCGACTCGGTCATGGCGCCGAGGTAGACGAGGTCGACGTGGCCACTCGCGAAAGCCGGAACGTCAGTGAGTGCCGTGCGCACCACCCGTGCATCAGGACGGCACTGGGCCAGGTAGTCGATGTTGGCGTTATCGCCGTGCAGGTTGGCGATCTCCGGATAGAGCATCTCGATGGTGAGGGTCACTTCGCCACTCCGCTCAGTCTTGCGCGCAGCCGGGCCTGCACCGGCGTGCCCGTGCTCACCGCATTGTGCACGCTGTGGAGGTTGAAGACCGCGTCGACGCCGTCGAGGTTGACGCGCTCGGCAGCCTCGGTCTCCGATTCGACCGTCACGATGCGTGCTGGATCGACTCCGGCAATCGCGAGACGGAGCGCCTGGTCGTGACGACGCACCCCACCGACGACGATCTGCTCGATCGAGTCGTCCACGAGGTAGTCGTAGTCGGCGTCGTAGGTCCACGCCGTGTTCTCGACGTCGGTCGTGCGCTCGCTCACCTCGTCGATCGTGAGCACGACGGTCTTGCGACCGCCGAAGGAGCGTAAGTACTCGAAGGCACGCGAGCATGCCACGCCGACGAGTCCCTTTGTCAGGATCCGCACGATCGACACTCCCGCGACGCTGTCGGCATCGAAGCGGGTCGTCGGCGGCTCGATCGTGTCGAAGGTCTCGATGATGCGATCCCTCGGAACCTCGAGCACATCGAGCGCTGCGGCAACCGCGACCTGGTTGTAGACGTTGACGATATTGGAGTTGATGAGCTTCGCTGTGCGGCTTTCGCCGTCGAGCTCGAGAGTCACACGGTCGGTTCCCACTGCACTCGCACGGTACTGGGCCTCCGGCGAGCGGAAGTCCCCCGTCGGGCAGTGTGCTTTGCCGATGTGGTTGAAACGCCAGTAGTCCCAGCGCAGTTTCGTGTCGCAGACCGGGCAGATCGCGACATCCACCGCAGCCCCTCGCGGAGTATCACCGTCGCTCGGCAGGCGGTCGACCGCGAAGAACACCCGCGGGTTGGCGGCTGTGCCCAGCGAGGAGACGATGAGGTCGTCGGCGTTGAGCACGAGCGTCGCTCGCTCAGAGAGGGCGGATGACACGATCCAGGCGATGTACGCCGGGTGGGCGTTGCGCTTGATCGAGTCGCGCGTGAGGTTCATGCCCACCACCACATCGGGATCGAGGCCCGGAAGCACGAGCTTCGCCGACCGCTCGTCCATCTCGAAGACGCCGATGTCGACCCGGGGTTTGCCGGTCCAGGTGACGGCGCCGATGAGCGTCGCTGCAACACCCGCAGCCAGGTTCGACCCGTTGCGGTTGCTCGCTACCACGAGACCCTGCTGGCCGAGAGCCTCGGCGAGTAGGTTCGACACAGTCGTCTTGCCGTTCGTTCCGGTGACGGCCACGACTCGCGGAGGGTGGCGGATCGCCCCGATGATTCCGGGATGGATTGTGCGCGCGACGAGACCCGGCACGTGAGTGCCGGCCCGACCGAGTGCCCGAAGGGCTAACGCGGCGAGCTTGCCCGCCCAGATGGCGAGCAGGACCCGCAACACTGTCGGCCTACTCGAGGTAGTCGCGCAGGGACTGCGACCGCGAGGGGTGACGCAGCTTGGCCATGGTCTTCGACTCGATCTGGCGGATGCGCTCGCGCGTCACACCGAAGGTGTCGCCGATCTGGTCGAGAGTCTTCGGCATTCCATCGCCGAGGCCGAAGCGCATGCGGATCACGCCGGCCTCACGCTCAGAGAGCGAGTCGAGGAGCGACTCGAGCTGCTTCTGCAACATCGTGAAGCCCACGGCGTCGGCCGGAACGACAGCCTCGGTGTCCTCGATGAGGTCACCGAACTCGCTGTCGCCGTCTTCACCGAGCGGAGTGTGCAGGGAGATCGGCTCGCGACCGTACTTCTGAACCTCGACGACCTTCTCGGGCGTCATGTCGAGCTCGCGGCTGAGCTCTTCTGGAGTGGGTTCGCGGCCGAGGTCCTGGAGCATCTGGCGCTGCACGCGGGCGAGCTTGTTGATGACCTCGACCATGTGCACGGGGATGCGGATCGTGCGGGCCTGGTCGGCCATCGCGCGAGTGATCGCCTGGCGGATCCACCACGTTGCGTACGTGGAGAACTTGAATCCCTTGGTGTAGTCGAACTTCTCGACTGCACGGATGAGACCGAGGTTGCCCTCCTGGATGAGGTCGAGGAACTGCATTCCACGGCCCGTGTAGCGCTTGGCGAGCGAGACCACGAGGCGCAGGTTGGCGCCGAGCAGGTGGCTCTTGGCGCGGGCGCCGTCTTTGGATACCCAGGTCAGTTCGCGGCCGAGCTGCGACTTCTTCTCTGTGTCACTCATCTGCGAGAGCTTGTCTTCTGCGAACAGACCGGCCTCGATACGCATCGCGAGCTCGACCTCCTCAGCAGCGTTGAGGAGCGCGACCTTACCGATCTGCTTCAGGTAGTCCTTGACCGGGTCAGCCGTGGCTCCCGTGATGGCGCTCGAGTAGACGGGAACTTCGTCGTCTTCGTCGGCAACCGAGATGACGAGAGCGCCGGTGGGGAGCTCCTCATCCTTGGACTTGGACTTCGTGTCGTCGTCATCGTCGGAGTCGTCTGAATCGTCGGCGTCAGCGTCAACCGCGACGACAGCGACCTCGGCGACAACTGCCTCGAGGTCCACCTCTTCGTCGTCGCCCTCTTCTGCCTCGTCGTCACTCGCCTTGGTGGCGCGCTTCGTCTTGGGGGCAGCGGCCTTCTTGGCCGGGGCCTTCTTCGCAGCGGGCGTGGTGTCTGCGACATCCGCCTTCGCTGCTGCAGCAGTGCGCTTTGCCGGAGCCTTCTTCGCCGCTGGCTTGAGGTCGTCCTTGATCTCTTCGACAGCTACGGGTTCCGCAGTCTTTGTTCGGGTTGCCATGTCAGCACCTTCCATAATCTCTTCCACCTGACCGAACAGCGCGCCATGTGCGCCGTTCAGTACTGCGCCACGCGTCGAACGGGCAGCACAAGGACCCATGTCAAGTCCTGACGAGTTGCACGACGAATCGTGCTGCTAGCCGGGGGCACAAGACCGGGTCCTATATCAATTATCGCACAGGTTGCACAAGGTAATCGCCACGGTCTACCCGTGCGGTTAACCCTTGCGTCGACGCCACGCTCTTGATAATGCAACCCAAAGGGGGGCCACGGTTATTCCTTCCTGCTCGTGCAGGTGGCGGCGGGTGCGGCGTCGGGCGATCACGAGAAAGATCACGCCGAGTCCGACCACCGGGAATTGCACCAGAAAGGCGATGCGGAAGGAGTCGAAAGAGTAGAGCTCGGCGGGCACTCCCGTGCCTCCGTGCGAACGATCGATGATGTCGAGCACGAGCCCGATAAGCAGCATCATCACGAAGGTCGCGAGAAAGCCTCCGACGTTGACGACGCCACTCGCCGAGCCGAGCGCACGCGCCGGGTTGAAGGTGCGGGCGAAGTCGAAGCCGATGAGCGACCCTGGTCCGCCGACCGCGATCACGACGATGAGCACGATGATGAGCCACATCGGCGGGATGCCCGGCCAGGCCAGAACCGCGGTCCAGACGATCGCCATCGATGCAACGATGCCGAGCACGATGTTGCTGCGCCGGTAGGGATACCGCGCACTCAGGATCCCGAGGATCGGACCGCTCACGACGGCCGTGACGACGACGAGCGTGAGCAGGAGCGATGCCGTGGCCGGTCCGTAGCCGAGCCCGACCGAGAGGAACGGGAAACCCCAGAGCAGCGAGACGACAGTCACAGAGGACTGCGTGACGAAGTGCGACCAGAAGCCGAGCTGGGTTCCGGGGCGAGCAAGCGACTCTTTGAGGTTGTGCAGGGCGATCGTCCAGCCGCTGCGTTCATCCTCGAGCAGCGCGAGGTCGAGTTGCGCCGTCGTCGGCGGTGCATCCTTTGGTCCGTTGCTCACGATCGTGATGACGAGGATGAAGGCGAGCAGCGACAGCGCCCCCGCAGCGAGGAACGTCGGGCTCCAGCCGATCGAGTGGAGGGCGAGCGAGAGCGGGATCGCTGAGAGCACCTGGCCGAGCTGCCCCGTCGTGCCCATCGCCTGGGTGAGGAGTGGAAGCGCACGCCCACTGAACCACGACGCGATGAGCCTCGAGACCGAGATGAAGGTCGTTGCATCCCCCGCACCGACCAGGATGCGGCCGATGATGGCGACACCGATGCTCGGGGCGAGAGCGAGAGTGACCTGGCCGATCACCATGAGCGCCGCGCCGATAGCGATGAGGGCGCGTGGGCCCACACGGTCGAGGATGACCCCGACCGGGATCTGCAGCGCCGCATAGACGATGAGCTGCACAACCGCGAGGGTCGAGAGCAGGGCAGCCTGCACCTCGAAGCGCTCGGTCGCGTCGATGCCCGCGACGCCGAGCGACGTGCGCTGCATGACCGCTATGACGTACGCGAAGACACCGATGGACACGACCAGCCAGGCGCGTCGAGAGTTCACCTCTCCAACTTACCTGTCTGGTCAGACCAAGGGTGCCCGTGGCCGGCGCTACGGAAGACGGAAGTCGTCGTCCCCGGGTCGTCGAATCGCGAGGAACTTCTCGAGCTCGGCGGCGATGGCGTCAGCCGTGGGCAGCTCGCCGTCTTCGTCGGTGAGCGGCGAACGCACCGGGTTGTCCTGCATGTAGCTGTCGTGGCGCTGCTCGAGGGTTCCAACGAGTCGCGCGAGCTCCTGGTTGTTCTCCACCTGTCCGTCGATCTTGGTGAGGAACTCGCGGCCGTCTTCACGCAGGCGATCCGTCGGGAAGATGAGTCCCGTCGATGCGCTCACGCTCTCGAGCGCCGTCACTGCAGCGACCGGGTACTCGGTGTCCGCGAGGTAGTGCGGCACGAGAAGCACAAAACCGACGACGGGATGCTCCAGCTCCTGCAGTCGGTACTCGACGAGGTGCAGCGCATTCGCCGGCACCTGGGTGTGGGGCTTCCACACCGACATCGCGTCGATGAGCTCCGTGCGGTTGCCGCTCACGGTCACACCCATCGTGCGCGTGTGGGGAACAGGCATCGGGATCGCGTGCACCCACGTCGTCGTCGACACCTGGAATCGCTCGACCAGTTCGAGAACCGCGGTCGTGAATCGCTCCCACTTGAAGTCGGGTTCGTAGCCGGTGAGCAGCAGGAACTGCTGTCCGAGCTCGTCGTGCGCGAGGTGCAGGGCGAGCTCCGGCGGCTGGTAGTTCTCCAGGTGGTCCTGGTCGAAGTAGATCGTGGGACGACGAGCGCGGTAGTCGAGCAGCTCGTCATTGTCGAAGCGCGCGAGAACAGTCGTCTCGAGCGTGTCGCCGAAGTAGTCGTTGAGCTGCGTCACGGCGGAGCCAGCGTCGGCGAAACCGGTGAGTCCGGCGACGAGGTGGAGCCCCGCGGGCACGCTCTCCGCGCCGTCGGTGAGTACGTATAGGGCTTCAGGGTCGCGCATACCCCAACACTAACCGCGCGGGTTCGGCGTTGCCGGGCGTTGGGAGTTGCATCCATCATGCCCAGAGCGAACAGAGCCGGAAAGGCTCGTTACCATGGGGCAATGACCCTCGCCTCGCTGTTCGTGTCCGACTCGCCCGCCCTCACCATTGCCGCGGATGTTCTCGTGATCGGAGTGCGCAGCACCGACGACGGGCCTCGACTGCTCAGCGACGACGCCACGCTTCTTGCCCTCGAGCCGTCGCTCGCACTCATCGGAGTATCGGGCGGGGTCGACGAAGTGCGTCGCATCCCGTTCGCCGACGGAGCTGCCGCGAGCCTCGCGCTCGTCGGGCTCGGGTCGTCCACCATCGGCACCAACGAACTCCGCTATGCGGCTGGCAGCGCGGCCCGCCAGCTCGTCGGGGTCG
>Ga0247815_10004167_pt1 | contig 10199 bp, 11 predicted proteins | sample UWRJL194509B1_FD_181014 | JGI IMG/M metagenome (GOLD analysis project Ga0247815, IMG submission 181014) | Plant litter microbial communities from Arlington Agricultural Research Station in Wisconsin, United States - UWRJ-L194-509B-1 | ecosystem: Environmental > Terrestrial > Plant litter >... | reverse complement strand
CTTGGAAAGAAGGTAAGGCAGATAAATGGCAGGCTCGATGGTAAGGGTGGTGAAGGCGACGCCCGCGGTGGAGCCGGTGATAAGCCGGTCGCCTTTCAGCTCACGAACCTGAGAGACAGATGAGCATAATTCGAAAATAAGCTAGTAGGAGCGCACCCCTATGAGGAAATCTGCACCCGCAGTCTGCCACGATCCCTGCGGGATGACTTCGAAGTAGCACTTGGCGTCAACCCGGAGGAAGCAGCCCTCAGCAGCGTCCGCTGACTGAGGGTCGGACAGCCTCAAGAACACCTCGAACGTTTCTTTCTCAACGGCTTGCAGCCACTTATCATCGGCTTCAGCAAACGACTGGAGGATTGCAGCGGCCCATTGACTGGTGTATGAGCGGTGTTGCAATCTCGAATCCGTTGGGAAGGTGTCAGCGATGATGGTGACACTGTGGCCCTCGTCTTGAGCTTGGAGCGCGGTAGTTAGTCCAACAACACCTATTGAGAAGGCTGGTAAACAAAGAAAAACTTCGGCACAGGATCCGTATAAACGGCGCACCTGCTCCAAGTACGATCGTCTGTGGCATGTTGTGTGGGGGCGGAATTTCAGGCTTGTGCCCAGGACGGCAACCCTACTCTCAAGCTTTATATAGAAGGGCATTCTCTAGCGAGCATCTCGCGTAGCCACAATGCGTGCTTCCTAGGGACCTGTAATTGGCTAGGATTGCCATCGCTCGACCCGTAGCACTGGCAAGGTAACTTGTTCAGAACCGCAGTACCCACATATAACCATGCACTGTGGATAGTAATACAATTCCATGGGCTTCGTCTAGCGCTAGGTCCGTTACGGTGCCGAGGTCGAGTCCCTCAGGGGTAGGCAATGTGCGCACGAGCCTCGATGCATACCACCTCGGCGATTCCTTGCGGGTACGCAGCTCGTCCGAGGGCATCGCACAGAGTCTAAGAGCCAGCGTCTGCTGCGATCTCGGTGAGCTGGCGGTCGTACCATCCTGATGCTGTTGCTGCTGCCCACGCTTGCGGCCCATGACCTCGATCCACAACGCATACTTGGCCTGGCCAACAATAAGCCGAACTGAGTTGTGCGAATCTTGCTCTTCGTCTCCCGTGTGAGCCTGGGCTAGTAACAACGGCGCGACGAACGTCCGTTGTATCGTTGCGCGATCATCATAGACAACTGGGATCGCATGGTGCGCTAAAATTGACTGGCTGCGTCCAGGTTCATCGAAAGAATAAACTCTCCACTCGCTGACGGGCTGTCGTGGATTGTAACGAGGCTGGTGTAGGGTTTGAGTCCACAAGCGGTTCGTGATGATTGTCGCGGTGGGCCAGCCTTGGAACTCCTCCGAGTTGGCTTCGACGGATCGAGTAAGACTTGCTGCTGGATCTGCAGCAGCACTCAGGAGATGTTGTGAGTCCAGACTGATGACTCCATCTTCACGGTTGTGACAATCAGTGTGCTCGAGGAGAATGCCATGCGGAAAGGTGTATAACATGGGCTGCTCGCCGTGGTCGATGACGATGCTCATGTGATCTGGCCCAAGTAGTCCAAGAACCGGAAATAAAATCCAATTGCCATCGGCGTGCTGGGAAGGAGTCAGTAGTTGAGTGAGTGGGTAGGCGGTAGACTGACAAGTTGCACAGTAGTCACCCTCGAAGCGACAGTTCGACGGCGCCAGTTGAGTACACTAAGCACAAAGTGACGGCTCTCGTCCACACAGACTGTGCAGATGACTTCTTCAGACAATGACATATCGTAGAGCTCAAGCGATGGCGAGTGAAATTTGAATTCTGGTGAGAATGCGGCGAGAATGTTGCCCTCTGCCACCCAAAAGCGAAGTCGTAGCAATAAACAGAGCGTGTCAGTGTCGACAGTTCTATAGCGCGAGATTAGGTCAGCCGTGGGGAGTTTGACATAGATTAGAGAGGAGTTTCGCTTACACATTCCAAGGAGACCCACAAGAGAGTATGAACATGACACTGTGCCCATGGTCTACCGGCCGGCACTGTAAAACATCGGCCTCGCGGCCAGCTGCATAGCTGGCCATGAGTCTTCCATCTTGGATATCCCAACATGCGAGGCGGCCGTCGCCACCGACCTCGGATGTCAGAGCGAACCGCCCACGAACGATCATCAGCGTGCGCAAATCGCCTAGTTTGAGATCGAGACACTGATAACGCTGCAGTCGTGCTGCACAGTGTACATTAGATCCGTGTAGCAGTCGCGAGAAGTTGAGTTCGAGACGCGCAGCGGTGAGCGTGGCGTAGCGCAACTCGGCGAGGTTGAGCGATGCAAGAGTTCGCAATGCTGGTACTGGCAGCGGACATGTTTCAAGCATGCGCTCCGCAAGAGCTGACCAAGCAGTCAAAGAGTCTGCCTGTTCGTACAGGGTTCGGCAGGTCTAGCAGCGGCGTAGAGATGTGAGCTGTGCACGGCGTCAATGACGTGAAATTCGAACGGACCCAAGTCAATTGGACGAAGTCAAGGACATCAAGATGTCGTGCAATGCAAAGAAATATATCGTATGGAAGTCCCATGAGCGACGTCATTGTCTTAGAACAGCTCGAACGCAATATAAGCGGCGAAAGAGAAGGTAAGGAGTGTTTGGAACGCCGCTCAGGAACCGCCCAAGAACCACAGCTAGTTTCTAAATTACTTTATCCCAAAAATTCATCGGGTACAGGAAGTGATTGACTACCAGCGTGGGCTGTACACGAGCAATCGCTCATGGCAGGTCGCTGCCACTGATGCTACTCACCAAGCGAGCCAGACGAAGACCATGCTCACACTGCAATTATGAAGTTTAACGTTGCTTTTCATTGCATGAATGGTACTCCAAGCACAGCGTAAACACTCATATGGAGTGCGTTGTTGAACGAGTTTAGTAGAGGAAGTCAATCCAGGACAAGTCATCGCCGAATACATGCCCCAGCGTATAGTTCTTCGCTTCTTCATCTGTGAGGACGTGATCGAAGTAGATGCGCTTCTCGGGAGTCCAGCCAGGACCTGTTGCGGATTAGCATCGCGATTCGCTGCAATTTAGGAGCTCCACGAACCATAGTTCTTGTACTCGGCATATTTGACGAAATCGTAGGCTGCACAGTAGGTCAAAACTGGTAGAGCTGCTGCCATTCTAGCACGTACTGTTCGCAGACCAGGTGCTGAAGCCTTCGGGTTTGATGGAATCGTCGAGATAGCTCTGTAGATAAGTCAATTGTCGTGTTGATCCTGCTTTGGTCAGAACACACGAGTTGAACCACCGTGCGCGAAATATTGTTCCATGGCCTGGTGGTATTATATTACATTGTCAGTCGATGCAGCTTCTACTTACCCGACAGATAGACTTTACCTTCCTAAAGTAAACTTTCCAGCGATATCTAGCGCAGGATCCGAGTCCGGTGATTTGATGATAGAGCTATTCCATATGTACGCGCCGTATAGGTTGTCGTCGTTTGTGTACCCACTAGGAAGGGTTGGATCGTCCGGAACACCCTTCCAGGCTGTCACGTATCCGCCTGATCCTCGCATGCCCAGCATCGAATTGCTGAACCAGGCGGTGCCGAAGCCCTAGCCAATGTATCGCATTGTCAGCCGCAACAGTATTGAGACGAAGAACTGTTGACATACGTAGATGAAGTCTGTCTGTCCGAGAACCTGGCTTTGTGTGAAGAACGCTGATGCATTCTTGCCAACAAATATGGTGTCTTGCCAGCTCCTGTGCTCGGATTAGTATCATCCTGCACAGGCGTCTTCATAATTGTCGCGCACTTGAAGGTGCAGCCATAAAAAGAGGCTCGCACATAACCAAGGTTGAGCGCAAGTGCAGGGCCTTGTGATTTGTCTGAAAAATGGTCCTTGTTGAGAATGATGGCGAAGTGTGTGAAAAGGGAGGGGGACACGTACTTGCCTATCAACCATCGTCAGATCGGGTTATCTCACGACCTTTGTATTACATACCGCACGGTTCTCGAAGTTCAGGTTATACGCTTTGAAGTTGTCTGTACCAAATTCATCTAAAAGAAGGTTTGTGTTTGCTTCGGTCAATGGCATGCAGTACGAACTTGAGCCTCCTGGCGCGCCGAAGAAACCGGCGCCCGTCCATGCGGCGTACTATGAAGCATGAGCCTCAATCCAAAGGTAGGTTCCTGCGCCGCTCACCTTGTTGGGAGCAATATTCAGAACGGACGTCTCCGAATTATCTGCCAGCTTGTTCGGATCGCTTGTATTCATGAAGCGGGTGTCAAAGACCGTTGCAAGATTGTTTGTAAAATCCCTCGGCTGGAAGGAGGAAGTTGCACCGAGGAGGGTGATCGGTCCCTTACGCGAGATGTTCAGCGTTTCTTTGTACTCGCCGGCGTCGACGAGAATCCAGCGCGGAGACAAGTCCTCTGGCAATGAGTCCAGCGCCTTGTTGATGGTCGGAAAGTCGGCAGCTTCGTTCGTCTGCGAAACAAACACTGTCCCTGGCGGGCAGCCTAGTTTTGGCGAAATAGTCTTCAGAGGGCCGGCGAGATATTGACAGAGGCCGTAGAACTGAAGGTTTGGTCGTGCAAGACCAGACGCTGCACCGGGACTGGCGCTCAGAACCAACGAAATCAGAGGTAGAATCTGGATGAGCTTCATAGTTGATACGGCCCAGCTTTACTCCAAGCAAGCCTATAAATTGCGCTCGAGATCGGTCTTCTTCGCGCCACGTCCTAGGGTGATTCTCGCGGGCCGTGTCGCACCGCGCCAGTCAGCTGCAGTACCATGCGTGTAATATGCACCGTAAGAAAGAAGCGCGTTGGTAGATTGAAATGGTCGCGGCAAGACAGCCTCGAATTCTGCCCAGAGCAGTTGCGAGAGGGAGGAAGGGCCACGGCCCGGGCCGCGCGCCTTCGCGTTGTTTGGCCGTTGAGCGGAACCATTATTTCACTAACTTAGGAACGGATCATCTTCCTTACGAATCTATTTCCATATGACACTGCAAACGTTGAGGTCGGGAACGAGAGTGGCTGGGAGCAATCCCTGCTGGCACCATCACGTCACTTGTCCTCATGCCTACACTTGACCCCGCGATCGCTCATGCTCTCTCTCTCGATGCATCATCATCACGCGTAGAGCCACACGGAGGCTCAAGTTTTGCTTCCACGTTCAAAATCAGCACGCCAGACCGCCTGCTCTTCATGAAAACCGGCCGCGGTCCCGCTGCACGGACGATGTTCGCTGGTGAACACGAGTCGCTGAACGCCATACATAATGTCGACGCGTCTCTCAGTCCTAAAGCACTAGCGCATGGAGAGCTCGAGAGCTCACCAGGTTCATTCTTCTTGGTCACAGAGTTTATTCACCTTGGACGAGGTTCAGCGCCAAACCCCGATGCTCGCTCCCTCGCCGCGAAGCTCGCAAAGCTACACACAACAAAAGTGGCGGTGTTGGACGGAGTAGAAGGTCCGTTTGGGTTCCCCGTGACGACGTGCTGCGGAAATACACCGCAACCCAATGAGTGGACATCGACCTGGTCAGAGTTCTATGCAACGCGTCGTTTACGGTTCATTGTCTCCCAGTGCAAAGCCGACAAAGACCTCTCCACTGCAGTAGAGCGCACCGCGGCGCGTATAGTACCTCGGCTTCTCGGTGATTTGAATATCGTGCCTGTGGTTACACATGGCGACCTCTGGAGCGGAAATAAGGGCACGGCGAGTTTCGATCGGCCGGGAGCGAAGGAGACCACAGAGCATGTCGTATTCGATCCTGCATGCTGCTACGGCCACTCTGAGTATGATCTCGGGATGATGAAGATGTTTGGTGGATTCAATCAAACCTTTTACCAAGAGTACCACCAGTTAGTACCCAAGCAGGAGCCGGTGGATGAGTTCGATGATCGGGTCGAACTGTATGAGCTGTGAGTCCCGTTGTTCGCCTTATCCGCAAGATTAAAAGCCTAATCTGCTTGAAAATAACTAGATATCACCATCTGAACCACTACGCATTATTTGGAGGCTCCTATCGCGGCGGCGCGATGGGTATCATGACCAGGCTTTGGACGAAGTACGGCGACGGAGAGTCCGACCTGTGATGAGATGCATGCCAGTAAAAACTTCACCAAGGTCCTGTGTAGCGAAAATGCACACTCGCGTGGATATGTTGGTTTAGTGTTGGACAATGCGTCAGCCTGACTTTGAATATACTTCTTCCTCTCGGTCCGCTTTTCACCGCTGTCACCCTCATTCCAACTCTTCTATCAGAGCGCGAGTCGCTGTAGGCCCCGTTAACGGCGATGTGACGTTCGCGCCTCTGCAATTGATGATCGATGTGCTCCTACACCACTGAAACGATTCGCCCAGACCATGACGCCCATTTAATTTGTTTGTGATCGAGTGATCTGCGGCCAGGGCTCTGACTTGCGCGGTGGCGCTTATATTTGGCTGTCTCCTGAATGTTGTTGACTCAGCCGCACTATGTACCGTGACGATTGTGCACTCAATGTGATGCGCGCGGTTGTTCGCAAATCGTGACGAGCAGCTCCAAAACTGCTCAAGCATTAGAACTGGCTGCATAGTTCGACTTGTCTGCAATCGTACGCGTCTGCACTTTGGGGAGCTGCGTGCCAAGCATCTCCGCACGCGAGCAACGCGTGGTATGGCGCCCGTGCCTGCACCACATCCCAACCTCGGCCGTCGCGTGCGGAAGTGGCGCCTTGCACGTGGGTTCGTGCCTCGACCCGGCAATTTGCCCCTGCTGTTGGACGAAGGGGGGTTTTGGCCCACGACCAGCACGCAAGGTGACTGGCACTGTCGCCTCACCGCGGCGATGAGTGCCGGTTTGTGAGGGTGCATTTGACTGGGAAGGCAACGAGTGATCTAGACATGTTAGGAAGTACGCAAATAACGTGAGAGACATCGGCGGAAGAGACGGAGAGCCTCTGCGCTGCCTCGGATGTTCATGCCGTGCCAGACTCGTTGAAGTCGGACTTACAAGGGACAACGAGGCATGAATACGTGTACCGGCCGGTGCTCATACCGTTAACTGCGATGTCGTGCCCGCCATGTCGTGGGCAAAGTGCTATCAGCAACTCCTGGTCATATCGGTCGTACCCGTCCCAGCCATTGACACCTCCGGTCAGATGGCATGACTAGTGACATCGCGCGCCCCGACGGCCGCCTAGTAAGTTGCCAGCGTGCTTACGCCCATGTATCTGAAGGCAGCTGCCAGTCCTTGGTCAATCTGAATGGTCAATCTGGTGGTTGACGCTGTGGCTATTGACTCCGAGAGCCCTCGCACCTTTCCGATGGTTGTGCTTGCTATACCCCGAATGAAGCACCCATCACCCCTAACTGTCAGCCAACGGGTTGAGGGACATGAACTGGGACCCTGCGTGCCGAATTGGCGAGCCTAGTTGTTGAGCAACGGCGGTGAGGCTGTGTGACCCAGCAGCCAATGGCAGCCCGCGTGCCCTGAGTTGCTTCCGCGGCCTCGTTGCGCCCGCACTATGGGGGCGGGTGGCAGGGACGGAAGCATTGCGGCTGTTCCTGAGCATCCGTGCCTGGGAAGGCGGGGTCTGAACTTGCTTGCGAACACTTGTCTGCTGCCTCTGCTCGGCCTCACGATGCCGTCGAAACGGCCAACTACGAGTGCCGAGTCATCGATGCCTTCACAGACGAGCTCGACAGGCCCTGGGCTCGTGACCTGGGTTCCTGCCGAAGGGCCGTCTTCAGCTGCAGACCCAGTGCGCGCACACCATCTTGCGATGCAACACGAACAGCAGCAAAGGCGACAGCACAGTGCAGGCTCAGACTCCGACGCAGAATCCGAGGCTGATGACGGGCTTTTTGCGTACTTGCCGCCACTGCCTGAGCCAGCGCACACCGGACCATACGAACAGCAGCCGCAGCATTCTGCAGCGCCGATGGGTACAGCAACGACGAGTAGTCGGTTAGACCGCATCGATGAAGACTCGATATACGACGCTGGCTATCCCCCGCGGCCGTTGTCGACAGCGCGCTCGCTACCCAGCGCTCCCGTCACGCCGAAAGCAGAGTCGGTATTCTCGGTCCCGTACTCGCCTTCAGCAGGCGATGACATGAAACGCGGATTCAGCGCTGGCTCTAGCGTGATTATGGCCGACATGGAAGACAAGAAGCTCGAGGAGGAGGAAGAGGACGAGGAGGATAGCCCCTTCCCCGAAGTTCGCTGCGCCGTGTCCAACTTGGACGATCCGACAATGCCATGCATGACGGTGCGCATGTGGCTGATTGGTCTCATTCTTTCTCTTGTCGGTGGCGCATGCAATGTCTTCTTCAACTTCCGGCAGCCAGCTCCGACGGTCATTCCGCTCGTGCTCCTCCTCATATCCTTTCCTATTGGCAAGTTTGCCGCATACATCACTCCCATTCGCACTTGGAGATTGCCCAAGTGGCTGGGCGGCGTGGAAATCCATCTCAATCCCGGTCCCTTCAACGTCAAGGAGCATGTGCTCATCTACATCATGGCCAACGGTGAGCTCTCACCACTGCTGCAACGCTTGCTCTTGGCGCTGACAGATGTTTTGAATTTCGCCGCTACTCTTGTTGCCACTTTCGTCTTTCGCCGGGTTGCCCGCTGTGTCCGACGGCTCCTGATCCTCTGACATTTATCCCTCGTCCCCGCGCGCAAACCTGGCAACCGTGCGACCACCTCGCACATCGTTTATCGCCGCACTCTTGTTTCACTGCGTCGCCTGAAATCTGTCTGACCCTGATGTTCTGCCTGACTTGCCGTGGGTGCCGACTCCACGCCCTGCCATATTTTTGGCTGCGCTGCCGAAACACAATGCACTGTCGGCGGCCGCAACCACCATGACTGCTGTTGCGATCTTTTTGACGCACAGTGTCTATCACATCTCCATATGCTCTTAGCGCCATCGTAGTGGGCGAGAAATTCTACAAGATGGAACTGTCGTTCTGGTTCTCTTTTCTTCTCGTTCTTGCAACGCAAATGACTGGATTTGGGCTCGCTGGTGAGTTTATACTTGCTTCCACTCACGTCTGCATTACTCATTCTTTATTTAGGCATTTGCCGCCGCTTCCTCGTGTGGCCAGCAAGTATGATCTGGCCACAAAACCTAGTCGCATGTACCCTCCTCAATACCCTCCATGCGGGCGAGGACAGTAATCTTGGTGGTGGAGGCGGCGGTATCTCGCGTTTCCGCTTCTTCATGTACGCCTTTGCGGCCGCCTTCGCCTGGACCTTCCTTCCCGCATATCTCTTCACCGCGCTCAGCACCTTCAGCTGGATCTGCTGGATCCGTCCCAACAGCCCTGTTGTCAACCAACTTTTTGGCGTCGAGTCGGGACTTGGTATGGGGATGCTCACGTTCGACTGGGCGCAGATCTCGTGGATCGGCAGTCCTTTGATGGTCCCCTGGTGGGCCGAGGTCCACGTCATCACAGGCTTCGTCCTCTTCTACTGGATTCTCGCACCGATCCTGTACTACACCAACACCTGGCACCTCTCGCACTTTCCGATTTTCAGCAGCTTACCATTCGATCGCTTCGGTGAACAGTACCGCATACAGGACATCCTTGTTTCTGGCGGAGCATCGCTCAACGAAACGGCGTACCTCGAGTACTCGCCATTGTATATGCCCGCGGGGTGGGTTGTTACATATCTTCTGGCGTTTTCGGTCAGCACAGCCGTTGTCGTACACACGATCTTGTACCACGGCGGGGCGCTGCTCAGTGGTCTCAAGCGTATGCGCGTTGAGAAGGACGACATTCACGCCAAGCTTATGCGCAACTATCCTGAGGTCCCGGACTGGTGGTACGCGGTCGCGTTCGTGCTGTTCTTCCTCCTTGCTGTTGTCGCTGTTGAGGTACGCCTACCGCTCTTCAGACCACACTAGAAAAGTGTTGCTGACGATCCCATCAGCGCTGGCATGTTGGGGTGCCCGTTTGGGCACTGGTCCTCTCGTTGATGCTGCCCGTCATCTACATCCTCCCTGGTGGCTTCATTTTTGCTATGACCGGCCAACCCATCACGCTCAATCTCCTCGCACAAATCATCCCTGGCACGCTTCTTCCCGGAAACGTCTTCGCCAACATGGTTTTCAAGGTTTATTCTATCGAGACGCACACAGAGGCCATCAGTTTCGTCTCAGACCTAAAGCTTGGGCATTATATCAAGGTGCCACCGCGGGCGTCATTTATCGCGCAGAGTTCGGCGACGATCCTATC
>Ga0247815_10004166_pt1 | contig 10200 bp, 10 predicted proteins | sample UWRJL194509B1_FD_181014 | JGI IMG/M metagenome (GOLD analysis project Ga0247815, IMG submission 181014) | Plant litter microbial communities from Arlington Agricultural Research Station in Wisconsin, United States - UWRJ-L194-509B-1 | ecosystem: Environmental > Terrestrial > Plant litter >... | reverse complement strand
CTGTGAGTGGCTCTCCAACTGGTTCGCCCAGGCGGTAGTCCCAAAGACAAATGACGTGGTCGCGGGATCCACCTGATGCAAGTGTCTTCCCATTGGGAGAGAAAGCCATTGCAGACACTGGGCCCTTGTGACTGCTGAGGAGCCCACACACGGGCTGGCCGGTATCGGTTGATCTTACATCAATCGTGCCGTTGCCCGAAGCACACGCAATCGTGCACCCATCCGGCGATACTACAACTAGCTTGCTTTTGTTGGTGTGCTGACGGCGGTGGAGCGGTAGGAGCAAGCGACCGGTACGGACGTCCCATCGAAACACCTTGCCACTCACTGTCCCCGCGATCAGGGAATGACCATCTGGCGTGAACGCGATACTTTGGATCTCCTCGTCGATACCTGTTTTGAGCTGGCGTATCTCCGCGCCGCTACGAGTGTCCCACAATAGTACGGTGTTGTCGTCTGAACCTGACGCGAGAATCTCGCCGTCAGGCGAGTAGGTGACGCATGTAATCCCCTGGTCGTGTCCAGCGAGTACCATGACACACCTTCCGGCGTGGTGGTCAATTCCGACTGTCTCGATCGGGAGTAGACCGGTAAACAGTTCGGAGAAGATCTCATGGATAAGGGAGTCCTTGGGCGTGAAAGGGAGAGCCGACAGGTAGATGTGCGGTGCGCTCCGCTCGATCGCTTCGTGGGAGGATGTGACGAAGGATAAGGCATCACGAAGAAACAGCGAGGTATCCTCAGTGACCACCTGCGTGCAAGTCAGCAACTATCAAGATTATACTGGGCATGCACTCACCACTGAGGCTGCAATGCGGAGGAGGTTTGAGGCGCGCCGAACCTCGCCGATGATACTGAGCAGCTCTAGCCAGAAGAGTAGCTTGCGTCTGAGGACGGAATTTATCTGGTTGTCAAATGCAGACTTCACAGAGCTGAGTTCTACGTGATGAGCCCAGTGAATGCACGCGTAGATGAGCGAGTTCGCGATCCAATTTGGTTTATCATCGTCGCCATCATCTCCATCGTCGTTGTGACTGTCGTCGTCACCGCTGTCTTCCTCGTCCTCCTCCTCGTCGTAGTCGTCGTCCTCGTCGTCCTCGTCATCATCGAAGTTGTCGTCGTCGCCATTGTCATCGGTTTCCAATTCGTTTTCGTGGTTCTCTCTATACGATGTCGCGCTGCGTGAGATGTTGAAGCATAGATCGTCGGCGGTCATTCGTTTGAGACATCCGCGTGTAAGTTCATCGTGCCCGAGCTCCTTGCTAATGCGGATGTGTTCTGGAGCGCGGGTGAAGATGAAGTCGCCGAACGACGCATGCAACGTGCGCAGTTCGCCCTCATCATCTTCATCCGGGACGAATATCACTGCATGAAGCCCTCCTAAGGCCCCGCGAAGGCGTTCGGAGGTCAATCCCAGAATCTCGGCAAGACCCCGCAGCGTGAGTGGTGCCCGTAGAGAGAGGATGGCGGCGACGATGCGGCGCATCTCGTCGAGCTCGGTCGGTTCGAATGCATCTGTGTCAGATGCGTGGGTGAGGACGAGCGAGTACATATTATCAAGCGAGGCGGTGGCAAGGGCTGACGTTGATGTTTGCATCTTGACCGTACGCAACCGCTCTGATCGGCCTGGAACGTCCTTGCGCCCGAGAATGTACGCCAGTGCGGTGGAAGCGAAGATGAATAGACCGCCAGATAATTTTGCTAGTTCATCCAGGTCATGTTTGGTGTACCAATCTGAGGTCACGGCCCTACTCTCCAACGTCTTCTGGATGTAGAGCCGGATGTCCGTAGTGACGTGAATCTGGTCGATGGCTTGGAGATGGACGACGGAGCTGAGGCTCGTTTCAGCGATTGAGGTGTCGCGGATGTGCATCTCCGGTCTTGACGTGAGGAGGAACTTGACGGGCGTCGGGCTGGTGAAGCTGGCCAGCGCGTTAATGAGCTCGACGAGTTTCTCGTCATCGCTGCATTCATCCAGAGCGTCGATGACGAAGACGATCTGGTGATTAAACGACTTCAAACCTTCGAGCGGTCTGGCGAGGAAATGTTCGACTTGAGCATCGATCGACTTGTGGGCGAGGTCGGGGTCGTCCTTGAGTTCATCGGCCAATGCCTCGGCATAGTCCGGGACCCTCCGCGCCAGGATGGCGGCGAGTGTGGGAATGATACACCGGACGTCTGTGCGCTCGACTGTACCGGTAGAGCGAGAACAAAAGAACGTGCCACCGAGGACGATGGTCGGCTCTTTGGCCAACATTCGGCAGAGGGTCAACGCGATGGAGGTCTTGCCACTTCCTGCCATGCCGGCAATCCAGATGATGTGGACACCGCCGCGAGTGATAAGGAGGTTGTTCTTACGATCTAGTAACTGAACCCGCGTGTCTTTCATGCACCCGGCATCAGACGGCTGAGCGTCGTAAAGTGCGCCAGGAACATGATGCTTTCTCAAGCCTGTGATGCATTAGTCGACACACGTATCAGACTAGGAGCTATGCATGCACCTTTCTCAATAACCAGCGCCACATCCGAAGAAGGATCGTACATCAGCAAGTGCGTTTCGTTGTGGTACTCGTTGACGATGGAGCCCCCGGGTGCGTGGTTGATACTGCTGTTGTGATTCGCGACGAGCTTGAACAAAGCGTGAGGAAATCGCAGTATGCCAATAAAATACACTCACAGGCTGACCATCCACGGATGCAAGAGTGTTGAGTGGTGGTCGAGAGTTGCCAGTCACTACCCGCGGTACCGGAGCGGGGGCTCCGGCGACGGGTGGCGCAGGCTTAGTAGCAGCTTGAGGGCGCGCATCGCGCTGACCGATCCCACGGGATCGTGGCAGGCCAGTGATACCTGGTCGACCTAGTGGACCGGGACGAGTCTGCACTGACGAAACTAGTGGATGGTTTGGCGTCGATAACTGCGACCTGTTCACCCGTTGGCTCGCACTTCCTTGCGGGAGCTGGTGATGGTGGTCACAGCAGGATGAAACATCGACGAAATCAGTGCAGATATAATGGAACGAGGTGTCAGTTGTCATGTGTATGGGTCAGAGCACAGGATCTGCTCACAGGTCGACTTCGCGTTCCAGCAGCTGTGGTCGTAGGCCGGCCTCCAGAAGGCCGTGGCAATGCAGAAGCAGCAAATTCCACAGATGCTGCACGACCTGAAGTGTTCTGGCGGATGACGGGCTTGGACAAGTGTCAGGGAGATGCCACCTATCGAGGAATGCACTCACAGGTCGATATCCCATTGGTACTGAAGCGCTGACTAGCGGACGAGGGTTCCTATCAACTCGTGGCGGCAATTTATGTGCAGCGGTGATGGGTGGTGTAGGCTGAGCAGAGGCCCGATGAAGTGCACGAGATTTCGGCTGATCAAGAACGCTTGGTCGTCCCTGCATGCCAGATCGAACCTGACCTTGCGGTGAGAAGGGCGCTTGACCTGGCACAGACGATCGTGACCTGTCAGTTAGCCGACTTACGACCCCTTGAATCAGCTTGTGAACGACATGGAGAGACGAGGCATGGGAGAAAAAGGTAAGATGCGTTGGGTAGAGGGCAGAATCTTCTCACCGGTCGATCTCGTGTTGTGGCTTTCAGAGTAGCCGGTGCTTTGCTCGAACGCTGTGGGAGCTTAGAAGGAGGTATTGCCCGCCCGGAAGTTACTACAGTAAGTTTGGCGGCCTCTACACTGGATTTCATAGACGTCGCCTGCGCTGGCGGCGAAACTGATGGCTCGCTTGTCGTGGATGAAAGTGAAGCGCTGGCCGCGGCTCCTCGCATTGGCAGTTGAGCTCGAGTTGTGGCTGCCATAGTAGCATGCCTTCCTTCCGAACGTCGGGGCAGCCTAGAAGCAGGGGTATCTGGCTTTTTGGTAGTCTCAGCAGGTTTGGTGGCAAATTCGACCGAGTTCACTGATGCTGCACGGCTTGAAGTTTTGTATTTTACAAAGTCCTTTGAGAAGAGTGAGCTATAACAGCAGTCTTCCAAATACACTTACAGGCTGATCCCCCAACAATACTGAAGCGGTGACCGAAGGTAAATTGTTGATAGTTCCTCGCGGGGCCGAGTCGAGCTCAGCTGTGATGGGTGGTGTGAGTTCAGGAGAGACTTGAGGGAGTGCATCGGGCTGGTCAGTCCGGCGCGAGTCACTTTGTGGTCCCAGTGGACTGGAACGAGCTTGCGCTGGCGGTGAGACCGGTGGCTGGTTTGGTGTCAACGACCTCGAAGTGTTGATCGGTCGACCTGCAGCCCCTCGTGTTGGCGGTCGACCTCGAATTGAGGCCACCATAGTGGCAGGCCCTCCTCCCCGACGCCGTGTCGGCTCGGCAGCGGCTACAGCTGGTTTAGCGGTGGTTACAACAGGTTTGCTAGCAGTTGCGACGGGCGTCCCAGGAGCAGCGCGATGTAAAGTGTTCGCGGCAGCGTCTGATGAAGGGAATCCATCCTGGCCACCACGTTTTGGGGATCTTTTGCGACTGAGTGGCGGATTTGGAGATCGGCTGCGACCTGTCTTGCGACTGACAGTACCGAGCGAGCTCATTGAAACGATAGACTGTCGAACAAGACTATATGCGTGCAGGCAACGAGATCGTCCAAGGCCAACGTGCAACGTGCATAACGACCGCTTGACCGCGATCGGAAGCCGCGCTTACGGTGGCACAAACAATCCACAGCAGCCGAGCCCTCCTGCCGAGGTCAAGCTCAGAGACGCCTTTTGTCTCGCTCTCCCCTTCGCCGCCGCCGTTGCCTGTCGCCCATGCTCTTTCACGCTACGCTATCCGCTCCGCGAGCAGCTTGGGCCTCATTATATGTAGCATAGTGCAAACACAGCGTCGACAAATCATGCTGATCACCAGCGGTTCCTTGACTTGCGCACGGTCAAGCTCAATGTAGTCCGAGTCGATCACGTCCGCCATCACTGCCTTCAACTCGCCTCATACAACTGATACAACAAACCCCGCGACTTCCTCAGAAATTACAGCGGCGTTCGATTCGATGTGCTCGTCAACAGCATGCATGCGCCGTGCAGGACGAAGTGGTGGACCTTCTCACCCAGTTCGCGTCTGCATGTGCAGCTGACCTCGTCACTACGCAAGAGGTCTCAAGCATATACGACATGCTTTATAACGTGATCTCAAGGCGCACTACACTGTGCACCAAGGACAGCTCGCAATACTGCGCGCTCAAAAAGGATATTGTCGGTACCTCCAACTGCCAAAAGGCGAACTCGCCCAGATGAACGGGATGTGCAGAGCCCTCAGTCAAATACAACTCCATTATTACACCGTGAGCAAACGTACTTCTGTGATGTGCTCGTTTAACTAGGAGTCGGCCCCCTGCAGCGATTCCGATCGGTCTGAAGGTGCTAGTAACTGGTTGCCAGTGGTAATGGCTGCAATGGTGGTGGGTTCACACTGCATTAAAGCAACGATATGAAACTCCCTCACTAAGATTGTTCGGATGATGTTCCTGCGGAAAATCATGTGCTGTATCAGCAGTCCAGCAACTGGATGGTTAGTTCGTGGCTTGTGAAAGGCTAGCCACCTACCATATATGAGATGCAGCATCGTGACTGGCTTGCATATCAATTCTCATAGTGCGTCCGATTTTGTTCCGCGGCGAGCCACGCACAGGCTATATAACACATTTATCGCTGATGTTTAGCCGCTGGCTCGGTAAAGTCCATCCTCCGAACAATCTTGGATCAACTTGAAGGCATCGATTCTTCGGGCCAATATATCTTCATTTTAGTGCGGTGTCATCGGGTTGTTGAAAGTGGTCGTGTATTTATGATACACATCCGAGTTGCACAGTATTTAAAACATGTGATCCTCTGACAGGCATTACTCACTGTACATACGATCATGAACTAGAAGAGTTGTTGCTACGCCAACACTGAGCCCATTGCTCGCCCTGATGCATTATGCCTTCTTCGGCAGTGATAACAACACGCCGCGTGGCAAGGATCCTAGAGAGTCCCGCAATCTCCAGATAACCTCGATACTCGGGTGGCACCCAGAGTAGCCGATCGTTTGTCGGCGATACAAGCCATCTATCGTTGTATTTGACGTATTTGGCGAACGCGAGAGATTCCAGCGCATTTCTTTCGCGCTGGTTTACTAACAATTTGACCTGTTCGAGGTCCCAAATGCGGATGGTTGCGTCGCTACTGCCGGTGACGAGGAACCGCCCGTCTGGCGAGAAGACAACTGAGTAGATGGTACCCATATGGCCACGCAGAACCGGCTCAATGGCTTTCGCCGTCATCGCATTTCGCAGATGGACAGCCCGGTCAGTTCCGGCAGATGCAATACACCGCCCGTCTGGTGAGTAGGCGACTGTCAGCGAGTACTTGATATGATCTTCTGCGTGGAAAATTTCGGCTCCCGTGTAACTGTCGAAGCAAATGAACCCCGCATCAATTGGTGCCACGATTCGAGCGCCGTCGGGAGAGACCGCAAGCGTGCCCGTCATGTAGTTGAGCGATTGAACCATCTGACCTGTTGCAGCATTGAAAATATGAGCATTAAAGCTGCAAGCCGCGATGAGTGTTCCGTTAGAAGAATAAGCCACAGATAAGACAGGGTGGCCACACTCGATCTGTAGAATTTGTACCGGATGCGTGGTACTCACGTGCCAGACGCGAATCGTGTCGTCATCTGATCCAGAAGCGAGATGCAAATCATCCATTGAGAATGCAACGGTATTGACTTCCTCGTTGTGTCCGCGTAGTTCAGACACCGCAAGCTGGCCTGTCCGTGCGTCCCAGAGCCGCACCATCGTGTCGTCTGACCCGGTAGCAATCAAGCAGCTGTCTGAAGAGAACGTCACTGAGTTAACCGGGCCTGTATGGCGCAGCAGCGGGTACGTCTGTTCGTAGGTATGCGCGTCCCACACGCGGACTGAACCATCATCTGAAGCAGAGGCGATGAGGCGGCTATCACCACTGACTGCAATTGCATTCACCGAATCAGCGTGCCCGTCAAGTGGTGGGACCGAAGAGTAGTCTCCACCAACATCCCACACGCGAATGGTATCATCCGAACAGGATGCGACGTACAGGCCATCATTGGAGAAACAGACACAGTTGACGTCTTCGGAGTGACCTCGCAAAACGAGCGGAGAGGTCGGATGGCCATCATCGCGGATATTCCAAATGTGCACTGTGCGATCGCTAGACGCTGACGCCAGAGCATTGCCGTCTGGCGCAAAGGCCAAACTCGCGACCCCGTCCTTGTGGCTGGAATAGACGCGATGTTGCTGGCCGGTATGTGTGTCCCAAATACGAACCACTATGTCCCATGACCCAGAGGCGAGGAAGACGCCATCGAGAGAAAATGCGAGAGCGCTGACTCTGCCTTCGTGTCCTGTGAATGGCTCTCCCACCAGTTCTCCCAGGCGATAATCCCAGAGCCGGACGTTTTCGTCGTCTCCGCCTGAAGCCAGCGTCTTCCCATCGGGAGAGAATGCCATCGCGAATACTGACCCGTCGTGCCCTCCGGGGAGGACGCACACAAGCTGGTCGGTGTCCGTTGACCATACATCAATCGTTCTGTTGTCAAAAGCAGAAGCGATCTTGCCCCCGTCTGACGATAATACAACCGTTGTGATTTTGTTGGTGTGCTGGTGATGGAGTGAGAAGAGCAAGCGGCCAGTGCGGGTGTCCCATCGGAAAGCGTTGCCATTCTCTGTTCCTGCGGTGAGGCAATGTCCGTCCGGTGTAAATGCGATGCTTCGGATCTCCTCACCGGTGCCTGTTGAAAGCCTGCATATCTCCACACCGCTGCGAGCGTCCCACAATCGCACCGTGTTATCGTTTAAGCTCAACGCAAGAACCTTGCTGTCTGGTGAGTAGGTGACGCTTTTGACGCTCCAATCGGTCTCCGCGACAACCATAACACACCGTCCGGCATGGTCGTTGATTCCATACGTTTCGATCGAAGGAAGGCCGGTGAATAGATCAAGGAAGGTCCGACGGACAAGGGAGTCTTTGGGCGTGAAAGGAAGAGCCGAGAGGTATATGTGAGCTGCGTTGTACTCGATTATTTCGTGGGAGGATGTGACGAAAGAATTCGCGTCGCGTAGGAAGAGACGGAGATCTTCATCGATCACCTAAATTCAGGTCAGGAATAGGCAAAGTGCAATTGAGGCAGCGACTCACCGCCGAGGCTGCGATGCGGAGGAGGCTAGAGGCGCGCCCGACCCCATTAATGACACTGAGCAGCTCCAGCCAAAAGAGCAGTTTGCGTCGGAGGACGGAATCGATCTTGTCATCGAAAGATGACCTCACTGAGGCTAGGTCGACATGGTGGGCCCAGTGGAGGCACGCGTACACGAGCGAGGTTGCAAGCCAGCGGGGCCAGGTGTAAGAGCTTGCTTGGGATGTCCTTGTGCTACGTGAAAGGCTGGAGCCGGAGTCGTCGGAGTCATCGGAGTCTTCAGAGTCTTCAGAGCCTTCAGAGTCTTCGGAATCGTCAGAGTCGTCAGAGTCGTCAGGTTCGCCGTTTTCTTCAGAGTCACCGTAGTCGTCAGAGTCGTTGGGGTCATTCGCTTGGTACGATGATGCTCTGCGTGAGATGTTGAAGCAGAGGTCGGCAGCGGACATCCTTTCAAGACATCCGCGTGCAAGCTCATCGTGCCCGAGCTTCTTACTGATGCGGATGTGTTCTGGAGCACGAGTGAAGATATAGTCGCCGAACGACGCATGGAGCGTGCGCAGCTCGCCCTCATCATCTTCCTCCGGAACGAATATCACTGCATGAAGCCCCGATAAGGCTTCACGAAGGTGCTCGGGCGACAGTCCGAGTAGCTCGGCGAGGCACTCCAGCGTGAGGGGTGAACGTGTAGCAAGGATGACGGCGACGATGCGGCGTGTCTCGTCCAGCTCCGTCGGCTCGATGGCTTCTGGATCGGATGCTTGCGATAGAACGAGCGAGTACATCTTGTCCAGCGAGGCCGTGGCGAGGGTTGAATTTGACGTCTGCATTTTCACCGTCCGCAATCGCTCCGACCGGCCAGGAACCTCCTTGCGTCTGAGGATGTATGCCAGCGCTGTGGATGCGAAGATGAATAGACCACCCGACATTGCTGCGAGCTCATCGATATCGAGCTCGGTATACCATGCGGAAGTGGTTACCGCTTTCTCAAACGTCCTCTGGATGTACAGACGGATATCCGCGGTGACGCGGCTCGCGTCGATGGTGTGGAGATGGATGATCGAGCTGAGGCTCGTGTCGGCTATCGCGGTGTCGCGTATATGCATTTCTGGTCGAGACGTGAGGAAAAACTTGACGGGTGCTGCGCAGGTGAAGCTGGCCAGCCTGTCGATGAGCTCTACGAGCTTCGCCTCATCGCTGCATTCGTCCAGAGCGTCGACGACGAAGATAATCTGGCGACCGAGCGAGCCCACACTTTTGAGAGGCCTGGCGAGAAGATGTTCGACTTGAGTGCCGATCGACTTGTGAGCAAGGTCGGGATCCTTCTTCAGCTCCTCGGCCAATGCACCGGCATAGGCCGGAACACTCCGCGCCAGGATGGCAGCAAGTGTGGGGATGATGCACTGGGCGTCCGTCCGCTCTACCGCTCCGGCAGAGCGAGAGCAGAAGAACGTGCCACCGAGGAGAATGGTCGGCTCCTTGACCAACATGCGGCAGAGGGACAGTGCGATGGAGGTCTTGCCGGTTCCCGCCATACCTGCGATCCAGACTATGTGAGCGCCGCCGCGGGCATTGAGCAGGCTTTTCATGTCCGCGAGGATCTGGATACGAGTGCCTTCCATACAACCGGCGTCGGACGGTTGCGCGTCGTGCAGAGCGCCGGGGATGTGGTGCTTGCCCAAGCCTACGATGAATCAGTCGACGCGTTTACTTGACTGTCGTTGGGTTACGTACCTTCCTTGATGACTAGTGCCACATCCGAAGAAGGGTCGTACATCAGCAAATGCGTTTCGTTGTGGTATTCGTTGACTATGGAGCCACCAGGCGCATGGTTGATACTGCTGTTCTGGTTTACGACGAGCTTCGACAAGGTGTCAGGAAGTTGCAGCATATCTACAAAGGCACTCACCGGCTGTTCAACCATCAATGTTGATCTAGTGGTTGGGGTTCGAGGGTTGCCGGCAGCCCGCGACATCGCGGTAGGTGCACCAGGGATTGGCAGTGCAGGTTCAGCAGCTTGAGGTCGTGCGTTACGCTGGCCATTT
>Ga0247815_10004165_pt1 | contig 10200 bp, 8 predicted proteins | sample UWRJL194509B1_FD_181014 | JGI IMG/M metagenome (GOLD analysis project Ga0247815, IMG submission 181014) | Plant litter microbial communities from Arlington Agricultural Research Station in Wisconsin, United States - UWRJ-L194-509B-1 | ecosystem: Environmental > Terrestrial > Plant litter >... | reverse complement strand
CTTCGAAGGGCATAACACAGCTGCCGTGAACCAATCGGACTGGGACCAGTGAGATGCGCCTTCATCGAAGTCTGGCGAGCGCATCTCTCGGCCTGGATAACATGAAACAGGAAGCAGAGAAGTGGTAGCCCGCGTCGCATTTAACCCTTCATGTGGCGCGCGCGAAGGCGCAGGCGCGCCGAGTGGAAAATGTCCCGGCCAAGCGGGAAGAGAAAGGCGGACGACCGTGACAGAGCTCGCAATCTTCCGACCGATACCTGTCTCCCGCCGCGGTGTCATCCCATTCACACAATAAACGGTATCTTTTTGAGAACTTGAAACCTGTACTGGCCTTTGAAGCATTCACTGGTGGTCCCGAGGTTCCTGCTTTGCACCCAATGTGCAAAACCTTTGATTTGTGTACAACCAGCAGCGCCGAAACGATACCGCATAGTATAGCGCGAGCAACACATGCAGCAGCTGCAAGGGAGCGGAAGGTGATGAGGGAGGAGGGAGCGTGAGCATCTTTCCTGGCTAGCGCATACTCATTGCCAAGAGCAGCTCAATCGAGAGTCGGCGGGTGAATCGGCACGACAGTTGGAAACTCTGAAGGCAAAGTCCAAAGTCCCATGTGCCAGTCTTCTTGTCAGGTATAATTGTGACAAATCAACCAGGCTGGGAGGAGCCGTACGAATCATCAGATCGTAGCTCGCGTTATCTCAACATGACGGAACCAGTAGGAAACAAGGTTCCGGAGCCGCCGTTCTAAAGCCTTCCGCCACGGGAAGCGCTGGAAAGCTGCGCTTGAGCCCTTTGGAGGTATGGGAGACAAATCCGCGCTTTCTCCGAATCCAGGGCTGAATGCGTCGTTGCCGATGCACCGGTTTGTCTCCTTTTGTCTCTCCTCTCAACAACACCAACTGCGCAGTAACGAGAACGGGCAGGCACTCGCATTTCCCGCCGCTTTTTGGAGTCGCAGTATGTCGCTCATTGAGCCACCCAGCCTCATGGGTCATGCCCAGATCGATGCCGATGCTTGCGTGCATGTTGCTGCTTGCGCGCTGACTCTGCCCGGTGAAATACTGCTACTGATCTTCAAAGAAGTCACTGCAGGCTCGCGAGTCCCAACATGGCCGGATATTCATATCGACTCTGCACGAGCAACCGCGCCGTTCGCTTTCGCCACTGTCTGCGGTTACTGGCGCCAGCTTGCCATAGCATTTGCCGATCTCTGGACGTACCTTGGCTTTCGCACAGGTCAGGAGCAACATGCGTTGCTTTCACTGCGAATCGAACGATCCAAAAACGCGCCCGTCGACGTTTTCTTCCATCCCGCGTCCATGTCCAAGGAGGCTAAAAGATGCTGTTCTCGTCTGCTCGAGCTATCGAGTCGCTGGCGCCATGTCGACTTTAAACTTCCAGCAGGCACATACCCGGGATTGAGCTCGTGCCTCACCCGTCCCACCCCACATCTAAAGTCGATTGTCTTTGATTCACATCCCTCTCAAGATGCGATGTCACTCCACGACGCCCTACCGCTCACACCATCTCTGCGTCAAATGTCTATAAACAGCATCGCGAGGGATTGGACTTGGGCATCGAAGTCGCTATTGATGCTCACGGAGATGTCGTTATGGATCCATCAATGGCCAGCGAGCTCCTTGAAAACACTGTTGAAACATGTTTCGGGGACTCTGGAGACGCTATCGCTTTGCGGAGAGCAGACTGGGCCGGCGAACGACATAGGCGACTCGTTTGTTACCTTGCCTCAACTCGTCAGCCTATCAGTACATCACCCGAAGTGGCTACGACACCTGCGCACGCCACTCTTGCGGCGTTTGTCTCTCTGGGGAACTACGCTAAAGTTTGATCCGGAGGTGGATCGGCACCTGGACGCTTTCCGCAGTGTTCAGGAACTCAATCTTTGGGGCATCCTCTTCTGTTCCCACCTGGACATACTGCAAATACTGGAAAACGTCAGAACTGTCCACTTCTCCGTACCGGTAGTCTCCTACCGGACCCCTGGACGAAGATATGAGTACTGCCGCCTCGAGCTTGGTCTACTTAGGAAGATAGCTAAAACTAAGCCTCCCATCTGGCCGCTCTTGCACAGCGTATCTTTTGGAAACGACAACTACAAAACAGAAGCGCTTATGGAGCTGAACCTCGAGGAGCTAGCACCGCTTAGTCGGAGGCCCGTGGGAGAAGGTAACGTCCGTCACTATGTGCAGTTACATGCGACCCCTAGCATGCCGGCACTGCTGAGGAGTAGGATTGCGGGGCTGAACGCGTCGATTGTTTGAATTATCTATACCAAAGAGCGGCTCGGCAACTGAGGCTTGGCACTCAAAGTTGGGAATGAGTTCATCGATGTGATTGGAAGCAACAGGCCCGCCTTCGAGCTACTAGTAGAGAGTCTAAATTGGCACCAACCTACATTGTCTTTGTATGGTCTGGTCGAGGATCTATCAGAGCCGCCTCGCCAGGATATAGCTGAGTGCTGCCATGCCCACTATTGTCACCTCGGATAGAAATTTTGTGTCTCGTGCAGCTGGCAAGACGCGACGTCCCCGCAGCTGATTGCTCTGATATTTGACTGCTCGGGCAGGATGTGAGACTGACTGGACATATCGACCACTTGAGCCAGTCACCAGACAGCTCTGAGGTCTTACTTCGGGTCTAGTCTTTGTTCTATCAAATAAAGAAAAGACTCTATGGTCAAGACCCGTCCGGCTGAAGTCAGGTTCAGCAGACTCCTTACGGCGTCAGCAAAAGGTTTCAAACTTTCGGAGGTAGGTAGAGCTAATTATGACATGTAGCTGGATGAAAGGGTGAAAACACGTGCAATGGTGGCGGAGAATGACCAAGCGCGGTGGTTGCCGGTAAGAACCGAATGTTTTCTTCGCCGCCGCTCTCTTGTTCCTACGCACATCCCGCCGCGCATCATGTCGCTTCGCAAAGAGCCGCACTACAGCGTCGATCGCAAGCGTTGGAATAGGGTGCGTGCATGATTACTTCAACTCATCAATGCGCATTTTTGACGCGTTGGCAAAGGAATGGGAACTCGACCTCAAAGCCAAGTTCGGCAGGCCATATGCCAGTTACCCGGACTTCATTGCCAACCTCGGTAGCATGGCGCAGACGGTTGCTGATAGCATGGCCGTATCACTTCAGAACAGCCAGGACGAGCTTGTCAAACTGCAGCGTGACATCACCGTGTACGTCGAGCAGCGGCCTGCATTCACAGCAGCGTGGCTCGAGGCCGGTCGCGCGCGTCGTGAAGAGATGATTCTCGAAGGTTTGGTTCGCACTTGTGATGCGGTACCCGACATGGAAGACAGACGAACCAACTGTCCGGAATCTTCGTTCGATTTCTTGCAGCGCGGAAACGGCCAGGGCTTCCTTGACCTGTTCGAGGCCATGCGCGATCCCGGATCAGCGCCTCGAATTGTCCCTCACAAGGTGTTCGACGCCATGATCGGAGTCGGCAACCAAGCGAAACGGACGTCCGCGGAGAAACTCTACGGTCGTCACATGGCCGTCACTCGCAACTTTTTCCTTGCGATGATGGTGTGGAACACGCTCCTCACGTTTCATGGCGAGAAAGAACACTACCGCGCCGCCAAGACTACATCCGGCACGCAGGAACGCAAAGCTGAAGCACGGCTGAAGAAGTTCGATCGCGAGATTTACGAGGAAACGATGGAGGACCACGAAGGTGCCCAGTGGTGTTGCCGTGCGTGTGGTCTCATGACGGACATGCTTCCGCAGGGAAAGAGGTTGCAAAGCTGCGCGCAATGCAAGCCGCTTGGCCGAACGGTCAAGTACTGCGACCGCGCATGTCAGAAGGCGGACTGGAAGAAGCACAAGAAAATATGTGGCAAAGCTCTCGACGCCGAGAGTACGCTCGCGACTCTCGTGGGTGAGCTAGAACTTGGAGCACCTACCCCTCCCGTTTTGCGTGAGCTGGATGAGTCGGATTCGGAGCCGGCGTTGAATGGGGAGGCGGACGGGGACGAGTTCCCATTACCTGTTGCGCCTTTCGTCCATTCGCGCCAGTTGAAGCACCAGATCAAGCTCCTCAAGGAAAACCCGAGGGTCGATTATGTCGTCACGCAGTCGGCGCCGAAAGACGATTATGGGGTCATGTTGCCGCATCCGATGGGCCAGATGATGTTTCTTGTGATGAGGCGCAGGGCGATGGCCACCGGAGACCCGCAAGCCGTGACGATGCTTTACACCTTTATCGCGCCATTTGCCCTGAATAATGGGGTGACGCTCAAGGCAGTTCGAGCCCAGCTTGTGGCGGAGTACGGGGTCACAGAGAAGCTTCTCGAGAACACGCCGCTCAAGTGATGACCTCCCGATACATAACGGTCACATCACACCTTAATTAGTACGCCAACGGTCTCGTCATAGTATAAACGTACAATACGCTTATTTAGTTACGTCTCTGTGCTTGCCGAGGGGACAGTGGATCATATCCGCCTTCTGCTTGGCTCTCAAAGAGTACAAGTTCTTCGATGTAATTAGAAGTAACAGGTGGTTGCCCCTTGTGTGAACGAGTGAATCAACATTTTAATCAACCTAAATTTCTTGCTATGGTCTGATTGGTGGTTGTAAGTGCCGTCTTAGTGAATATTTCTGAGCTCTGATTTGCACACTATTGTCACCCAAATTGGAGTTCTGTGCATTGCACAACTGGCGTGATGCGACGTCACCACACCCGAATGCTTTCCTGAGCCTACTACATGTCCCCATGTTTGACTATTCACGCAGAATGTGAGGATAATCGGGCATTTCGATCATTTGAGCCAGTCATCGGGCAACTCAGAGGTCCAGTCTTCGATCTACCACCAAAGGAAATACTCCTTTGTCAAGATTCGTCATTCAGTAGTCTCGTAAAGTCCTTACTGTGTCAGCAAAAGGTTGCGCACTTCGGAGGTACGTAGATTTAAGTATGGCATGCAGCTAGATCAATGCTTGAAGCCACGTGGGATGGTGGCGGGAGTGACCAAGCGTGGTGGTGCCGGTAAGAGCCGAGTGATTGGTTGCCCTTGTTCTATCGTACCGCGCACGTCCTGCCGTGCATCATGTCGCTTCGCAAAGAGCCGCACTACAGCATCGACCGCCGGCTCTGGAACAGGGTGCGTGTGTGATTGCTCTAAGTAGTCAATGCGGGATTTTGACACGCTGGCATAGGAATGGGAGCTCGATCTCAAAGCAACGTTCGGCAAGCCGCACGCCACTTACTCGGACATCATTGGCAGTATAAGCACGCGGATCATCTCTGACGGCATGGCCGTATCCCTCCAGACCTGCCAGGATGAGCTTGTCAAATTGCAGCGTCAAATAACTCTGTACGTCGAGCAGCGGCCTGCGTTTACAGCTGCGTGGCTCGAGGCTGGCTGCACACATCGCGAAGAAATGATTCTCGAGGGTCTGGTTCGCACTTGTGATTCGCTGGTCGGCCTGGAAAGCAAACGAGCCAACTGTCCGGAATCTTCGCTCGATTATCTGCAGCGCGCAAACGGTCAAGGCTTCCTCGACCTGTTGGAAGCTATGCGCGACCCGGGTTCCACGCCTCGACTTGTCCCCAATCAGGCGTTCGACGCCATGATCGGAGTTGGCAACCAAGCGAAGCGGACGACAGTGGAGAAACTTTACGGGCACCACACGGCTGTTATCCGCAACTTTTTCCTCGCGTCGATGGTGCGGAGCACAATCCTCGCGTTCCATGGCGAGAAAGAGCACTACCGCACCGTCATGACTGCATACGGCAAGCAGAGACACAAAGCTGATGCGCGGCTGAAGAAGCACGAAGGCGGAACGATGGAGCAATACGAAGGCGCACTGTGGAATTGCAACACATGCGGTATTATGGCGGACTTGCTTCCGGAGGGAAAGAGGCTGCTGAGCTGTGCAAAGTGCAAGCCGCTTGGCCGAACGGTCAAGTACTGCGATCGCGAGTGCCAGAAAGCAGACTGGAAGAAACACAAGGCGATCTGCGGCAAAGATTTCGATTCTCAAAGCACGCTCGAGGCTCTCGTCGGTGGGCTAAATCTTGGAGCACCTACTCCTCCTGTTCCGCGCGAGCGGAACGAGTCGGATTCGGACCCGGCGGTGAACGGGGAGGCGGACGGAGACAGATTCCCGCTGCCGGTCGCGCCTTTCATCCATTCACGCTCGTTGAAGAACCAGATCAGGCACCTCAAGCAAACCCCCAAGGTAGATTACGTCCTCAAGCGACCGGAGCCGAAGGGCAGCTATGGGGTCATGATGCCGCATCCAGTGATTCAGATGATGTTCCTTGAGGTGAGGCGCAGAGCGATGGCCACCGGAGACCCGGAAGCCGTGACGCGTCTTTACACTCTTATCGCACCGTTCACTCAGCTTTGCGAGATGACGCTAAAGGCGGTCCGAGTGCAGCTCGTGGCGGAGTACGGTGTTACAGAGAAGCTTCTCGAGGACACGCCGGTGGAGACCTCCCCCCGAATGACGGTCGCATATTAGTTTTCAACGGTCTCGCCATTGCATAAACGTACAATACGCTTATTTAGTTACGTCCCTGCGCTTGTTGAGGCGACAGTGGATCATGTCGGCCTTCTGCCGCCGACGTCTCCTCGCTCGTATCCGCACCCTGAAGACGTCGGACCTGAGTGAGGATTTGCATTGCCACCTCCGGTGAATACTTAATGGTCGGTTCAGCTGCTCCAGGTCCGGTATCGAACCTCCACGTCCACGTCCATGTCTCAAATACAACGTCCAACTCTGCCGTGGCGCGCGAGCCGGGTGCGTACCAGCCGTTTCTGCACAACTATGTGTTGGCTGACAAGTATTGCGTTCGTTCAGTTCGTCGTTCTCAACGCTGCTTCTGAGGAGCCAAAACACGCGGAGACGGATGTAGATGAGTTCGAGCATTCACCTAGCTCGACGTCGCCACCAACAAGACGAGGAAGCACCAGCTCGACATCGTCGGCTTCTACACTGCGCGACTCGATATTCGGAGATGCAACGGCTCCCAATATGCTACCTCATCTAAGCGCGAGGATTGCCGCCAGCGGCGTGGAGGAAGAAGAGGCGTAATACGACATTTCGATCTAGACCTCGAGGAGAACAACTCGAACTCAAAAGCCGCAAACCGGGACTACAGTACTCCAGCGCACGAATTACCGCCAGCGGCGCGGAACGACGAGATCTAATACGACAGAAAACGACATTATGACGACCTAGAGCTCAGTGAGGACGACGAACTTGAACTCAAAAGCCACAAATTGGAGACTCTTCCAGCAGGCACGAAGTAATTGAAAATTAGCAGCTCCTACTGAGCATATACACTTGACTGTTGACATTTGACAGCCCGTGATTCCATTTCTTGTAGTGGCAGCAGGAGTGAATCGGTCTGACTCGAGCCGCAGGCGGAACGAGTGGAGTACTTCGCTGCTCACCTAAAGTCAGAGAGTACGAAAAAGCAGACTACATAAGAGTTGGACGCTGCACGCTGGTAACTTACAGTTTTAGGGATGAGGCCAGCAATCACGGTACATGACACAACGGGCAAGTGCGGGTTCATCTTTGAATGGTAAACGCCACGTTCCCCTTTGAGATTCGGAATGCGAACGACCACTTGCCCCCGGCGTGAGAACTTGAACCCAAACCATTATCACCTATGCAGCTGCTTCATGCAGTTGCACGTGACTGATGGGCGGACATAGATCGCTCGTTGGGTTGAGTTGTCTTCTTCGAGGTGCGCACGAGTCAATTGAATGCACATGATTGATGCCGAGTTTGCCTCACTTACGAGGATGGAACCGATTTGCTGCATCGTTCTCACGCGTCAGGTACTGTTTTCCTCGACTCGCGTGAGAGTGTCGGGTCCTCGTGAGTCGTCGCGTTTGTTTCGCTGCAGATTCGGATCAGTCAGGCTCTGCGGCGGCATTCACAGTACCCGCTCGTCTCGTCTCAGTTCTACAATACGTTTATGTTCGACTGAGCCGGTTGTAAGGGTTGAAGGGAGATGAAGGTTTCGATCCTGTGCGTCGTCGTGGATATCGTTGGTTATCCCCGAGAGACGCGCCTCAACAAACAACCCCTCGGGAGATGCCAGGCGGCACGAGTCTCGGAGGACTCAGACAGTTGCCGGGACCATGTGGCATCCCTGGATCGAGTGCGTGGATTGCTCCTCCCCCGCACGTCGGGAGCCTGTTCAAGTTCCTCGCACGAGCGTCGAGTGCACATCGACGAATTGCATTAGGTAAATGCGCCACAACAAGTATACAGCCACAGAAGGACCTGTCTGTTGTCAAGTCAAACGTTGTTTATTTTCGATGTTACATACTTAGCGGTTGCCGGAATGTATTGTGTGGTGAGGCACGTCAAACGGGCGGCTACGGCCACGGTGTGGGCCTGCGGCGATCGTACCATCCTTCTTCTTCTCGTTTCTCATCTCCGCGCGCACCCTATACCCTCCATTCGAAAAGCTGAATTCTCTCTGAATATTTCGAGTTATGGCCGAAGCACCTGCGCCAGTGAGCAGTCTACGCTCGCGGTTCGAGTCGCTTGCGCAACCACATGGTGCACCGCCGAGTCCTACCAGTACTACACCAACACATAAATCGCGCGGAAGCGAGTCTATTGGATTGGGACGCGCGCCGGGCGTGACGAGTGCAGGTCGACGGGTGGCGAGTGCGAGTACGAATGGGAATGAGCAGAGCGAGGTGACGGCGCCGAGGAGTAGTAGCGCATTTGTGAATGGTCGAGGGCCACCACCACCGCCTCCGGTCGCACCAAGGCCGCACCTGTTCAGCGCGCCACCCACTGTCGGATATGAACCCGACGCTCAGGACAACGATGAAGAGACGTCGTTGAGCGTGGCGTCGCTGCGATCCAAGTTCAAGTGCGCACACAGCGTCATGACATACCCAACACTTCGTTTATCTAACACATATTTGTAAACAGCACAAGCAGCACACCTTCGCTTGCAATACCCTCTGCACGCTCACCGTCGCCAATGTTATCTGTATCAGGGTCGTCTTTGCAATCGACAGGACCGCCGCCCATCCCACAACGTAGCCCGCGCATCGCCCTCACCCGCCCAGAACAGTCACACACAGTACCATCGCCGCCTCCTCTGACGCTGCAGACTGACCGCGCATCTCGCTCGCCGCCGCCGCTCCCGATCCGTCACAACACCGGCGGCTCCTCGTCTGGCGCTTCGGCCAGCGGAGGAGCTAGCGATCGAGACGAGGGGAGCTCGAGTGGCACCAGTAATTGTTCGAGTCGAGAGCAGCACCAGACGAATGCGTTATTACGTCCTGCACCGCTGCCGCCGCCACTCCGCGTCAAGCCGGCGTTACCGTCGAGAAGACAGGCGAGCGGGTCCGTATCGCCGTCTGAAGAAAACACACCGCCCCAACCATACGTACACCAGCAGCAGCCACCACCGCTGCCCAATCGGAGAGCGGGTCCGTCGCCGACCAGTGAAGGTCCACCGCCGTTGCCGAACCGTCCGCCGCCGTCGCCGTCGACTCCTACAGCCATGGTATTACCAATGCTGCCTGCGCGTCCAACTACACCTACGCCTGCGACAAAATCGGATATCTTGCCACCGCCGACTAGGACAGTTGTTTCGCCTAGCGGGCCGGTATCGCGAGGCGTGGCGTCGGCGTCGCGGCCGGTTTCGACATCATTTACGCGTCCACCACCACCGCCTCGACCCAGTGGCAGCACCAACGCATCCACAGCATCACTACCGCCTCCCATCCGATCCGTAGGCCCACGCACCACGACGCCAATAATCCCTCGACGCACCTCGGACTCAAGCGGATCCGGCGACTCGAGCGGCGACGAAGATCCCGACGACCTCCTCCTCGACATCACCACCTCCCCTCTCTCCACCACCTCCGGTTCGCGTATCCACAGCGCCACCTCTACGACGTCCGGACTCCCCCTCGGCGCGGCGTCTCAGTCCCGCCGCCAGACTCTCGGCGAGACGATGCCAGATTCGTCGACCGCCTCGCGCCGACCGCCCGTCCTTCATACCTATACACAACACGGCCACCACGCGCATCACCACCTCGGCGCCGGCGTCCGGGTTCCGACGCAATCTGGTGGAGGCCTCGTCGCGGTGTCGGGTCGACTTGCGATTGTGGGCGTTGGACCTGGCGTGGCGATTTGGGATCTGGATGGTGCAGCGCGTCGGCCTGCCGCGGACGAATGGGC
>Ga0247815_10004164_pt1 | contig 10205 bp, 11 predicted proteins | sample UWRJL194509B1_FD_181014 | JGI IMG/M metagenome (GOLD analysis project Ga0247815, IMG submission 181014) | Plant litter microbial communities from Arlington Agricultural Research Station in Wisconsin, United States - UWRJ-L194-509B-1 | ecosystem: Environmental > Terrestrial > Plant litter >... | reverse complement strand
TCGTTTCATTTCTGCTGCCGCGCGCCCGCCTTATCTCAATCCGCACTCATACTCGGCTACCACACGATCGTGACTTGCTCGTGTGTTCGGTGCCGAATGATCTCACAACCCCTGCGCACATTCACTACCCATATGAACTACCGTTCATTTGCATCGTCTTGTGCATTCACCGTGCTCGTCCTTCGATCTAATCGCCTCCACCCTCACGCGCACAATCCGATCTCCTACCTGTCTCGGATCTGGAATGTCGTGTCGTGATCACGCCCTACCTACCCGGCATTCCCGCGTTATCCAACCCGCTCTTTCCCTTTCGACTTCTCCCTACCTCGCACCCGGCGCCTATAACCTGGTCGTCTGACCTCGCACGGACCCACTTTGCATCCGCTCCACATCGTCCTCCGTTGAATCACACCAGATGCGTGAGAAGTGGAAGAAGAAGCGCTCCCGTAGGCTCCGTCGCAAACGCCGTAAGATGCGGGCCCGTTCCAGTACGTCCCTCACTCGTACTACCTACCTTCCTCAATCGCTAACTCATTCGCTGCAGAGTAATCGCCCGGACGTTTCCCAACCCACCACTGCCCATCAGTCAACCGTGAACAGAGGAGGGAATCTTGAGGGAACGACTTGATCCTAATTCGAAGGACAGGTCGTCCGACGCGGCCGTCGTATTTGCGAACCGTGAACGCGTACGACGGTATATCCGAAATTCATGTCTGCCCATGTTCAATGGCTCGCTGAATGTGCGACATGTTTGCAAAACCAATGCGATGATATTTTGTTGTTGAAGATGCATATCTGCGTGTGTCCCGATAACCGTGCCGTCCTCATGCCTTGTCACAACTCACGAGAACGCTTGTTTAGTTCGGGCGCTCGTTGATCTTCACAACCTAATTGACGAGCATATCACTGCCCAAGTAATCGGCGAGAGCTCGTGCATACGTCACGAACTTATCACCCCAACACAGGCGACCGTTCGACCGAAGTAGAAATGCGAGTACGATTAAGGTCGTCGTTTAGCATACTCAGTACCAGCAGTAGGTAGCTACCAATGAGGAGGAAACCAACGACTAAGGACCGATCAGTCCTTGCATAGCTCGGTGAATGGTTACCCTACCACTCATCCCTCGAGTGCCTTGACCACTGCCCAAGCAGCACCTGCCGCACATCCTCCCACAGCAAGCGTCGAGACCGCACCCCAAGCATACCCTTTGAAACCACCCGTACCACCCGTAACATGAGTCTTGACCGCCCCAAAGATGAGCAACACGATAGCCGTCAGCATCGCACTGTAAAGCAAGCCTAGACCCGTATCAGCACCGTGAATCCCTACTTAGCACCGACACTCACCCGTGCTTGCTTTCGGCGTAAAGAAATAAGGTAGAAGTGGGATGAGTCCTCCCACGAGGTACCCCATGCCAATCGTAAACGCGCTCGTATACATTCGTCGGGTCGGTACCTCCTCGATGCACTCTCCGAATTTGAGCAAGAACGGCGTCAGGCCCACGTCCCCACTCCAACGCAGAAGCGGTCCGCTTTCTGCGTCTGAGGCGTTGGCATCGCTGATGCGCGAACCGCGGGCGTCGACTTCGGCTTGTCGGAGACGTGCGGCGACTTTGCTCGACGTTGCTTCGTCGAGACCGAGTGGACCGAGAATGGCGTGGACTTCGCGTTGCATTTCACCATCACAAGAACGTAAGACGCGTGAGGCGGTGTGTTGGCGTTGGTAGCGGTAGTGGTCGCGCTCGGATTGAGATGCCACTGCAATGAGACGTGTGAGGAGCAGGGACGAGGTAGCGCGTAGAGAGGACGCACAGAAACCACCGATGCCCATGCTTATTGCGCCTGCGATGAGCTCGGCGACTCCGCCGAGCACGACGAGTCGACTCTCGCCGAGAGAGCTGAGGCCGGCGGCGAGTGCGAATGGGACGGTGAGACCGTCAGACAGGCCGATGACACTAAGGTTAGGTCGCATTAGTAAACCCTTTCCCATGGAACATTCCACGCGAGCCAGACTCACACATCACGAACGATGTGCGGGTCAATGAGTGTGCGCTCATCTTCTTCTTTGAGCTCTTTGCAACATACGCCGTTGTTGGCGCCACACCGCGAAGCCAGTGGCGCGGTTGCGTTCGTACCTAAGACGTGTTCAGTGTTGGACTGCGCAATGAGTAAATCACCAACTGCTTTCGAGCGGCCATACGGGTGGCTTGGCCGCTAGTCTTGTGGTGTCACGCGAAGGAAGACGAACAGAGGCGGCATGCGTGGCGTCGTGTGGAATGGTGGGCGTAGTAGACATCCTAAACAACAAGGTGCATCAGAGTTGGTTGATTAGAGGCAGGATTCGCAGCGAGCATTGAGCCGTATGTCAAGAATGAGGCTTTAGCGTGCGCGTTCTCTTGAGACGAGAGCGCTCGGCGCAGCGTTTGAAGTTCGACAGACGCGAGACAATCGGCCGAAATAACCGGCCCTGGCGCAGCGAAAGCAGGCTGCGCGAGAACGCTCGATAGGCTGACGCCAAATGCAAGAACTTGGCGGACAGATTGAATTCACTTACGCTGTGTATGGCTAAGACGAGTGAAGAACAGGAGGTCAAGGAGCGCGCGGCCAACGAAAAGTGGCTGAATCCCATAACGAATGACGACACGTGTCACGCCGGATCATCGAGAACCCGACCAGTCGCGGCCCAACATCCGCAAATCGCGGCTCGGATTTCCCTCCACTCTGGTAGAAATTGATTTACTTTGCAGTGTAGGGACTCGGATCCAGATTCTGGCTCGGACTTTGGGTCACCGCGAGTATCGATTTAGTCAGTCGATAAATGACAGCGTCGCAGACAGTTTAGATCCGCGGTCACTCCTTGGTCTCCTGAATACTCACCCGATGTCCGATCAGCTATATGAAGTCCGGCGCGCTGTCGAAGCACTTTTTATAGAAGCCTTACGGCAGGGACATGGCGTCCTGACGTGAGTAAAGAACCCGGTCTTTGGGCGTTAGGTCCCTACTGACTTTACATGAAGTCCCGACTCGTTCTCCCAAACCCGCTCCGCTGTGTCACAAGCTGTATTCGGCATCATAACCCACCATGCAATGACTCTTAACACCGCTGCCTGGATCAACAAGCTTCCCGTCGAGCTGCTTGTCTCCATATTCAATCGCCTCAGCACGAACAACATCAGGACTTGCTCGCACGTCTGCCGGTGGTGGCGGCTCACAGCCCTCGACAACCCCCCGCTCTGGCAAAACATCGACATCCGTTTCCCGCCTCCACCACTCACACTCACTCCTTCTCCTACTGTGATGCTATCGCTATCGCGGAATCAGCCCTTGGTGCTTCATCTCGCGTTCCCCTTCGAAACGACTCGCATGTCATGCATGATGGTAGCACACGCCGTCAAGTCTCACGCAGGCAGACTCTCTGAGTTGCGCATAACTCTGGCACCAGGTCGTCAGGCCATAGCTTTGCAACCGGTTATCGATCTCTTCGAACCATCGGGATCCATGCCAAATCTGAAAAGCATCGATATCTTCGTTCAAGCAGACCGGGCGCTTGGAGGACCGTACCTGGAATGCCCACCGCTGGACCATCTTACGTCTCTAGTCGCGTACTCGATCGAGGGACCTGTGGCTTATACCTACGGAATGGCCCCTATCACTCCGCGCCTGCGGGCGATTCGTCTTCCGGAGCCGAATATTCTGCTGGATGATGACGAGGAGGTAGCCCTCAGTGATGCCTTTATGTTTGGAACAACGCTAGAGCAACTGTCTCTTGGCACTACCTCCTTCTACGGACCGCTGGCGCGGAAGTTGTCAATGTCGGCGAGCCAGCCTTCGCCGGGCGGGGCGCTCAAGTACGTCTTTTGGCCCTCGGAAGCATTGGTAGGACCGTGTGACTTTAGGACGTTGTGTCGATGGACCAAGGCGCGTGTGGCCGATCCCGTTCATTTCGCTTTGGAAGGCGCCAATATCACACCGATCTTCGTACGCTCCTATTTCTTATACTACACTCCCACTGCCCTTCAAGACAGTGGCTACATCGGCCACGCAAATAATCTTGCAGCTTCGATCCTCCCAAACAGCAAGACTTCCCGGGTGGTTAACTTGAAGTTCGCTGGCGAGGACGGCGAGACGTGGTTCCTACCCCGGTGCTCCGGATCGGTCACGGCCCAGTTCTTCTCACCTGGCAACGTATCGCACTTAAACCTCGTACAAATTGACATTCACGAGAACCTATGGGGCGACATTAAACACAAGGAATTTCCCTTTTTACGTGACCTGACGGTCTTCGTCGACGACAGGGCGACGCTCTTACGTGAATCCGTACGACCACCGCTGGACGAAACGGACGAAGCGGTCTTGTTTCTCAGGATCATGGATATTTCGCCGTACTGGGTAGTCCCGAAACTTCGTCAATTCAGAATCGCAGCGTTCAACAGTCATCCCGCCCGTCGCTCTTTACGGCCCATGGATGAAAAGCTGCGCTTTCATGTCCAGCTGCAACACCCTGCGACACTCGTGTCAGTTCCCGCAGAAGCCGTCACGGCCTTCATCGCGACGCATCTGGTCGATGCAGTCCTCCCTCTAGAAAGGCTTGTGATGCAGGATATCCAGTGCGAAGGTTCTATGTGGGGTACCGCGGAGGAAATCTTCGAGTATGCGGTAAAGGTCAAGTTTGAGTCGACGCAGGACTTTGCACCTGCAGGATTGGTGCCGTTTGTGTTCATTCGCGATGCGGATCTTTGTGAGATGTATTGTACACAATGATGACTGGTCTTAGACTTGAGATATTCAACGCGATTTGAGTTGGTCACGTACTGATCTTGAAATAGCAGCTGGGCAAGGGTGCGCGATATCGTGAAGGCATATGCGAAAATCGATGAGCAGTGCCTGATTGCAGTGAGAAATTATGACGCATCACACGTGGGATCGGCCTGTAGGTCCGCATCCGGAGATCCCGGCCACCGCAGCAGGCGTCTCGGGAAGTTTGGATCCGCTGCCACTCCTTGGTCTCCGAATTTCTTGTGCGATGACGGATAGACTCTCCGAAGTTAAACACGCCGTCGAAGCTCTGTTTCAAGAAGTCACCCAGCAGGAAAACGGCATGCTAACGTAGGTGACTTCCACTCTTTGGTTTTTGGGCCGTACTGATCTGACATGAAGCGCCACCTCTTTCTCACGAGCATGCTCTGCCGTATCAGAAGCCGTGTCCAGCATCACCAGTAGATATGCTCTCGTTTTGAATACTGCGGCATGTGTCAATCAGCTGCCTTTCGAGCTGCTCGCTTCTATTTTCAGTCGCCTCAGGACGGGCGACATTGTGGCTTGCTCTCACGTTTGTAGATGGTGGCGTACCACGGCCCTCGAGAGCCCCCAACTCTGGGAGGCTCTACAGATCTGTCACCCTCACCCTCCACTCCAACTCTGCCCATATGCGGTCGAGATGCTGTCACGATCTCGAAATAAGCTGATGTCACTTCACCTTTGGTTTCCTTTCGACATGACTCGCGAGCTGTGCGAGATGTTAGTACGTGCTGTGCAGCCTCACTTAGGGAGGCTTGCAGAGTTGTGCGTGACTATGGCTCCAGGTCGTCAGTTTGAAGCGCGGCAGCCTATAATCGATCTGGTCGGGCCGCCGGAATCATTCCCAAATCTGAGGAGCATCGACATTTTCGTTGAAGCTGAATATGGCAACCCAGGATCATACCTGGTATTCCCACCACTCACTCATTTGACCGCGTTAGTCGCGTACTCCGTCCAAGGTCCTGTTTATAACAGCTATGATATAGCCCCGATCGTGCCGCAACTAAGAGCAATCCGCCTTCCAGAAAACGTCCTGCTATTCAATGCAGAGGCCGAGGCTTTGGCTGATGCATTCATCTCGGGAACAATGCTGGAGCAACTGGCTATCAACGCAAGTTCCCTCTATACAGTGTTGTCGGAGAGGTTTCGCTCAATGTCGATGACTCATACCCCTTCGTCAGGCGGTGCATTGAGATACGTCTTCTGGTCTGGACAATCGCTGGTTGGACCCTGCGACTTCAGAAGTCTATGTCGCTGGACCAAGGCGCGAGTAACTGATCCAGTGCATTTCGCCCTGGAGGGAACCTACGTGGAATACTCAAGCGTATTCACTCTGCTCTTCTCGCTGGACAGTTCTGTTTACGACTGTGGCTACATCGCCAACTCATCGCGTCTCGCGGCTTCAATCCTTCCACATAGTACGGTATCCCAAAAGCTCAACATGAGGTTTGCTGGCGAAGACGGCGAGACTTGGTTCTTACCGCGATGCTCAAAGGCTTTCGTGGTCCTGCTGTTCTCACTTGGCCAGCCATTGAATCCCAACCTTGTCGAACTCAGCATCCACGAGAGCCTATGGGCCGAAGTTGTATACAAGGAATTTCCTATTCTACGCAGCTTGACAGTCTTCATCGACGATGAGACCTTGCTTCTACATGAAGCCAGGCGGCTGTTATTCGACGACTCTGACGAGGCGACTACGTTTCTTAGAATCATGGACGATCCGCCGAATTGGGTCGTGCCGAACCTTCGTCAGCTGAGGATAGCGGCGTTTAACCGCCATCCAGTGTGTCGATCTGTGCAGGCAATGGATGAGAGATTGCATGTTCACGTTCACCTGCAACAGCCAGCGGCATGCGTACCAGTTCCTGCGGAGGCTGTTACGGCGTTCATCATGACACGTCTTGTCGATTTGCATCTTCCGCTCGAGCGGCTTGTTTTGCAAGATATCCAACTCGAGTGTTCCACGTGGAATCAAGGTTCTCAGTGCGCGTTAGAAGTGCGGTTCAAATCGACGCAAAACTTTGCACCTGCAGGCTGGGTGCCGTTTGTGTTCAACAGAGATTCAGATATATGCGAGATGTACTGCGAACAATGATGATTGGTTTCTATTACATACGGGACTGATACGGTCAAAGAGCAATTTGAACTATCTTACAGCGACTCGGCACTCAGCTTTGACCCAGAGCTTCCGAAATAACATGATAACGCGGGATTGGAGCCAATTGAAGACATCACTGCATCTGCAGATATTCTTTCGATTTGACAGAATAGCGTGACACCATTGAACACCATAGAACTGCGTTTGTGACTTAATCTTGCGTATGATCATTCGTCAGCGATTTGATCATGTTGCAGAAGGATATAGCGCGTACATTTTACGAGCTCCGCGAGCTTTTGCAGATGGGGCTGCACCAGAACCACGCATGGCATCGTGGAGAGCTCCTTATAGCCACTACTGCGCATTACCGTCGGCTGAGGCTGCAGGAACGCGAGGAAGGCGGACGTCGCGTGGGAGTTGATCAACTCTAGACTCGCTTGGATCTCGCCGGTCATCTCGAAAGCTCTCGACTTGGTGACGGCGAAGCCACTATAGCTACATGCGATGGGCTTCCGTAGCCCAAAGTCATCGAGCTCGGGCTCCCAGTGAAGGTTTGATTCCGGCGGTCTGATATCCGACGTGTTGAGCTTGACTGTCCACGTGTTGCCATCACCAACCCAGCGGCCACCATTGAGAAATTTCATTCCATCCAGAGCGCTCGTCGGTGGCGAGATTCGGATGCTGGAGACGGGACGTGTAGAACGCTCCATCGCCTCATCAATGTCGAAGAATATTCCGTACTTGAAGAAGACTGCACGGCGTCCGAAGGTTGCCTTGGGGTAGAGCGAGACAACACGGTCCCATGAAACAAAGTTCATCTTCCGTGCTGCGTTATTGTTAGAAGTATATAGGAGTGCTTTTTCAAAAACGATTTACTTGCGTGGCACTTGAGGATTGTCTTGAGAGGGCTGTCACGTATGACGACGATCTGTACGGAAGCTTCCGCCCAGGCGTTACGGACACGTGAAGATCTCACGTTCGTGCTAGCCCAATGCGTCTTGAAGATCAATTCGACATGGGGATCACTGAGACGAAGGTAGTCATTCGCGAAGATCTCCGCCAGTGCTTGCTCAAATGTCGAGCGCGAGGGCCGATGTATCTCGGGCACAAAGTGATAACCTCGCGCCGTCAGCCATTCAGCAACAGCACTGATATGATCCAGCCGAACGTAGAGATTCAGATCGCTCGTTGAGTAAAGCGAGCAGTCGAGCAGCTGCTGAGCCTGCGAACCAAAGACGAGAAACTCCAGATCGGCCTGGAGCTGGCGAAAGCAGAGAACATCTCCAGCCTCTGGGAAAAATCTTCTGAGTTGAGCTGCATAGCGAATACTGAAGGTGTGAGAGAGATACTCCTTCGTTGCTTCATCCGCGCCTTTGCACGTCCGCGCGATGCGGAGTAACGTGCGAGGCGAGCAATACTCGTACAGATGGTCGTAGATAGGCGGGCTCGTCAGTACAGTGTACGCTGACTGGCCTACTGGGTCGGACATGGTTTGAACGTATGACGTTGAGGGCGAATGCCAAGAGGCAAATATCGGGAACTGAAATGTTGCAACGCTGCGCTTCTTAAATTTGCATGACCGTACCTGACTCTTCCATACAGAGCCAGAGTTAGATTTAATAGAGGTTACAAAGTACTCGGTATATACTTTGAGTCGTGAGCATTACTCGCTGCCTATCGCAGTGGTGGCGTGTGAAGGATGGGTACGTCATGAAGCCTGTCACAGCTGATGACGTGTGACGACAACAAGCAACTTTCACAAATGTGTTCATTTCCGGAGACACGTTGCCGTCGCGAATTCGTCCAGGATTCTCCAAAGATGAGGCGGCAAGAACCGAGCGGAGCATCAAATCGCCTTTGCCCCTCTCCAGCTCCATCCTCTCGATCGCCGTTCCTCTTAGAATGAGCCAGCGCATCGAGCGCCCAAGCACTGCAGCATCCAAGGCAATTCAGCGTGGCAAAACCTTTGCGCGCCAACTTGAGGAACCCCGCGCGCCGCGGTTCTGCATTGAATGTCTAGACGACTATTTGGATAGCTCTGATGAGCACATTCCGGCGCTGCTGCTGGACTGTCACGAGTTTCTAAGCCGTAGTGTGGCGTTCGTCGCACTGCCGCGAACCAAAGCCGAACTGGCACAACTCGGAAAGCTGCTACTCGCCAACACCAGGGCATGCGCCGAACACCGACTCTACGCAGAGGTTCAAACTGGCGCGGAGGTCGTGCAAGCCGCCGTTAACGCCATCTTCTACGCCTTTGTCCAGTACTCGCTCGACAATTCCGGGTCAAATACGAAGGGTTTCTTTTTGCGCGCTCGATCGGAGCACCGCTCGTTTGGCTCACACGATGGAAAATGGCCGCGTACGCCAAAGGATCTCCTGCCACACGGTGCAGATGCGAGCATCCGCACTTACGTCCGATGAGCGAGCGACCCTGATCAGCCAGCAGCCCTGACAATGCTCGGCATAATCTGCACGTGCACCGCGACTTATCCACTCGTCGATCCCGTTCTTCGTTCAGCCAAGACGCTGCGACAAGATCTTTCCAAAATCCTCGCTCGCGCTCTCGACGGTTGTCCTCCCGAACAGTTCTTCGGCATTAGTGCATTGAACATCGGGCCTGAATTCATTCAGCTTATGGGCGCGGTGGTAGTTCTCGACGCGATCTGCAGAAGGCTAGGAGCAAGCTCTCGTGACAAATACGACTTGCGGAAGATACAGCCGAGAAGCCCTTTCCTGCCCTTCAAAAGTGGTGCGCTTCCGCGCTCAAGGTTGGTGGACGTGACTCAAACCTCGAGTACCCCGTCGACCTCTTCGTGTCGTGTATGGTGGCGACCCACTACATGCTCGACTGCAACTCGGAGGCCGCGCGGCGAGGTCTGAACGAAAAATGCGCGGCATTTACAAGTGGAATGCGGCAGAGGATTAGGTCAATGACGGCTCTTCAGACCGCCGAGCAGGTGTTGCTCGAGCAAGCGACGCGGATCGCGTGTGCAGGACCGGGCTGTACCATCGCCATGCTCGACCTCGACCACCACAATCCGAACCAAATCTGCAACAGGTGTCGCATCACGCGTTACTGATCTCGCGAATGCCAAAGAAGGGACTGGGTGGTGGGGAGCGAAGGTGGCATCCCTCACAAGAGGTTCTGCGTGGCTGCCTCGGAGGCGCGTAGGCTCGGAATGCGTGGCCTCGTTATGCCTGGAGAGCGCCGAACTGTGGGTTGCGAGGCGTTGTTTGGCCCAGGCAAGCCTTTGGAGCCCCATGCGCCGACCATCATTGCGTGGGCGAGAGGGTGTGGCGGGTTTATGGA